>Ga0116229_10012509_pt1 | contig 12220 bp, 13 predicted proteins | sample S1TSphgellanicum_3_FD_87313 | JGI IMG/M metagenome (GOLD analysis project Ga0116229, IMG submission 87313) | Host-associated microbial communities from peat moss isolated from Minnesota, USA - S1T2_Fc - Sphagnum magellanicum MG | ecosystem: Host-associated > Plants > Peat moss > Unclassified...
CGACGATCCAGAAGCGCATCGCGCGCCTCCGCGAACTCGAGGGGATGCGCCAGCAAGGCACGTTCGATCTGCTGCCCAAGAAAGAAGTCTCCAAGCTGACCGAAGAGCTGACCAAGCTCGAACGGTTCCTCGGCGGCATCAAGGACATGCACCGCCTGCCCGACGCGATCTTCATCGTCGACCCGAAGAAAGAACGCATCGCGGTGCTCGAGGCGAAGAAGCTGCACATCCCGATCATCGCCGTGATCGACACCAACTGCGATCCCGACGAGATCGACTACCCGATCCCGGGCAACGACGACGCGATTCGCGCCGTGCGTCTCATGGTCGGGAAAATCGCCGACGCGATCATCGAAGGCAAGACCGAGACCGAGTCGTCGTTCGACGCGCAGTCGTATGACGAACAGTACAGCGACCTCGCCGCCGACGCGGTCGACGAAGCCGAACCGGCCCTAGCATAATCGCAAGCAGCTTCCGGGAATCACATGCAAACGACGTATAAACCGACCGCCGACGATGTCCGGCGCCTGCGTGAAGACACGGGCGCCGGAATGATCGATTGCCGCAACGCGCTGGTGAAGTGCGACGGCGATTTCGCCCGGGCCAAGGCCGTGCTCCAGGAGCAAGGCCAGGCCAAGGCCGAGAAAAAGGCCGAACGCGCCGCCAACGAGGGACTCGTGGGCTCGTACATCCACACCGGCGGCAAAGTCGGCGTGCTGGTCGAGATCAACTGCGAGACCGACTTCGTCGCGCGCAACGACAAGTTCAAGGAGCTCGTCCGCGACGTGGCGATGCACATCGCCGCGATGCCGTCGGAATATCTGAACCGCGAAGCGGTGCCCGAAGAGAAGATCGCCGAACTCAAGGTCGAGTTCGAGAAGCAAGTCCCGCCCGGCAAGCCGCCCGCGGTCGCCGAGAAGATCATCGAAGGCAAGCTCAACAAGTGGTTCGAGGATCACGTGGTGCTCGAGCAGTCGTTCGTGAAGGACGATTCGGTCACGGTCGGCGAGCTCGTCAACGGCGTCTCCGGCGTGCTCGGTGAAAAGATGAGCGTCCGCCGCTTCGCCAAATTCGCTCTCGGGGAATAGTGGCAGCCTTAGCCGGCACGGTGAGGGGCTGACATGGCGGCGTTCCGGCGCGTTTTACTGAAGCTCTCCGGCGAAGCGTTCGCCGGGAGCGGCGGCAGCGTCGACGTCGACACGACGACGAAGATGGCGCACGAGATCGTAGCCGTCCATCGTGAAGGCGTGAAGGTCGCGGTCGTCGTCGGCGGCGGCAACATCTGGCGCGGCAAGCCGCACGAAGCGGCCGGCATGGAACGCGCGACGGCCGACTACATGGGCATGCTCGCGACCGTGATCAACGCGCTCGCGTTGCAAGATGCGATCGAACGGTTGGGCACGCCGGCGCGCACCCAGACCGCGATCGAGATGCACCAGGTCGCCGAGCCGTATATCCGGCGGCGCGCGATGCGGCACATGGAGAAGGGCCGCGTCGTGATCTTCGCGGCCGGCACGGGCAACCCGTACTTCACCACCGACACGACGGCCGCGCTGCGTGCCGTCGAGATGGGCGCCGAGGCGATCCTCAAGGCCACCAAGGTCGACGGCGTCTACTCGGCCGATCCGTTCAAGGATCCGACCGCCACGCGTTTCTCGCACGTGGAGTACCTCAACGTCCTGCAGCTGGGGCTCGAGGTGATGGACAACACCGCGCTCACGCTGTGCATGGACAACGACATTCCGATCGTCGTCTTCGACATGAACGAACCCGGCAACATCCGCCGCGTCGTGATGGGCGAGCCGATCGGAACGCTCGTCGGTCCGGCCGATGCGCGCGAGCGGATCGCCGCGGGCATGACGTAGAAGGCGAACGGCATCATGTTGGACGACGTTTTCAAAGACACCGAAGCGAAGATGACCAAGGCCATCGAGGCCACGCGCAGCGACTTCGCCTCGATCCGCACCGGGCGCGCGTCGCCCGCGCTGCTCGATCGCATCATGGTCGAGTCGTACGGCGCGCTGATGCCGCTCAAGTCGGCCGCGACCGTGTCGTCGCCCGACGGCCGTTCGCTCACGATCACCGCGTTCGACAAGAGCCAGGTCGGCGCGATTCGCAAAGCGATCGAGACGAGCGATCTCGGCCTCAACCCGAACGTCGACGGCGGTTCGATCCGTCTCTCGATCCCGCCGCTCACCGAAGAACGCCGCAAAGACCTCGTGAAGGTCATCAAGAAAAAATCGGAAGAGCACAAGGTCGCGATCCGCAACATCCGGCACAAATCGGTCGACGAGATCAAGAGCCTGCAGAAGAGCGGCGAGATCAACGAAGACGCGGTCAAGCGCGCGAGCGATCAGGTGCAGAAGCTGACCGACAAATTCGTCAAGCAGATCGACGAACTCGTGGGCAGCAAAGAAAAAGAGATCATGGAAGTCTGATGGCCGCGCGTGGATGATCTCGTGCTGTTGCCGTGGGATGACGCGCGCCGCGCGCTCGGCGATCGCGAACACACGATGCGCGAGCTCGCGCCGCCGTATGCGGCCGAGGGTGAGGGCGTCCTGCGCGTGTTGCGCGTGCGCGACGACGGCGCAGGTCTCGACGTAACGTGCGGCTACGAGCGCTACCGGCGTACCGGAACGCCGTGACCGCCGCGCCCATCGTGGGCGCAGCGCCTGCGGCCGGCTGGCCGCGGCGCGTTCTCGTCGGCCTCGGGCTTGCGGTCGTGAGCATCGCGCTCGTTCTCTGGGCGCCGGGCTTCACGGTGTTGTGCGCGGCGATCGCGCTCGGCGCGCTGCGCGAGTTCGCGCAACTCTGCGCGCGCAAGGGTACCGCGCTCGAAGTGCCGGTCGCCGCGGCGGCCGTGCTCGCCTACGTGGTGCTGACGAATTTCCGGCTGATCCATCGCTATGAGGGCACGCTGCTCGCGACGACGCTCGTCGTGGCCCTCGCGACGGCGATGTTCTCGGGTTCCGGCGGTTACGTCGCACGCAGTTCCTCGACGCTCTTCGGCGTGCTCTACGTCGGCAAGCTCACGAGCTACTTCGTGGCGATCCGCGCGATCCCGCAGCTCGGCGCGGCCGCGACGATCGAGGCGATCGTGCTGATCGCGCTGACCGACATCTTCGCCATGGTGGTGGGTATGCGCATCGGCCGCACGCCGCTGTCCTCGATCTCACCGCGCAAGACCGTGGAAGGCGCGCTCGGCGGACTCGCCGTCGCGACGCTGGCCGGCATCGCGGCGACGGCGACGCCGTGGTTGCACGCGCCGTGGTGGCAAGGTGCGCTGATCGGCGCGATCACCTCGCTCGGCGCGCAGGCCGGCGACCTCGTGGAGAGCGCGCTCAAGCGCGACGCGAGCGTGAAAGATGCCGGCACGCTGATCGCCGGCCACGGCGGCGTGCTCGACCGTTTCGATTCGTATCTGTTCGGTGGACTCGCGTTCTACTTCGCGCTGTGGTTGATGGGCATGATCCCACACGGGTTGTGGGTTTCGTAGGGCGAAACGCTCGCGGTGATTCTCGCGGTCTTGGGGGACTCGCTCTGCGTTGGATTCTACGCCGACGGAGCGTACCGTCACGACCCCGACCGCGCGTATCCGGTCACCGTGGCGGCCGCGCTCGGCATGCATGCACACCTCTTCGCGGCGCCGGGAGCGACGATCGCGCAGATCGCCGCGAGCGAGGAGGCCTGGCCAGCCGCTGAACTTCTCATCGTCAGCGCCGGCACCAACGATTTATGGGAGGTCGCGCTGGGATCGATTCCGCTCGACGCGGTCCTCACCGCCTGGGATGCGCTGATCGTGTCAGCGCGGGCCCGCGCGCCCGCCGCGCGCGCGGTCGTCGTCGGGTTGCGAGATTATACCGTCCAAATGTCTCGCTTCCACAAGGAGACGCGCGCGAGCCTCGACCCAGCCCTGCGCGGCGCGATCCATGCGTTCAATCGTCACATTTTGCATACGGCGGATTCGATCGCGGTCGATCTTGCCGCGCGGGCCGGGGCCTACGATTTCGATCTCTTTCCGGATAGCGTGCATCCGTCGCTCGCTGGCGTGTCTTGGATCGCGGAAGCCGTTCTCGAGGCACTGCGCCGACCGCCCGCAGAGACTGCCGAAAACGGGGAAACGTCCTCGTCGTGCGAACGTCGGAGCGCGTGATGAGGAAACGCGTCGCGATCCTCGGGTCGACCGGGAGCATCGGGCGACAGGCACTCGATGTCGTCGGACGCTACCGTGATCGCTTCGACGTCGTCGGACTCGCGGCCGGCAAGAACCTCGCGTTGCTTGCCGAGCAGGTTGCTCTCTTCGAACCGCAGGTGAGTGCGAGCGCCGCCGACGGTCAGGCCGGTTTGTACCGCGTAGCGGTCGAGAGCGGCGCCGACATCGTGCTCGCCGCGACCGACGGCGCGGTCGCGTTCGACGCCGTGTTCGCCGCGGTCGACGCCGGCATCGACATCGCGATCGCCAACAAAGAGCTCGTCGTCGCTGCGGGCGAGTTGCTCTTCGCGCACGCCAAGCGCAGCGGCGCGAAACTGTTGCCGGTCGACAGCGAGCACAGCGCGATCTTCCAATGCCTCGAAGGGCAAGCGCGCGACCGCGTCGCCGGCATCGTGTTGACCGCCTCGGGCGGACCGTTCTGGAATCGCACGAGCGAGGAGATGCAGAACGTCACCGTCGCCGACGCGCTGCGTCACCCGACGTGGAACATGGGCGTGAAGAACACGATCGATTCGGCGTCGCTCATGAACAAGGGGCTCGAGGTGATCGAAGCGAGCCGCTTCTTCGCGATGCCCGCGGAGCAGATCCACGTGCTCGTCCACCGCACGAGCGTCGCGCACGGCTTTGCGATCTTCACCGACGGCAACGTGCTCGGCCAATTCGCGCCGCCCGACATGCGGCTGCCGATCGGCTACGCGCTCGCCTATCCCGATCGCTTGCCCGATCGCAACGAGGTCGACGCGCTGGTCGCACTCGGCGGCGCGGCCGAGGCGTCGGCGACGGCACTCGGCTTCGAGCGCCCGGATCTCGAGCGGTTTCCCTGTCTCGGCCTCGCCTACGACGCGCTGCGAGCGGGCGGCACCGTTCCCGCCGCGCTCTCCGCGGCGAACGAGATCGTCGTCGCCGCCTTCGTCGACGGTCGCATTCGCTTCGGTGACATCGCGCCATGCATCGCCGCCGCGCTGCGTGAGGTACCGGCCGAGCCGTTGACGCTCGACGCGGTGCGGCGTGCCGACGCCGCCGCGCGCGAGGCGGCGATCGCCGCCACCGGTGCCGTTCGCCAACTCCGATGATCTCGGCGTTCGGCGCGGCGGCCGAGCGCTTTGCGGCAGGGCTCCACGGCGTGAGCGCGGTCATCACCGATGAAGCGTCGATCGGGATGGCGTTTCTGGAAGCCGTGCGGCGACGCGAACGCGCCGAGCCGTTCTACGGCATGATCCTGCTCGACGATCGCCGCACGGCCGTGAATTACGACGTCGCGAAGCGCTTGATCGACGTAACGCCCGATCCCGAGCGCTGCGACGTGTTGCTGCAACAACTCACGCGCGGTTCGTTCGTCGTCAACGGCACGACGCTCGACGAGATGTGGGCGACCCCGCCGTTACTCGTGCAGACGATTCGCGAATTCTGCGCGCTGGTCGACGCGTTGCTGGTGCGTTCGTTCGGTGACTACGTGCGGATCGCGCAGCATTTCGAGGAACGCACGCCGCCGCCGTTCGTGCGCGTGTTGGTCGAGCCGACGCTGCCGCCGGCATCGCCCGCGGCCGCTCCCGACCGCCCGGGCATCGTCGTGTGGGCGCCGCACCGGCCCGCCGACTCGATCGCCTTGCATGCCTTCGCGCTCGCGAACGTGCACGGTGAGGTGACGTGCGTCGCCGCGGGCGGCACGTTGCCGCCTGGCCTCACGCTGCCGGTGCTCACGCCCGATGATCCGCGCGTCGGCGAGGTGCTCGCGCGCGCGACCGGCGTCGTCTGCGTCGAGGCGAACGATCCCGGCGATGCCGTCGCGTTCGCCCGGCGCGGCTACGGCGTCGTCGCGCCGTTCACGAGCGGCGCGCACGAGTACGCCGCCGACGTTGCGGTGTGGGACGGCACTTCGGTGGAACTGCTGCACGCCGCGGCGGTGGCGGCGATCGGCCGGCCGAGCTCGGTCGCGAGCATTCCGCCGCCGCCGGAGCCGCTCGTCGCCGACGTGCGGCTGCCGATCGCCGTCGCCGACGCGCCGCCGCTGGTGAGCATCGTGATGCCGACCTACAATCGCCCGGAGCTGTTGGCGAACGTGCTGACCTCGGTCGCCGCGCAGACCTATCCGCGCATCGAGGCGATCGTGGTCAACGACGCCGGCGCGCCGGTCGACGCCGTCGTCGCGCGCTTCCCGTTCGCGCGGCTCATCGTCCACGAGCAGAACCGCGGGGCGGTGCACGCCACGGAAACCGGATTTCGCGCGTCCGTCGGCGAGTACGTCGCGTTCTTGCCCGACGACGATTGGATCTATCCGGATCACGTCGCGCGCATCATGGCCGCCCTCCTCCGCGGCGGCGCGGTCTTCGCGCACGGCGCGGCCCTGCTGCGCTATTTCAAACGTGCCGCCGACGGAAGCGACGCGCTGCGCGGTTTCAACATGTCGACGTTCGCGAAGACGATCGATCTGCGCGAAGCCCTGGTGGCATCGACGATCTCGCTGAACCAATGCATCCAACATCGGCGCGTGTTCGATGAACTCGGCTGGTTCTTGAACGACAGCCCGGTGAGCGACAACGAATTCCACATGCGGCTCCTGCAGCACCATACGCCGGTGTTCGTGCCCAACGTGACCTGCGAATTCCGCGACTACGAGCGCGGCAGTTTCGGCAAGAACGCCGATCTCGGCGCCGCGCTCAAGCACGTGTACGACGAGGTCCACCCGTTCCCGAATCGTCCGGTGCTGGCGGAAATTCGCGAACGCACGTTGGCCTCGATCAACGCGCGGCCGGCCGGCGTCTCGCCGTTCGAACCGTCGGTCGTGCTGCCGTGATCACGGCCGTCGGCAGCGCGGCCCAGATCTACGCGCGCGAGCTCGACGACGTCGACGCGATCATCACTGATCTGAACACGGTGCCGCAAGCCGTGCTCGCCGCGCTGCAGCGGCGCGAACGCGGCGAACCGTTCTACGCGATGATTCTCTTCGAGGAGAATCGGCTCGCGATCACCTATCGCGTGGCCGCGAGCGTGTGCGCGAAGGAAGCGGATCCGGATTTCCGCGTGGTGCTGCTCAACCGGCTCTCCACGGGCGAGCTGATCGTCAACGACGGCCCGGTCACGAAGCTCTTTCCGCTCGGTCCCGAGATGTCGGGCCCGGCATACGAATTCTACGCGCTCGCGGATGCGATTCTGGTGCGGTCGTACGCGGAGTACGCGTGGGTGACGAGTCTCTTCACGCGCCGTCCGGCGCCGCCGGTCGTTCGCATCCTGCCGCACCGCCGCGTGCCGGCCGTCGAGCGCCGGCCGCCCACCCAGCCGGGTATCGTCGTGTGGGCGCCGCTCCGCGATGCGTCCTACCTCTCGTTGCACGGCTCGGCGCTGGCCGACGTGCACGGCGAGGTGACGTGCGTCGTCTCGGGCGGCTCGTTGCCGGGTATGCCCGCGACCGTGGTGACGCCCGACGATCCGCGCGTCGGCGAGGCGCTGGCACGTGCGACCTGCGTCGTCTGCGTCGAGCCCAACGATCCGGCCGACGCCGTCGCGTTCGCGGCGCTCGGCTACGGCGTGGTCGCGCCGCTCACCGCCGGCGTGCACGAGTACGTGCGCGATGCGCACGTGTGGAACGGGCACTTCCCCTACCACCTCTACGCGGCCGTCGTCACGGCGCTCGGCCGGCCGTCGTCGGTGGCCGAACGTCCGCCGGCGCCGCCGCGCTTGCGCGTTCCGGCGCTTCCGGCGCGCGACGCGTTGCCGCTGGTGAGCATCATCATGCCGACGTACAACCGGCGCGACCTGCTCGCGCGCGTGCTCGGCGCCGTCGCCGCGCAGACGTACCCGCGCATCGAGGCGGTCGTCGTGAACGATGCGGGTGAAGCGGTCGACGACGTGGTCGCGCGCTTCCCGTTCGCGCGGCTGATCGATCACGCGACGAACAAGGGCGCCCATGCGGCGGTCGAGACCGGCTTCGACGCATCGCGCGGGGCGTACGTGATGTTTCTCCCCGACGACGACTGGATCTACCCCGATCACGTCACTCGCCTGATGGCGGCCCTGCTCCGCGGCGGCGGCGCCGTGGCCCACGCCACGGCCCTGATGCGGTATCTGCGGCGCTCGCCGGCGGGTGAGGACGTGCTGCGCGGGCTCAACGCCACGATCTTCTCGCAAACGCTCACGTTGCCCGAGGCGCTCGTCGCCTCGCCCGTCTCGATGAACCAATGCATCTTCGACCGGCGGGTGTTCGCCGACGTGGGTTGGCTCCTCAACGACAGCGCCGTCGGCGACAACGAATTCCACATGCGCTTGCTGCAACGGCACACGCCGGTGTTCGTGCCGAACGCGACCTGCGAATTCCGCGACTACGATCGACCCAGCATGGGCAAGGACGCCGATCTCGGCGCGGCGCTCGCTGCCGTGTACGCCGACCTCCACCCTTTTCCGGGGCGCGAGTTCCTCGCCGACATGCGCCGGCGAGCGCTCGAGCGCATCGCCCGCCGCGCGCCCGGCGAAGCGGCGTTCGCCCCGACGTTCACCATCTCGTAGGGACGCCGCCTAAGGCGGGCGCGGCCCGTGGCCGATAAGCCCAAGGTATGGATATGGTCGGACGCTACCTCGACGAAATCGAGGCGGCGGTGCGCAAGATCGATCGGGACGCGGTACGGGCCGTCGTCGACGTGCTGTTTCTCTGCTGGGAACGGCGCGGCACGACGTTCGTGATCGGGAACGGCGGCAGCGCCGCGACCGCCTCGCACATGATGAACGACCTGATGAAGTGCACGCTGGTCGAGGGGCAGCCGCGCTTCCGCGCGATCGCGCTCACCGACAACGTGCCGACGATGACGGCGTTCGCCAACGACATCGCCTACGAAGAGATCTTCAGCGAACAGCTACGGTCGCTGCTGGCGCCGGGTGACGTGGTCGTGGCGCTCTCGGGCTCCGGCAATTCGCCGAACGTGTTGCGCGCGATCGCCTACGCGCGCGAAGCCGGCGCATGGACCATCGGTCTCTGCGGCGATACCGGCGGCAAGCTCGCGACGCAGGCCGATCTCGCGGTGTGCATACCGGCGGCGCGCATCGGCCAGCAAGAAGACGGCCACCTGATCCTCAACCACACGATCGCGCTCGCGCTCCACGAGCGCATCAGCGTGCGCGCGCACGCGACCGAACCGGCCGTCTCCGTCTGACCGTGGCGCGCTACGTCGTCACGGGCGGCGCCGGATTCATCGGCAGCCACCTCGTCGATCTGCTGCTCGCCCGCGGTCATCGCGTCGTCGCGGTCGACAATTTCGCGACCGGCCGCGAGAAAAATCTCGCCTCGGCGCTCGCGTCGCCCGCGTTCAGCTTGGTGCGCGCCGACGTCGCCGACGACGGCGATGCGCTCGAGCAGGCCTTCGCGGGCGCCGACGGCGTGTTCCATCTCGCCGGACTCGCCGACATCGTGCCCTCGATCGAACGCCCCGGCGACTACTATCGCGCGAACGTGCACGGCACGTTCCGCGTGTGCGAAGCCGTGCGCGCGAGCGGCGTGCGCAAACTCGTCTACGCCGCATCGTCGTCGTGCTACGGCATTCCCGATGTCTTCCCCACGCCCGAGAGCGCCGCGATCCGCCCGCAGTATCCCTACGCGCTCACCAAAGAACTCGGCGAACAGATCGTGCTCCACTGGGGCCGGGTGTACGGCATCCCGGCGGTTTCGCTGCGGCTGTTCAACGTGTTCGGGCCGCGTTCGCGCACGAGCGGCACGTACGGCGCGGTGTTCGGCGTCTTCCTCGCGCAGAAGCTCGCCGGCAAGCCGATGACGGTCGTGGGCGACGGAATGCAGACGCGCGATTTCACCTACGTCGCCGACGTCGCGGCGGCGTTCGCGGCGGCGATGGATGCGCCGGCCGCCGACGTCGTGCTCAACGTCGGTTCGGGCGGTACCTACAGCGTGAACCGGCTCGTCGAACTGCTCGGCGGCGAGGTCGTGCACATTCCCAAGCGGCCGGGCGAGCCGGATTGCACGTTCGCCGACGTGAGCCGCATCGCGGCGACGCTCGGGTGGCGCGCGCAGACCTCACTCGAAGACGGCGTGGCGCGGATGCTCGAGCGCATCGACGATTGGCGCGACGCGCCGGTGTGGGATCAGGAGTCGATCGCGACCGCGACGCGGTCGTGGTTCACGCACCTCGGAGGGCGAACGTCATGAGCCATGTCTGCGTACCCGGCGGCGCCGGCTATGTCGGTGCGGTGCTCGTGCCCAAGCTGCTCGCGCGCGGCCACCGCGTCACCGTGCTGGACAATTTCCAATACGGCCGCGACGTATTCGCGACCCTGCGCGGCGCGGAGGGGCTGCGCGAAGTCGTCGGCGACGTGCGCGATCGCAGCGCGGTTCGCGACGCGCTCGCCGGCTGCGATGCGGTCGTGCACCTCGCGTGCGTGTCGAACGATCCGAGCTACGAGCTCGACCCCGATCTCTCGAAGAGCATCAACTACGACTGCTTCCCGATGATGGTCGAAGAAGCGCAGCGCGCCGGCGTGCGCCGGTTCGTCTTCGCCTCGTCGAGTTCGGTCTACGGCGTGAGCGACGCGCCCGACGTGACCGAGGAGCACCCGCTGCTCGCGTTGACCGACTATTCGAAGTACAAGGCGCTGTGCGAGCCGATCGTGCTCGCGGCGCAGAGCCCCGACTTCACCGTCACCGTGCTGCGTCCGGCGACGGTCTGCGGCGTCTCGAACCGCATGCGTTTCGACCTCTCGGTCAACATCCTCACCAACCACGCGATCCTCAACCGCCGCATCACCGTCTTCGGCGGCCTGCAGCTGCGGCCGAACCTGCACATCGAAGACGTGACCGATCTCTACGAGAGCCTGCTGCTCGAACCGGCCGCGCGCATCGCGGGCAAGATCTGGAACGCGGGCTACCAGAACCGCACGATCGCCGACCTCGCCACGATCGCGAAGACGATCGTCGAGCGCGAATTCCCCGCTGGCGGGCCGATCGAGATCGTCACCACGCCGAGCGACGACAAGCGCTCGTATCGCGTGAACTCGGATCGCATCGCGGCCGAACTCGGCTTCGTGCCGCGCTTCTCGATCGAAGACGCCGTGCGCGACATCTGCCGTTGGCATCGCGCCGGCCGCTTCCCGAACGCGCTCGACGATCCGCGCTACTACAACGTGAAGCTGCTCAAAGCCGCGACGGCTGTCTAGCCTCCCGAGAGTCCGAAGGCGGCGATCTGCGCGGCGGCATCGGCGCCGAGCGGCGTCGCGTCTTTCTCGAATCGTCCCCCGAACGGCGTCGCGGCGAGCGTCGCGTCGATCGCGATCAGGTCGTCCCACTCGCGCACGTCGCATTCGTCGCGCAACACCATGCCCTCGAGCGCGGCGTGCAACGTCTTTCCGGCCGCGAGCACGCGATCGTAGATCGCGCGCCGGCGACGCGGATCGGCGGGCAGCGTGAAGAGGGAGAAGAGGATGATGCCGTCGATCGTGGCGAGTTCGTCGAGCAACGTGCGCAGCATCATCGCCGAGCCGGGCATCGCGTATTCGGTCGCGCTGAGCCGATACGTCAACCCGCGCCGCTGCGCGTAGTCGCGCACGACGAGGTTCTGCACGCGCTGCGGAAACGCGGTGCCGCGCACCGGCGCGCTCACGATGTAGCCGCGATAGCCGCCCTCAGACATCGAAGCCGCCGGGCAGCCGGTACTGCATGCCGATGCGCGACGCCGGCCGCAACGTGATCGGGGTGAAGAAGTCGCCGAGCTTCTTGTCGCTGTACGGCGTGAAGAGCGACTTGAACCGCACGTTCATCGACCAGCGCGCCGTCGCTTCGCGATTCATCCGGTTGCCGTGCATGATCGTGTGCGTGAAGAGCAGCACGTTGCCATAGGGGATATCGAGAAACTCGACGTCCGCTTCGACCGCGCTGAAGAGCTCCTCGACCGTGCGCCCGGCGAACGCACCGAGCCGTTCGCGCCAGACCGCATCGCGATCGAGCGGCAGCGCGAACATGCTCTTGGTACGCGCGACGTCGACCAGCGGGATCCACAGCACCACTTCGAACGGCGA
>Ga0116229_10012510_pt1 | contig 12220 bp, 12 predicted proteins | sample S1TSphgellanicum_3_FD_87313 | JGI IMG/M metagenome (GOLD analysis project Ga0116229, IMG submission 87313) | Host-associated microbial communities from peat moss isolated from Minnesota, USA - S1T2_Fc - Sphagnum magellanicum MG | ecosystem: Host-associated > Plants > Peat moss > Unclassified...
CAGCAGCAGCAGCAGCGAATGGTTGACACGCTATCTTGAGGAGATGTCTCTGGTGCTTCGCCAGGGAGGCTGGAGGGAGGATGACATCTGTGACATGATGGAAGCTCAAGCTTTGCCATCCACAACGTGGAACCAACAAATTGATGCACAGGTGAAGATTTTAGCAGTTGATTGTCAGACCAGTTTTTTGTAAGATAAAATTTGTTTCCCATCAGAGAAAGATCCACCCACTTTTGCAATCAGCAATTGGCACAATGCACCTGATGTACAAAAGGAATAATAGCAAACAGATATCCGGTAGAGAAAAAAATCATGCAGAAAAAATCCTCAAATTGATTGCAGAAGAGAATATTACATTCTATCATTGCATTTTCTCTTCTGCAATCAGAGCTTGGAAGTGTTGTGCTGAAATCTGCTAATTAGAAGAAGCCCTGCTGTATGTATGATGGCAGGCAGTGCTGCTAACTTTGGCAAAGGAAGTGGAGCTTCTGTCTACCTCATTGAAGAAGGCAGGATGGAGTGTACCAGATGTTTCAGAATCCTTGAAGTGGGGTTTATGCACATCGTGGTAAGTTACATTTTATGTACTCACTTTTCCCCTCTCATTCTCATCACTTTCAGCTTCCCAACCACACACTATAATGTCTATGGGGTCCCAAGAAATCTCCAAATCCATTTTTGTTGCATCATCTTCTTGCAGTCACATTGAAACTGCATCACACCAAACCTTTTTGAACACGGGGCTTTCTACTTCACCATTATGAGTGGTCTGTACAATTGTAAATTGGGTCGTACTCTGTGTGTCAAAGCCTTGACATGCTCTTTGGCATCAATCAAGAGCACCCGGGTCACTGCTGCTTGCATGGCATGCAACAGATCAGAGATTTGTAGACACAACATGGTTTAAGGGGTCATGCAAGAGCCCTGTATTCTAGTTATAGAGATCTTCAACCTCTTGTTACAGTTTTCATTTTCATCTTTTTTACTTCTTTTTTTCTTTATTTTTCCTTTTACATTACTTGTCTTTTCTTCTTCTTTTTTCAATTCTCATAATTAAACAATTCAAAAAAAAATAAATCTATAACACTAAGTTTGAAATTCAAATCCCCAAAAACAAACAACAAATATTTTATTTCAAGAAAACATTCATAAAAAGTAAAATATAATTCCAAACTCCAGATTTCAAATTGAATACCAAAACATCAAGCAAGAGTTTAGGGGTTGATTCATGCTAGAGCAGCCATGGCATAAAAGAAAACAAGAATCTAAATATGAATCTAAAAATGCTGCAAGCTTCAAGTGAAGTCACTAAACTATGTAAAGGTATCATGATTTGAATCACAAGCTCCAACCCGACACTAGAAAAAAAAAAGAGAAACATCTTGGAAGACCAAAAAAATCAATTATGCCTTGTCTATTGCATCTACTACAAAACCCAAAATGGATTTTGGATTGGACTTTGGATCAATTATGAAATTAATGGTTATCAAGTAATTTTGTAAATGGTTGAACACATGACCTAAAATCATGTTGACATTGAGAACTTGAAGTGGCTAGCACCCATGAATTGAGTCACGCTATTGTCTACACTTAAAAAGATTAGAATCAAACACCTTGTTCCAAAAGCCATCATCATCAACATGTGATATACCTAATTCCTAAGCCTATACCTTGGCCTCCTCTTGAAGATCATCATCAATAGCAAAATCTCTTGATGTCGAAGTACCAACAACAATAGAAAGTCTTGGCTTTGAAACAAGAGCAATGGCAATTATCATAGTTCCTAGACTCTTGTCAACATGAACAAGAGAATCAAAAGGTGCCATATCAAGATTTTCAATATGAACTTCTTGTAAAAAGACAAAACCATTACAAATAAACATTAAATAAATAACTTAAATCATTTTCACATGAATATAAATGTCAACATTAGCCATTGACTTCTCGTGGCATACACACAGGAAAAAACAATGAAAATCCCATAGCAAAAACAAATAGAAACATTAAGACTAAAAATGAAGAAATAAGAAATAGAACTTACCTTTGTTTTTTCATACACCTTTTTCTCCTTGTTGAAAGCTTTGTCATAATGAAAAAACGAGTTCCCTTCAATTCATCGTTGATTATGCTTTGTAGAAATCTATTTTGAAGATGTTTGTCAATTTGATTGTACTTGCCAAAAAAAGAATGAAAACAATAATGAAAGATTAAAATGAAATCACTCGAATAAAAAAATCAAATTAAAAAAAAAACCCAAATAGAAATTCTAGACAAATACAAAAACTCAAATATAAAAACAAAAAATGAAGAAGGAAAAAATTGACTTCCCATGTGAAATTGGGTATTGACAACTTGTCACCTTCATGTTGTACTCTCATAAAACAAGAGCCTCCTCCATTCGTGTAATATCTACCTTTCTTCTAGTCTCATTGGACAAGATTTTTTATTTCAAAAAAAGAAAGTTGAATCTTAAGGTACCAATAATAAGTTGAAGTTTATTATGACCAATTGAAAAAAATAAATTAGATTTCATCACTCTTCTTTGTTTAGATACGAGGCATAAAAAAAAAGGTGAGGACCTAGATTATCATAAAATTACATGCAAGTTCTTTGAAAGTGAAAATTACATCATCCATAAGGCAATCCACAACATGTCTTTGTAAATCAACAAACGTTGTGTAACATCAATGCATTAGTTCTTAAAGACACCATGGCAAAACCTCAAAACCACTAGAAAAACAAGGGAATTTTTTTCACAATCAACCTTTCACAATTGAAAACAACCCTTGACAAAAAACAATCTCATACAAAAATACTTAAACCTCAAATTGAATCCAAATGAAAAGGTGGGCTAATAGATCAATTGAGACATCCTACACTTTTGAATAGAAAGAACATTTGACTTTTTGATAAATTTTGAGAGACCAACATTAAACATCTAATTGCATTGTCACCACCAACAACCTTCATCCAATGATATCTTGGATTAATAAAAATATTGAGTAGAATTGCATGAACAATACATGATTCAATAACTCTGTCGATTATGCCTTTGTTGAATCAACCTACCAATATGTTTTTATCAAGTCTAGATGTTGCATTATAACAAGACAAGAATAGAATTTTAAACAATGAACAAAAATCAACAAGCAAACCATAAAATCACAAAACAACAAAATTAACTTTTAAAATTTAACTTAGGGCTAAGAAAATTGAAGCAAAAAATAGAAAGACAAAAAAAAGTCAAAAGTTATATTAGTTTATTAACCTGGTTGGAAGGTAGATGCTTTAATCTTTTTTGACAACTTAAAAAATAAACAATGACAACATGTCTTCATTTTGAAATAAATACATGTTATGAATCTTTCAATTTCATAACCTTGGAGCTTCCGCCATTCATCAAAAACATTCTTAGCCTAGATCTTACTTGTTTGCTTGCTCTACGGTTGTGTCTATTAACATTATCCAATTTTGTGTCAACAAGTTCAAAAAAGTGAAACTTAAATTTATCATCAATGACAATAAGCACACGACAATTAGTTGCATTAGCAACAAGAACCACATGATAATCAATAACATCAAGATTGGAACAAAAAAAACTTAGTTTGTAGAACGTTTAATTATAGGATGGACTTCAAAATCATCAACATTCAAGGAAACCATAGATTGATAAAAGTTTGCAAGTAATGTAACACCAACATTTGCTTTAGAAAACTAAGGAGAATCATTAAACTCAAGTAGTTGTAAGAAACATTGGATCCATTATTAAACCATAAAATCTTAAGACCCAAAAAAGAAGAAGAAGATGTAAATGTTATAAAAACAAGAGGTGTGGATAGTATAAACCCTAATCTAGTAAATTCAATAACAAATAGTTGGATAAGTTGGGTAAGATTTGATTCAGGTAACCCTTTTTTTTTGAAATCATCAATAGAAAATTTGAATGTCTCTTCACAAAATTTCTTGGGAGAAGGTTCATTATGAAGCATTGAAAAAAAACACAAGACCAAAGAATTATATATACATATATATATAATCAAAAGTAAAATTGTGAAATATTTTGAAAAACCATGCTATCCATCTCCACACAAATTGAAGGAAATAAAAAGGTTACAAATGAAAAAAGCTACAAAGAAAAATAAAAAGCAACATCAACTCATGCACACACAAAAACAAACAAGATAAGAAAGGACATAAAATAGAACAACCTACACAACCAACAAGAAAAAAAACAAAAAAAAAACAATTAAATTCAAAAAAAGATAAATGAGAGAACCCGATGTGCTAAAGAAAAATTGTGTGTTGACAACAATAGAGATGAAGAATTGTAGCAAAGATGAAATGTGCAAAGAACCAAGTGCAACATAAATAAAAAAATTGTAGCACAAAAAAAAAGTGTGCAAAGAATGAAATTTAATAAAAATGAAGAACTAACCAAAGAAGAATAATCTTGCACAATAAATGAAAAACAAAAAGCGATGAAAAAAAAAAAAAAAAAAAAAAAAAAGCCAAAAAAAAAAAAAAAAAAAAAAAAAAAAAAAAAAAAAAAAAAAAAAAAAAAAAAAAAACAAAAAAAAAAAAAAAAAAACAAGAAGAAGCTCACAACAACATAAGAACAAGTCGAAAGTTGAAGGAAAAACAAACATTGCAATGTAAAGACAACATTCAAACAAAGTACCATGAAAAAAAATGCAACAAAGAAGCATAAAGAGATGTTTAGAAAAAGAAAGCAATGACACAAATGCAACAAAATGAAAAAACATTGACACAAACAAAATAACAAGCAAAGAAACATAGAGAAAAAGGAGAAGCATCACAAAAGCAACATCATCATTAACAAACCTGGACAACAAGCAAAAACACAAAAATGAATGAGGGGAGGAAAAAAAAAGAACCAAAAAACTTTGTAAAGAAATGCATAGGAAAATGTAGTGACAAATGAGTACAAAGAAACACTCATAAGAAGAAAGCAATTATGTACATGTAGCAAAGATGAAAAGTGAAACATGAAAACAAGAACAAGTCGACAAACATTGAGAAGGAGGAGCTTTGCAAAAGCAATGTCATGTCATCCTCATCAGCTCCGCCTTGCAGATTGTGTCTAATATACTATGCTTTAGGGCAAATCTACAGCAAAAGGGAGCCAAGGGTCTTAAAAAATTTGTTATATGGACCCTGGAGTAGGGTGATCAGGGCCTTACAGGTTCATGTCAAACTGGCGGAGCACCTTGTATGGGCACCTTCACCAAAACATAATTACATCAGAGCTTGTACAAAAGCATGATTTCACAGAAATTATCAACATCCACATTCACAATTTTACACCTCATCAGCCCAATTTCACCCAGAAATTAAAGCCCACAGAAGATAGCCAGAGAGAAAGTCACACAAAGATATGATTCCAATGATTCTCAAGCTTCAAACAACTACATCCTCCATTGATCCCTATTCTGAAATGCGCAACTGCACTCTGATAGGATGTTGGAAACAACAGCAGAATGATGTGAGAATAAGGACATTTAAAACAATATTTACTCTGCACTCTCCACCCAACCTTTACAATCACACAAGTCATCACAAATTTATATCCACCTTTGAACTTTAGCCTACTTCTAATAGGATGCACTCATGGTGCCAAACTGGTAGGATTGATGTCTTACCTCCACAAAGATCAAGGTGAACATCCCATGTAAAACTATCACATGCCATGAGATATATTAAATGAATGTCTCACAATTCCACACTTAAAAAACATGCACAAATATGAAAGATGCAAAAACTTTGGTAGGATGTTAATATCCAACAAAATAACCACAAGGGGGAAGTGCTAATCATAATAGCCTGTAGTCCAAGTGTACACATTACCAACAAATAGTCTCAAAGCAGCCATGAATGTGGCAATATGTGAAAAGGAGTTGGCACACACGGCACAGTTGGAGCCCAATCTGTCCTAATATGTTGTTGAAGGTAGCCAGTATTTCACTGACATGGGCTGTCAACAAAACCACACTCCACATGAAAGATACAGATGCCTTGAGGCACCAGGAACTAGTATGGGGACAACAATCAACAATGTGATTGCAAACAAAGATCTCATATCTCATACTCCCAAAACAAAAGAACAAAATCTCTCCAGGTTAAACCCAGCAGAAAGTTCCATAATGAACAATGCCAAATATATACCTCACACATCCTACCATTTGATTTACTACCACGAATGCATGGAAGAGAAGATTCTCCCTCCCCTCTGAGCTAACTTTTGCTAGCTAGACTATGCTGTGTGTATGTAGAGGCTGTATAGACTGCCTCAATTAGAACTTAGAAACACCAGCAAAAAATACAGATGCTGTCAAACATTCACAGGTTTACAGTGCATAACCTAGAGCTACTCCATGATAAGGGACAGCATATACCTGCCTACGTTCTTGACTTCCAAAATATCCCATCACATTGATTCTTGAGAGCGCCTGACAATTCTACTCACCTTCCGCTTAAAGTCTTCCTTTGTGTCTCGCCATTCCTTCTGCATGATCCCATCAAGATGTCATGTAAGACAATTTCACAAGTCACACTCAAATCTCACACATATCAGAACCTGAATAAAGACTGATGCACCAGAGACAGACAGTAACTTACCGCAGCATCAATATTTGCTGGTGACTCATCATTTGGACTGGACAGCATAGATATAATGCTTAGCAGAATTGTCTCTACCTGCATTCCCATGTGTTTCAATCAGCACAGATGACTGCAAACACAAGTTGACCTACATGAGATGACTGATGTAGGGCATTCATGGAGTGGTACACAATCAGAGATCATTTGAGAAACTCTATTTGGAAATTTGATGTTGGTTTAGCTTTGGAACTTATGTCTACAACCCAATAAAAGGACATATCTGTTGTTGTTTCAGGTTTCTAAATGGAACTTGTATTTTTACACAAAAACCACAATCCAAGTATCTTATGGCCTGAAACTAATGTGCTAGTGATTTAAATCACATGAACAATGGTGCAATGTGCTGGGTGAAATTTGCAAGAAGAGAGAGTCAGAAATTGACAGGTGAAACTTACTGTATGCACTGGTGACCATCGCTCACTAGCCAGCTCATAACCATTTGGATCATCTCCAGGTGCATGAAGAATGGAGATGCAAACACGTCCATCAGGGTACACTGAAGACAAGACAAATCACCATAGGTCCAGATGTAAGCTCCGATTTCTTCACCAGCCTTTGCATACAACAAGAAGAGATGCTCCATAGATGGAAAATTTTAGAAGTGCAGGATCAAGGCATGCATTAAAAATATGATGCTACATGTTGTGAATTCTGTATCCAAACAGACCAACAAATGAGGACTGCTCACATTGAGAAAGGAATATGTCCATAATTCAGTATCTGCCTGGCTGAAAGTGCTCACCATTTGGATGCCACATGTCTGACGTGAACCTCACTGAAGGAGGGCTGTTAGGATAGTTCAATGGGAAACTCATGATGGCATTAAAATACCCACCCTCACTGCAAAATAAAAAGCAGACACTAAATCATCAAACACATAACTATGAAATCGAGCTATTCACATTGCATGATGCACTTAAAGCAGTCTTCTTTATTCACTGACCCTGAATCTTTTCATACTTATGGAGTTGCGATATTACAAGGGCATCAAATTGCTGTTGCAAATCTACTGTACAATCTACCACACTATCTGGATAACACAACACATCACATCTCACTAATTGGAGAAATACAAAATGACAACCCCACATTTATTAACCACCATGAGACTAGAATAAATGTCAGCCCCTCAATTCCCATCAAGAAATTCAGGATTTCAGAAATGCACACCATAGACCACATACCTCTTCAACACACCACAAAAATAATATTTGACATGTCAAGTAAATGCTTATAACTAGCAATCACCAGAACGGCCTGACCATCCTTCCAACCTTCCAATGTCTGCACCTCCACATTCTGCATCATTCACAACTTCAACTATAACCCTAAATCACTGAAACACATTCTACAGGACAAAGGTCCTGAACACAAAGATGAACTTGGTCAGAATTTCTTACTAGAGTGTGTCTGGAGGACCAATGATAGTTACATTCCATTCAAACAAGTTGGAATCGTCTACGAGTCCTGCTGAGAAGCCATCAACTGGATTCCTTGACAAATCTGTGGCACAAGCAGAAACCATCACACTTTTTAATCTCTCCTTCCTAAGATAGTTTGTGACCCACAACTTGAAGCTTCTAGCAAAGTCTAGCAATCCTTTTTACAAGAATTGCTGACACAGACCACCTATTCCAGCTTCAAATTGGTAGAAAGTAACAAACTCATATCAATCTTTTGTTGTTCCTTCCACCAACACAGAACTACCTGCACCAAAACCAGGATTGTTCTATTGCAACAACAACCCATTACCTAATAACCCAAGTCATTGCAATATTCAGTGACCTCACCAACCAAGAGTTGTGCACCTGTATCCACAAATACAACCTCTAGATGCAAAGAAAAAAGATTTGCATCCTGAAAATGCAGGAGAAGAGAAGTTCTTTTATGTGTAAAACAGATAACCTTCACTATTGTATGAAAATAATCTACAGTTCTGTTATGCTGCACCATTCACAAAAGAATAAGCCAGTTCCTAAAATCACAAAACATTGTTATCATATATAACATACACTAAACATTATTGCTGTCCTATATAACATACACCTCTGATGACTTGTAGAGAGAGAGAGAGTCATAGACCGCAATCACAACCTACCAAAACAAAAGTACTGCTTCCAGGAAAACAATCTTCAATCCCTTTTCTCCCCTAGGATTCGGTTTAAGGATGTAATTGAGATTCTGCTAGTTGTAACTTTGATATATAAAAATGGCAATCAGTTGCAGCAGGGTCAACCTTTGATGTAGGTTTTTAGTGACAGTGCTTTCAGGAAATGGAAACCCTAAAAAATAGACAAGGAAATGGAGATGGTGTTTGATCATCGACCGAGGTCTCTGAGGCTTTGGAAACATCAGTCACGCAGATATTTTGACAGAATCGAATACAACAGCAAGGTCATACCGATACAAAAGCCGATATTGTCAAACACGACCGACAGCAAACAAGAATGCGTCATACTTCTTATGGAGTGTTGAAAGCAATGCGAGCAGAGCATCACTAACATCATATCAAGCTTCAAAAGAATGCAAGCAAGGAGGACTAGGAAAAAAAAATCTGCTGGGGAGAAAACCGCAAGCCAAGGGGTGAAAAAGAATGAGAGCAATCGCGACTGACCAGGCACAGATACATAACAGTCGAAGCGAGAAGTGGTGGAACCTTAAGGGGGAAAAGGCGTTCACCTTTAAGCTGCTTACGCAGCAGAAGACTGGCTTGATTGTCCGACATCCTCCGCACGGTTTCCTGAGTTGCACCGGCTAACAACCCCCTTACACCCGGGGTTGCAGCTGCGGGATATGATGATTTTTCCACAACTATTGATTAGGAAAAAGAAAAGAAAAAGAGAGAAAGACGAGCACTACGACTTCTCTAACGTCCAGACTATGATGCGCGAGCGGCGTGGCCTTGCCACGCGCTACAAGAAGTCGCGGGCGATCGAGAATTGCTGCAGCGAGAAGCACAAAGAGAGCCCTTAAGCTGCAGCAGCAACGCCGTGGGAGAGAGAAGAGGCATGGCGCACTGGGGGCAGGCAAGCAAGGGCAGGGTAGGGAATCGCGGGCAGGAGGCAAAGGAGATTGCGGATTGGGGGCACCTGGGCAGGCAAGGAACGGCAGTGTAGGAAAGCGTGGGCAGGAGACATGGGCCAATGGGGTGAGCGGGCAGGCAAGGAATGGCAGGGTAAGAGAGCTCGGGCAGGAGGCGTGGGGCATTGTGGAGCACATGGGCCGGCAAAGGAAGGGCAGGGTAGCAAAGTGCGGGCAGAAGGATTGGGGAGCGCGGAATGGAAAGGCAGGGTAGGAAAACGCGGGCAGCCTTGTGGACCACCGCCGTGGCGTTCCCCAACGAAGGGTGTGTTGGGCAGCCAGCCAATGTGGACAAGGTGCTGCAAGGGTTCGGACGGGCAGATTCCCACACTCTTTTCCCTATGCGTTTTCATATAAGTAGGCCGGCAGCATAGGTACCTACACACCTATGTTTTGTACGTAGGATAAGGGCCGTTCAGCAGGGCCGCGGGTCGGCACTTCATGAACTTGGTAGTTGAGTCGCCAAGGGACTGGTCCTCCATGAGGTGTGGTAGCTGAGATACCGAGCCAGATATCCGGAACGGCCCCATAGGCACGCCTTATATTCAACATCTAAAGAACCGGTAGATCTTTCTAGTCAGCGCACCTTTACGCCAACTAAAGTTTCTGCCTCAACGGAGGCCGGCACCTTACACATCAGGTGTGCCTCTTCCTCTCCCCCCAAATAAAATTGAAGCCGTCCTTTCCGTGTAGGGTAAAGCCCACCCTAAGGGCCCCTGACGTGGAGCTGGGGGCGCACCCAAGGGTTTTGGTTTTAAGAAAATTCCCATGATACCCGGAAGGTACCCGCTGGGTACCACAGGGGGGAGAAAAAACTTGGACAGCAAGCCACCTTATGTAAACAACTCCCTTTTTATTTCTCTGTGTATTTTGAGGGATCTCCCCCAAGCAGAAGAACCCTAGGGCATTATGCCGAGGCAGCTCACCCGGTTTTATATGTTCCCATGTTCCCCATAAAGCATTGGGACAAAATTTCCTAATGTATCTAGAGGCTCCATTGCATTATGCTTTTGTTTTTTTATTACAAAAAATTGCCCAATATTATTTTTTCAACTTTTCCTGTGATACCCAGAAAATATGATAACATCACGAGAAAAAAAAAACAAAAAAACAAAAAAAAAAACAAGAAAATTTGACTTGCACACTTGAAATTGGGTAACTATCTTGGAGCAAGGAGTTCCCCTAAATAATCGTTGTCAATTCTCGCCTTGAGGGTGATTATTGGGAACCAAGGGCAATTATTTTGAGAACTCCCCGTTCCTTGGGCATTAACCCCTAAACTTCAAATTCCACCCAAGTTTTTTTTAATGGTAACCTTTGAGTATCATGGGGTCTTTATGAGAGTTGGGTGGGTATGGGGAATTCGAGTTCTCACATGAATAAAAACCCATCTCATAATTAATAAATTGCAAAATAGACCTCTCTAATGGAACTTCATTACATTATTATGTTGGAAATACTCTTATTATTGTGCCATATTATTATTCTTTGACATTTACTATGAATGGTCTATTACTTGCTTAGTCCTAGTTTAGCACAATTAATTCATTATCAATATTGTGGCTTGTAATCAATGGTTGTTATGAATGTTGAACGGGTATTTAAAAAGTTGTTATCAATGTTGGGCGGGTATTAAAAAGGGGTTGAGTATATAGTTGTTTTCAATATGGTTCTCTAGTTAAGAATCATCAAGTATCACATTATTATCTCGTTAATTCTCATGACCTTGGATTATTATGATAATCGATTGATTACATCTGATATTTTTCAAAATGTTGATACCCAAGTGGAGTCAAAAAAATTACCCAAATTTAAAACATAAATATGTAAGCTCAAGGTCTAGAGCCTTTAGATCCGGTCCTCTAAACCTTACACATTTCATTACAATTTTAAATTCTCTCATGGTGATGTCAATGTGTATTAAAATGCATATTGTTGCTTTGATACTTGTTATTAAAGCTTTCTCAATTAAATTGTGTGATTTGCATTGATATATGATAGTTTCAATCCATAATAGTGACTAGTGTGGCCTATGTGTTTTTGTTGTTGACTCAAGTTTGAACTTTAAAGTTTAAATTAGTTTTGATTTTGTTGAATTTTTATTGGATTTTTAATGAGTAAGATTATCCAAAATTCAATCTATCATGGACCTTAGATTCAAGAATTTTAAAAACCACCTCCATAAAATCTTACTCATTGAACACTTTCCAACAATATCAAAATTGAACTTGAGTTTTCTTTAAATTTTAAATTTTAATTTTATTGAATTTTCAAAGAAAAATTTGTTCAATATTCAATACCTCCTACACCATAATTCTAAACATTTTGAAACCACATTTTCACACCCATATTCATAAAAGGTTTTCTAAAAATACCAAGAGCAAATTGAGAGGTGTTGAAGGTTGGGAGATCTCGACAAGATCATAAACAAACAAACAAACAACCTTCTTTAATAAATAAA
>Ga0116229_10012512_pt1 | contig 12219 bp, 4 predicted proteins | sample S1TSphgellanicum_3_FD_87313 | JGI IMG/M metagenome (GOLD analysis project Ga0116229, IMG submission 87313) | Host-associated microbial communities from peat moss isolated from Minnesota, USA - S1T2_Fc - Sphagnum magellanicum MG | ecosystem: Host-associated > Plants > Peat moss > Unclassified...
CTTACTATTGTCCTCTCTTATGATCCTCTAGTTATTCAGATTTTGGTTTATTGCAAGGCATGTAGAAAGAATTGAACTAGGTGATACAAATGGTCATATCGGCAGTAGCTCAAAACAACATTGCCATTGAACTCCACAAGTAGGAGTGGCACATGAGAAGTAGTCAAAAAATCAACTTCACACAAATTTCATCATAACACCTTGGGCTTCTCTCAATCTCTAGAACACATCCAACACAACCTCAATGACTTCAATACCAATGGTTGCAGAATAGTTTAGGGTTTAGTAATTGTTTTTGTAATTTGCACATCTGGCTTTGCAAGATCATTTTGGCTTGTTAGTTTTCGGTTGGTTTGAATGATTTTAGGTGGTACAATCTCAAAATCTCTTAACAACGACAAAAACAAACGAAGAGGAAGGTTGTGGCCCATTCAGTATTTAATGATGACAACAAACATGTATACATATCCTACTTGTCCATCCAAGTTGTTAACAATTGCACCATATGGGATGTAGATCCTTGGGTTGGCAAACCATGAACAACTGACATCACTCCAACTTTCATCAACACATGATAAATTACATATAAGTAAATCCACGAACTCATTTTGAATATAAAACATGAAAGATTTGTATGCATATTAATCTAAGACAGAACATTGGATAGTAATTAATAATATTGTGTATCAAATTTCAATTAATCAATGTAACTCATAAAAGAATTGTTGGATAACATGTTTAATGCAATGAGAGATTTCTGATCTTTGAATGTCACATGCAAGGTGCACAACAAATAGATAGATCTTCTCTTCATTCAATGACATGGTAGATTGTGGGGCTCTCACAAGCTCATCATTTTCTTGGAGTTTTTACATTAATTCACATTCATTTTCATCCTCAAAAAACCTCCCATTGAGGTTTTTTATAGAAGTCTAGTTTTTTGCTTTACATGGACAAAGATCGATAGTTTCAATAGCTCTTGAATGTCGTGCTACAATGTATTCTTTAGTTAGATCTTCCATTCATTCATGGCACAGGGAATTGTAGGGGCTTCCAATAGCCCATTCCTTTTTTTGCTACAATGTACTCACTAATTAGTTCTTCCATAATTAGATTTTATTGTAGGGGTTTTCTATAGCTCCATGAGATTTATGCTTGAATCTAGAGTCCCAGATAGATCTTCCATTCATTAACGGTAAAGCAAATTGTTGGAGCTTTCAACAGCCCATTGATTCAAGTTTTAGGATAGACATCTAATCAATTTCATAATATTGATGTAATCGTTTTAGGTCTTTTGAATAAGTTTTGTACAATATTTCTTGATTGGTGGGTCTTTTGAACTAGTTGAGCAATGGATCATTTGACTAGTCAAAATAGACAATAAATTTTGAGAATCTATTTTTTTGGTCAAGAAGTTAAATTTTAGAATTTTTTCATGTAAAAATCATTTAGTTTATGAATAATTTTTGACAATAATGTCTTTTTGTATAGGTAGTAGATAGGTATAGGTAGGTTATAATAGGTGAATAAGTAGGTGGTAGTTATGTATGTAGGTAGATCATGTACCTACCTATGATTTCAATATTTATTTACCTACAATTTAAGTACTTATTTACTTACGATTTACAAATGTATGTACCTACAACCTACCATATTGGTCATTAGTAGCTTATAGTCCCTTAAGCATGTAATAGGTTGCAAGTATAAAATGTTAGAAGTAGGAGTCTAACCCTAGACCTTCAACGTCACAACCCAAATCCTAAACCAACTCATCACACTTCCATGTCATGATAAAATTTGTCAACACATTCTTATAGACATGATCATTTCAAATCTTCTTACACATCCAAATTTTGAAATGCATTTTCTTTATGAATCTTTCTTAAGTAAAGCAAATGAACTTTTCTTTTCAAAAAAATTTAAATATATATTCATTGAGTTGCACATAATATATAAGATTTTTAAATCATTTGTGATTTTTTTTTGGAATTGAATTATGTTCACAAATTCAAGTTTGTAATACTCTTTCAAATATTCATACTCAATATATTTGAATATGAAATATATATTATACAATATAGTGTGTTTTGAATATATCTAATATGAAATTTTGATGTTCAAACATGGATATGTTCAAACATTTCAACATTACCAAGGGTAGTGAAGGTAGCGAAATTTTGATTAGGGTTTGTGCAAAATATTGGGGGATTGAATAATGGTTACTAAAACATTATTTGAAATCAAGATGTGTCCAAAAAATTGAATCATGTTGTGGCATTCCCAAATATGAAGTGTTTTATCCTTGTAAGTATCATCATGTTTATACCACCATTGAGTCCTTCATGTCCTGTATAAACAACTTTGATTTTAATGAACTACCTATTATATTTTTCAATTAGATGTTTTAATTCTAAATGGAATTAATTTAATTTTTTTTGTATCTGCAACTTTCACACACATCCTCCTATCATCAAAATTAATTATTTACATGGAACAAAATAAAAGCAATGTTGAAATAACAAGTAATCTTATAACATTATTTAAAAATCTAAAACCCATGTACCATACATGTTCTAAAAGCTTCATAATTTTTTAAAATTTAATAGTCAAGTACACCCATTTGCCATCAATCCCCAATTTTGGGGATTACATTAATAACATTCAAGATTAACATAAATTTATGATTACACTTGACTTGTAATATCAACTTATTATACAATTAGTCAAATCATCATTTACATGATCAAGCCCCATTTCATTACACCATTGTATTTTTTGAATAAAGATGTCTTTTTATTGTCATATTTGACTAGATGTCTTATTTGACTAATAGTAAAAACATCATTTTAATCAATTTCATTGGTCAAAAGTGACATGTCTAATTAGCTTTTTTTGTTTCCAATCAAAATGTACAATTTTATCAATCAACAGGAACACATTAACTTGAAGTTTGATAGTTTGAAAAAACATGTTTATGTTATAGTGTGGTTTAGTGTTGTCGTAGTTTGTTGAAAAATGAGTTGAATTTTCCTAATGTATTGAATTGCTTATAAGAAATATGATACATGTTTTTCAAGTGATTTAATTTTTTATAAGGATACATTAATAGTGGTACTCATTATCTAAAAAGGTTTGTATCATCACATTGGCAAGAAGAAAATAAAATATCTTGACCTAAATGTTAAGGGGCAACACGGGGATGCATGGAAAGGTGAGAACATTATTAGTACATTCCTTGTGAGTTCAATTATGGATATTAACTTTCCATTAATAATAAAATTATATTCCTATGGACAAAAATAAAGGTGAATTTGTTATGGAGGAAGGTGCTCATGATGAGGATGGAGAATTAGGGGATGAAATCATGTGTGTAAACCATGGACTATAAGTAGGAAGTTCAAATGGTGGAATTTGCAAACATTATTAACTTAAACCTCATGTTGGATAAAATCAAAATCCATATTCATATATTTGTACCATGATGTAAAATGGCTGATATGCAATATGTGAGGTTGGCAATGGAGTTCACAACATTAAAATATTTGAAAAATATTTTTTAAATATATTGAAAAATTTCAAACTTTTTTCATAATCCATTCCATGTTGATGGGCATGATGGATGTCATTGCTAACGTGAAAGTCTAATGGAATGAACGTTGGACCAAACATTTAATGATGCATTTAAAAAGGTTCCTTCAAATCAATAAGGAAATGAAAATTTTGTCAAACAAAATGTTTTTTGTTGGGGGTAGGAACCACCAAAATTAACTATCAAAAAATTGTTTCATGATTATGAGAACATTGCAAGTATTGGCCTATAAACTAATATTGTTGTATTGTCCAAAGGGATGGAACTCATTGTCCACCGAGCTATGAAAACCATTGATAGGTTCAAATTCCAATCTTTATGCATGATTTTCATTGATTTCATTTTTTATCTTGCATTTAGTTCCTTTGTATAGACAGATTGAAACATCACATGTCACAACCAAACTATTCCATGACTTATATGATATGCAATTTGCAGGAAGCAAAACATTCCAGTCGAATTGATTAATTGCTAAACTACCAATATCAACAATGTGAGAAGAATGCAATAAAAAGTACATATGTTATAACTTATGACCAAAAGTATTTTCATTCAAATGATCACATTATTGAGCTTTAATGTTAATTCATTTTGAAAGTTGATGACAATTGCAAATTTGGCTTTGGTGTCTATTTTTTAGAACATATATAGATTCATTATGAGAATATTGATGAACTTTACGTGACAAAAGATAAACTTTACAAGCTTGTTTGTTGTCAAGTTGATATTGAACATAAAGTGGAATGACTTTGAGTTTGGAATACAAGTAAAGGATCTTAAAGGGACAAAGGAATTTCCAAAAGGCTTTAACAAGTGACAAATCCTTTGAAAGTTTCTTCCCCAAAAGGGCATGGTGATCTCATGTTTATTCCACCTAGTTTTTATTCATTCAATTTTTTCAAAGTTGTGTTCCATTTCTTACTCAAGTGAAAGCAAGGTAAAAGAGATGGATCATTGATTTGTTTCAAAAAATTACAAATAACAATTCAAAAACTTTAGTGTATTGAAAGTAGAAATATTAATTTATCCAATGATTGATATGATGTTAATCTTTCATCTTATTATTAAAATGTTGAAGAATCTCATTTTGAAAGTAGATTTAAATAGATTCATCAAAATTAATTCATTTGCAATGAGATTTTTGTTTTCACAAAATGGGCTGCAAGTATATGATTTGTTTATTTTTAGTTTCAAGTTATTTGAGGCTTAAAAGATGCTTACATGTTCCCAAATTGTGTTATAATTATGATCATAATATTATGAAACTTCTAATGTAAAAGTAGTTTGAACACCATATTGATTAGTCAATTTCAAACATACTTTTAACCAATTTTTATAATATTACAGTTTTTCAAATTTTGTATATAACTTACCATAAATGGTTTCATATTGATACTTTTTTAAAAAAAATCTACTTTCATGTGATTATGTGAAAACATATTTTAGGATTTTGAGCAAACCACTTCTTTTTGTCCATTTTACTTTGCTAACACCAATTCTCCATTTATATCATAAAATTCCAAATATTAATAGTTGAAATTTTTGCATGAGCAGATCATCCATAGAGTTGAAATGGATTGGGAGGACATGATTTGAGACGTCAAAATTGAATTTTGCTCAAGGGTCAAATTTGTGTCTATGAAAAAAATGCAAAAGAATAATAAAAATATCATACCTAGAACATGTATTCTCAATTGAATTCTTTGACCCCAAAGGTGTCTCATACAAACAAAAGTGTAATGAACAAATTGGAGCACCCATGGCATGTCAAAGGATTATTACCTAGTTCAAATGTTGTCATCTCTTTTTCCTAATCTCATCTTGCCACCTTTTAGTGTTGATTTCATTAAATTTTCATTTTGAACCTCTAGGTATGTTATCTTCAAGTTTATTACTAGAGGAGCATTAGCAAGCCCTCTAAAAGCAATTAGTAATAAAAAAGATCCTAATTATATGGATTATATGTAAATGAAATGCATTAGTAAGGAGTGGTTGCCTACTCATCTAAACATTGTTGCCTAGTGCTTTGATTGTCCTAAAAGTTCAACACCTTCAAGGAAAAATAGACTTGATGGTAGAGGTTGACCATTTGGTTAATCAAGTTGCCCCATTTACATATGGTATAGATCCCATGAAATTCTGGATGAGTAGGAGGAATTTTCAACAATTGTTGAATTTCATTTAATGAAATTGAAAAAGATGAAAAAACATTGGGAATGGACTTTATAACAAACAAGGAAAAGGTTAATTTTGTGATAGGTTGCATTTTGTCTAAAAAACCACAAGTGTTTAGTTGATCAAGTCTTTAAAATGGGTAGTATAATCAAAATGAAATGGTCAAATACAATCAATCATTTTGGGGAAATATTCATAGAAACATGATTTATATGTCATCATATTTTTTATTAAAAAAATAATGATTAAAAAAAGTCACATTATAATATTATGTAAAGTTGTATTTTGAGAATCTCATAAATACATTGAAGTTTTTTTTGAAGACTTTCAAAAACACTATTATATAATGAAAAAACACACATCACACTACATTAAATGTGTTTTTGGGTATTCTATACTCATTATAATCATTTCAAACATTTTCAAATGTTTCTATTATACATTAGGAAGATTGTCGTCCAAGTTCATCCACAAATTTCAACATTTACTTAATTTATGATTTGAGACAATGGAAAAATCAACCACTTGTTGTAGAGGAATGGCTCCTTACATAGTGAATGCACCCCAACACCTCCTTTAACTAAGAAAGAAACAATATGTGACACAATGTTTAAGGAGATTGATAGCCATGGGAAAGATCATACAACAAAGTAATCACATCCTTTCAAGGTCATGTCTTTTATGAGAAATTTTCCTTTTTCTTATATTGAAAAATTGGCCCAAAAGAATGTTTCATGGGTATATGATATAATCTTGGCTTATTGGAACCATTGTTCCATACTCAGGGAATTGGAACAAAATCAAAGTTTTTTGCACAAAAATATTTCATTTCATTTTCAAATGTTCATGTTTCATTTACCCTTATGTAGATTATAATTCTCATTTTAGACCTCTACCACATTGAATATTATCCAAAAAATTAATTAAATGCAACAAATGACTTGAAAACTATGGTTGAACAATCAAGTATCACCATTTTTTGTAAACTTGATTATTTTCAATATATCCTAAATGGTTTGCCCATTTTCCAAATTGAAAATTTTGAACCTTTTAATGAGTTATATGAGAGCTATGGGTTTTCATCTAGTCAAAGACTTTTGAATGAGGAAGTCCAATATTCTTAATATTATTTGCTACTAATAAGCAACAATAAAAGGCAAGAGACAATTTTTGATTGCTTCTCGAATGATATCCATCTTTTCTTTGAGTTCTATCAATGCTTTACCATTGACCCATGGAGTCTATCTTTCTATAGACGTATATAACTATTATCTTGTAGAAAAAAAATTCTTTACATTTTCATGCCCTACATCATGGCAAAACATTGTATTAACATTCATTCTTAAATTATAGGCTAAAATTTTCAATGTGATGACATTTTATAAACAAATTCAAATGTACAAAGGTGATATGCAACAATTGGTTTTGAAGGCTATTGGAGCAAAAATCAAAAGGTCAATTGACCCTACGAATGATTATCAAATATCCAACCATGTCACAAAGAATCCTTTGTGCATGGAAGCAAGCTTGATACTATGGTGTGGTGTGCATGAAAAGTCACTTGTCTTCATGTAGGCTCTCATTGAAACATTTAATTTCTCCATTTACAATATATGTCCATGCGTTTATCCCTAGGCATAGGTTTAAAAACATTATTCATTTTTTTTGTTTTCCCTTGTATATAATATTGTTTATGATGTTGTACTTATGTTAACAAGTGTTCAAAACTTCAAGGGCTAACATCCTTAAATGTTGAGCAACTATAAGGATGTTTTTGGCATGGAAGGTGATAATGAAATGTGTAACGAACATTTGGAACTCTAAAAATCCTTTTCAATTGCATCCAATATTTCTTATGTGGAATTTGATGAGCAAAGAGACCCAGTTATGAGCTAATGGCTATCTTATCACTATTCAAGTGTAAATAAGTGGCATTCATACTATCTAAATGCATATATGTGTATTTATTTTGAATTTCAATGGAACTATATTCACATGTTTTGTTTTTGAATGTTAATGCTTGTAAGAATTCATTCTTGATAAGGTGGCAAATTAGTGAGCTCCCAATCTATGCAAAATCAATGACACAAAGCACAACATCTTCATTCGCCTACTAAAAGCACCCCTCTACAAATAAATTGTCATGTAAAACTCCAATTCCTAGATGTGGAGGCAAAAATTGATTATTCATGTTCTTATTAATACCATTTTTGGGCATAGATTGTTATGGCAAACAAACAAAATTCAAAATGATTTTCTTTGAAAGTTATTAACAATGAAAATTTTAGTTTATGGGTATTATTGTTTCAAGGAGTCCTTTATTTGTGTTATTTCAAAAAATGAAATATTTTATGTCATTCTCAATTGGTTTTGTTTCCCATGAGAAAATGACTTGGTATTATGAAAAAACATATAGCATGTTGGGCAATCACATTTGTACTACTCTTAAATTAATGTAATATTTTGTTTGTGTTTCTTCTAGCACAAATGTTGGTAAGGTGTGCTACACAACACAACACAACAAAATAAAAAATAGGAATGGAAATGTTGAAAACCATATATGATTCCACCCATACGATTTATTTTAAATTATATAATTTGCTATAAGATTTATTCATTAGTTACAATCATATTTGATTTCATGCATGCAACATCAATGTATGTGGTGGATACATTAATAGTGGATCCACTATTACAAATTAGACCTACGATAATTTTGGGTTCTTGGTGGCCCATTTATTTGGATTGACCATATTTTTTTTGCAAATTTGCATTTAGTTCCTTGCCATAATTATTCAAAAATTATCCATTTGGGTAGAAATAATTTTTTAATATGGTCAAGCAATGTAGTCAATTTCTTGAAAAACAAGCAATTATTTTTTAAAATGTTGGCAACTTGAATGCATCTAATGTATGTTTAGAGTTCATGCATCAATTGTGTGCATGTGACATGGTTTTTTTTCAAATTTGTGATGAGGCCAAATTGGTGATCATCCACTAGAAAATTTAGCCAAATTTGGGTATATAACAAATGTGAAATTATAAAAAACTATGGATCTTTTTTTGTTTTGGCCATATGCATCATATTGGAACCTATTGTAGAGATATGGGAATTTTACATTTTTTCTTTCAAATTTTAGCTAATTTGGGGCTAAATTTTCCACAAAAACCCTATGTATGCACCAAAATCATATTAAGTAAAAAATGCAAACATTAGCACACAAAAAAACATTGTTGCTTACAAATTAACAACCAAATGGAGGTGTGACCATGTGATTATTATTTCCATATATTGTGTTGTTCAGTGTTTTAATATTGCAAAACCATATAAAACATTTTTCTTTGGTTCCCCATGTATTATGTGTAATGAAATTTCAATAGTTATTTGATTTGAACATCAAAGATGGCTAGAATAATTTTAAAAATATTATACATATTGTGTTATATTGTTGAAAGATATTACCATAATAAACAGTGGACACGATGCTTATCACCATTCTGATTGTTAATCACACAAGATTGTTTTTGAACAATTGAAAATTTTGATGTATTCCAAATGGTTAAAATTTGCATTAATAAAATGTTGGTTGTAACATAGAATGTGTGTTAAAGTGCAGATTTAACACACCTCTAACACCCTTTCTTGGGTCCTTTCCCTTTACCCCCTTGGATATGGTCAAGGGGGGGAATCACAATTTACAATTCATCTTTTACTTCCCTTAATCCTTAGTTCTACCTTAATATTTTCCCCTAATTCCCAAGCAATTCTTAATTTTATTCTATAAGCTTCCTTTTTTCGCCCCCTTTGCTATTCTTAATTCATTTTCCTATCTACTGCAACCCACAACCCCTTCCTTTTTCCTTCAAGCTCTTTTATATTTTTTAATTTTCTTGATTTTAGTTTCCTTTCTCTTGGTTGCTACGAACAATGAACTTCCTTATTTTCTACCAATTTTTTTCTTAACTCATTAACCAGTGGCAACCATAATCTAGTCATGCGTATTTTTCTTTTTACATCAATGATCATACAATTTAACAAGCTTTTGCAACCACATTCATCATGCCTTCAAGAAACAAGAATGATACATTGTTCAAAGGTTCCAATAGTTCCAATCTTGTTCTTAACTCTCTACTAATCCTAGCCTTCTTTTGATCCCTCCCTTACCACCCTTCCTAGTTCTATAACTATCAACACTTCATAAAAAGCTCCTACACATGCAATTATCTTTTCACAACCACTCCTCTTCTTTTCAGAAGCAACCCCTTTCTTCAACTTAATATTACCATAACTCCCACACACAAAACAGTTCCATCTCCTCCTTTTCTATTCCTATCTTTCAACTTTAACAATGGGTTCAAGTACCTTTCTTCTTGACCTTCCCATTAGCCTCCAGCCATCATGCATCGTGAGCACCTCCCCTTGAGCAGCCACCACCCCTCATCACTTGAGGTTCTTGCCCCCACTACCTAGGACGCATGTTGATTGGATTGCATCTTGAGGAGCTTGTATTTTCATGACAATCCAACCTCCTTCCTTTCCCACCTCTCTCAACCTCTCATGATGCCCACAACACCACCTTCCCATCCTCACCATAACATCATCATTCCTTCCTTCTCACACTCCTTTGTGTCCCACACACTTGAGAAGAAGGAAGGAAGATTAACAACCACCCTCTCGCTCTCTCACAACTCCAAAGAAATGCCATTCTCACTTCCCTGACCTAACCTTAATTGCTATAAGGTTTTAAGAAATTCACACCCCTCCATTATCTAGACCTTTTTATCCAATAGGCTTACCTCTGTTAGACTAGGATAAGGCATCCATTCTTATCCTAATCCAACCCACCTACCCCTTTCCTTAACTTAACCAAACCACCCACCCATCTAATCTTGCAAGGATAAGGTCAGGGTATTAACCTAACCCTCGGTTAACCCCAAAACTTCGCTAGACGCTTTACATTCACTAATCAAAATCAGGTTAAGCTAACTTTAGCCCAACCATGTGTTGAAGATTTCAAAAAATTTGTTACAAATTGGTGTAAAGAATAAACATGGTTCAAATTGTGCTTTCATGTTTGTTAGAATATTTGGCACCATTGTGATTGCATTGCAATATTGGTGTTGTGGCTATTGGCAAGCCTGCGACTATATATTAATAAGGTCACAAAGTTTGGATTTACATTTTAGAAAGAAAGAAGTGTTATTTTTCCAACAAACATATTCCATTTCTTTTGATGGGAGCATGTGGACAACTATGACATTCACATTGCAAAGTTCTTCTTGTTATCTTGGTTATTATATTAGTACCTTTCTAAAACCCCCTTTACTTTGCACCTTTATTCATGTGTAATCATGTTTTTTTGTCAAATACAATTTCCTTGTGAAAGAAAATAATGTGATGGTTGACATTTATCAAAATCTTTCACATGACATGTTGACAAATTTTCGATCTTTTGCATAAAGATTAAAAATCATATTATATCAATACAAAAGTCAAAAAGTAGGGGAAAAAAAAAACACTTGAAATGGTCCATTTCCCATTCTCTAGACTAGAAATGTATTCTTTTTATAAAAAAAAATCAATAATAACCTTTAGAAACATGTTCAATTATTTCTTTTTCTTTTTCCATGATATTCTTCCTCTAAGTTACCTTTTCAAAGCACACAAGAATACTTTCAGTATTCAATCAAATGAGCTTCTCTTTTTAAAGGGCAGTTTACTAGATATTTTGAACTCAAAGAACATGGCATGCAACTTGAGGTACATAATGAAAACAAAGAGGAATCGATGTGAGATCTACACCCATGTGTCTCTTTGTGGATTTGCCAAAACATCATCACCATCTTCATCATTTTTTTAAAATCTAAGAATGGATGAAATTTTTATTCAAGAAAGCAAAATTCTACTTGCTCTATGTGGGTGCTTTGGGAAAGTGTATGCCACTAGTGGGTTCAATTCTTTAAACCTCACTAGAACCACAAAACAACTCTAATGTCCATGATAGATAGTAACAACTACCTACACTCCCATTTGGCCTAGGGCAAAAAAATGTTTTTTGGACATAAAGACATAGGAAAATGCAGAAGGTCCATGGAAGGGGTGAAGAAGGTGAAAGCCAAGTTGCACAATGGAGGAGAGTCAATGAGAGCCATAAGGTCCATGCAAGGATGATACAAGCTTGTAAGGACCTAAATGCAGCATATTAGGGGCCAAATGAGAAGCTCGAAACAATGTGCAAATAGACTACAAATCTCAATGTACCAACTACCTCAAGCCCTTCCTTGGCTACTATGTCAACTTGAAAGGGAGAGGAACACACTTTAGCTCTCCCCACCAATCTTCATCCTCACTAGTTTTGTGACATCCCAATGCATTCGCCATTGTTCTTTTGATAGGTTATTTCTAAATTGTACCTTTGGTTGTAGGCGGAAGGTACACTTTCGGTTACATTAGA
>Ga0116229_10012521_pt1 | contig 12213 bp, 12 predicted proteins | sample S1TSphgellanicum_3_FD_87313 | JGI IMG/M metagenome (GOLD analysis project Ga0116229, IMG submission 87313) | Host-associated microbial communities from peat moss isolated from Minnesota, USA - S1T2_Fc - Sphagnum magellanicum MG | ecosystem: Host-associated > Plants > Peat moss > Unclassified...
ATAATAATAAAAACAAAAAATAAAATAAAAACATAAAAAAATAAATAAATATAAAAAAAAAAAAATTATATTGGTATTTATGTGTGTATATTAAAGGGTGTTGGGTGTGGGGGGGGGGGGGGGGGGGGGGGGGGGGCTAAGGACCCACACAAAAGGGTGTGAACAAAGTAAAGTATATCAAAATGTTACTTTGATAATCTACTAGTCAAGTTGACCAAAAACTAGCTAAACCCACCATAAAATTAAATTATATATTCAAATTTTTTATTTGAATGATTGAAAATAAGATAATTTTTCATTATTATGCATTAATTTTTCAATTTTTCATTGCAAAAGTAGTTTTTCTAAGCATAAGGACCTTTTTAATTTTATTTTTTGAAATGTGTTTGAAATATGTATCAAATATGTTTTAAGAAAAGATACCAGTTTTTAATGAGGTACTTGATTGATCTTTATAACCTAATTTGGGACATTTTTATTTTATGAATTTTTATAATGAAAAAATAATTAGAAACACCATATTGATTAATTAATTTGAAAAGTACTTTTATTATTTTAAAGCTCTTCAAATCTTGTATTCAACTTATCATGAATTCAATGGAGCACATAATGGTTTTCTACTCAAACTTAAATAAATCTTGAATCTACATTCTTGCACTTGTGTCAAAAAACATTTCATTAAAAAACTTGTATTTAGTTCATCAACTTTTTTGGTATGTTTTGAATCATGCTTTCACCTAAAAATTAAAAGAAAAATAATGGAATTGAAACCATGGTCCTTCAACTTAAAAAGTTTTAAAATGACAAAACAAAAAAAATAAAATAATCTATGATGAAAATAATTTAATTATAGAAAATTCTAGGGACGAAAAGAAACATTTTCTTTTGTTTTATTGTTGAAAACGTTTTGTTGCATTCTATAATAGAAATGTTATAGTGTGTTATGTTAAAAATAAAATAAAATCACCTTCTTTTACTTTGTGAGTGAACTAAACAAGCAATGAAATTTTTTTCACATGGTGAAAAATTCATTTTCTAATGGCATGTCAAATGCTGAAGAGCAAAGTGGGTAAGTTGGGTAGGTCAAATTGTTTGAATTATTCAAGCAAAGATGGGTGAACACAACCATTGTAAAAGCAAGTCGGGTGTGAATGGGTGCAATTGGGGCCATGTGTGCTTCAATTGGTGGTTGCTTTGGTTTAGCGCAAATATTAAGACTTTTTAAAAACTTGACAAATGTGAAACATTGTCATTTGATGGTGCTTGAAATAAAAAAACAGAAGGGAGGTTTACAAGTTGGAGGATCCAATGAAGATTCTTTAACTAAAAATGTTAGTTACACTAATGATCAAAATAACATGATAGGAACATAGTTGTCTTTACATGTGAACATGTTTTTGATCAACATAGACATCAACAATTTTAAAGGATTTTATAAACGAAAACATTTTCTACTCAACAACCTTTAAATTGGGAAGCATTCTAAAGTTTTTAAGCATAAATATTTTTTTCATGGGAGGAAAACCCCACATTTGCAAATATGTTTTGAACTACAATTTGTAATTGGAAATGACAAATCAAGTCGAAGAGATTTTTTTATAGTTGAAAAATATTATTGGTAACTAAAAACCACTAGAGCCAACAAGTATAAATAAAAAAGGACATTAATTACAAATGACATTTTCCATTATAATCAAAGGTCATTTTCAACTATAATTTTAAGGTGGATGAACTTCATCCACTAACATTACATGATGTCATCGAATCTTTAATTGTTAATTCAATTATGTTGCAACTGAACTAAGTAGAAGTTCAACCAATAGGTCAATGATATGTGATGCATTCACATCTATAGGTTAATTCACTTAAACATAGCGTTAGGCTAAGCCACATGACAGCTAAACATAAGCCACTTAACCTCAATTAAACCATTTAAACATAAGGTTCAAGTAGGTCACTTGGCATTTAAATTAAGGGTAAACATAGGCCACCTAGGTTAAATTACATGACACCTAAACTAAACTAAACCCTAATAGCATATGTGGTTTTTAGGTTAAACACAGATTTAGGCCACATGGCACCTAGGCTAAACCTAGACTTAAGCCATGTGACACCATAATTAAACCTAAACCTACGTTAGGTTTAATTCTAATTTACATGGCACCTAAATTATTTTTAAACCTAAGCCACATGGCATTTAATTAAGATTTTTAAAATATTTTTTTGGGTTTAGCCTTTAAGGTTGAGCATTTACAATTATTTTGTCCTAAATGGCAATTCCAATTTCATGTTTTTGGTGCATTTTTCAACAATTTGAATGTTGATTTTTAATATAATTTAAAATTCTGAAATGAAAGACAAACAACCTGGGATAAACATTTTAATCACAACCTTGTTGCCGCCCAATTACATTTAATCAAACCTACTACCTATTATTTATTAACAAATATTTAGTTATCTACCTAGCTATAGATTACTTAACCTAACCTACTACCTATAACCTAATTTAATTAACTTAGCCTATTAACTATTGTACATACTAATTAACCTTGTTTAACAACACTTAGACCATGCCATGTGGCACATAGGCCTAAACCTAGACCACATGGCACTTAAGTTAAGCCTCGATTTAAGCCATATCATGTGACATCTAGGTTAGGCCTAGATTTAGGTAACTATGTGGAGCCTAGGTTAAGGCCTACAATTAAGCTGCAATGGCACCTAAACCTAGACCACATAGGCCACATGGTGCTTAGGCCATGTGGACACATATCTCTTAAAATTGGGGCTAGACCTATGCCATGTGGCATTTAAATTAAACTTAGACCTAGGCCATGTGACTAAGTTAAGCTACTTATATATATGTCTTAAACTAGGTTATTTAAGTAAGTATTTTAATTTAAGACCACCTACATATCTAAAGTAGGTATATAAAAGTAGGTAACCTAGTATAAACCTATGCATATAAACCTATGTAATATGTAGTATAAGCTAGGTATATAAGTAGCTAAAAAAGGTTTAAAACAATCTATTGGATGCAAAGTTATAAATGTGCACAACATTTCATCCATCCAAATTGAATTTTTTCATTCATCCTTAAACTAGATTACCAAAATAGTTGAATGAACAACTTGTGATATATTCACATTATTTGATAGTTGCAAGACACTTGATGATGTCACATTTCTTGTTGACTTTAAAACTTTAAATCAATAGAGAAGTTTATTGATGCCAAAAGTATTTTAAAGGTGACCCAAGTCAACTATCTACCAAATTAGTCGGTGGATCCATGGTAATCATCATTAATTTATTTAAATATTAATTTGTTTTTGCAATTGCAACATAGTTGAAAACAATATGCAATTGAAAACTTTTTGGTTTTCAAAATAAAATAAAATCTTGTAGTGTTCCAAAGGTTAGATGGGTTGTGTTGTTTGTTGAATTGTTGTTTGTAGATGTTTCTTCTTCTAGAATGAATCACAATGCTAGCCATGGCACATTTGTTTACAAGCAAATTGATATGTAGTTCTTCTCCTCACTCAATCTTGCATGAAAAGTGTAAAAGAGAGAATGTATAAGAATTGTTAATCAAGTATGTGTAGATAAAATGGTACAATGCCATTCACATGATGCATAATCTATATTCAATTGAAGTGCATGATATGACAAATAATGGGTGCTCAATTCACAATTTGTTTTAAAGATGGATTCAAAGTGTAATGGACATATCGATTGTTTACACCTACAAAAATTATTTGGTGAGTTTGTCCACCTCACCTTATTTGTCCTTGATGTTGGATGGTTTATTTGTTTCTTGGTGTTTTGATGGGTTTGTTTTGGTTTTCTTGTGTTCTTTAGTTTTGCCAAAAAACATTTGGTGAGTTTGTGTTTTTTAAAAATATAAAAAATCCTTTTAAAAAAAAACTAAAAACTAGATAAATTTTCTAGTTGGTGTGGATTATTCTAAAATGTATAATCTCTATGTTGATAATTGAACAATTGATCAACAAATGTACGCCATACACAAGATTAAAATCTACCAATGTAAACCGTTAACAAACAAAACCATGTTAACTCATATCATTGTTGTTCTAAATCTACCCAAGGAAGTGAAAGAATAATCTATGGAAATGTTTATGCAATATAATATCAATTGGCATAATTTCTTGGTGAATTCACCCTCTAATTATGTAAGGGTTAGATTTTATTTTTGTTTTTTTGTTATAGACAAGTTATTAGTTGGGGTACTAGATACTTGAATCATGTATAAAAATTTGGCAAAATTTTAAGTTTTTTAAAATTCTTTTTCAAATCTCCAAGAATGTTCTTTCTGAAAATTTGGATTTTTAAAAAAAAAATAGCTGAAGAAATTTATTTTTTTCAAATTGGTGATCCAATTTTTTAAAAATTTCACAACAATGTGAATTTTTGCACCAAAACAAAGGCTAACCCAATGTGGCAATCATGCATATTAAGAAGATGTAACCAAATTTGACTATAGACAAAATATTAAAACAATAAAACTTAAGCATCCTTCTATATTGTGTACTACCTACTAATCCTATTATAGACTTTGGTGATTTTTTTAGTTGGAAATCTGGTAAATTTAGGTCACATTTTTCATTAAAATTTCATTATATATATAACATTTTTCTGGAAGAAAAATTGCTAAAAATTGCCCTAAAAGAATTCACTATTAGATTGAATTAGCATTTTATGACCAATATGGGCCAAATCGTTGCTACCCGGATGATAACCGCAGGTTATTAGATGGTTCCGATAGGGTTCGGGGGAGCAGCACCTGTTTCTAGGGTTTCTCTTCTGTTCTTGTGTTTAGGGTTTTGTCTGCCGCTTCGGTTTCGTTCTTTCTATCCTTTGTTGTTGCATGTGTACCTCTCCCTGCGTTGTGCATGTCCGCGACCTCGCTTGCCTGGTTGAGTTTTGGATTTTTGCGTTCTGAGTAGGCTGGAGAGCAGGGAGGAGGAAGAAGAAGAAGAATAAGGAAAGGGCAGCAGTCATGGAACCTGCGGATTTCGAAGCTCTTCCAGAAGAGGACAAGCACCGCATGTCCACCATGATCGACCAACTTCAAGTCCGTGACAGGTTTGTCGCTCTCTTATGCGGGCTCTTTTGATCCCGTAGGTTTTTCCTTTTTTTTCATTTCTGGGGTTATGGTCGATATTTTCCTCCTCGCGTCCGTATTCGTGACGCGGGCTAAAGACGCAATCGAAGCTTAGGGTTCAGCTTGGGTTGCATCTTGCTTTCAAGTTTCGTGTGGAATTTGAACTCATTACCAGCTTTACAAATGTACTCTCACTTTTTTGCCCCATGAGAGTCTCCACGCAGCTGCAATGTATGGTCACTGGTTCGATCAGACATCCAAATTGTGCTCACTGCACTTCCAGTCTTGGATAATAAAGATCCAATTCACTGTGTTGGAGGGGTTGCAACTGGGAGAAAATGTGGGAGGCAGAAAGTAGCTTGAAGCATGAAGAAATGCTGAGTAACTCTTTTGGAGAGTGTATATATAAAGTGCCATCCTGCTTCCCACAGAAATTTAGGGTTTAGAGTTCGTTTGCATGACTGTCTGTGGCTACTTTTCACACATTGATTGGGTCTGGATCCCAGAAAGAGTTGGATGTTGAAGCTTAAGCAGGATCCCTTTTTGAGTCTTATTGCCATGAAGGTCTTCTGCCCTCCTAAAGAGATATCATTGACAATGGCAGTTTCCTGTGGCACATTGTCTCAATTCTGATGTGAGAGACTGTGACTTACACACCCAACTTTCATGCTGTATAGGATGATGCTTCTTTTGCCATTGGGGTTTTAGTGATTCTGGGGTTTTGGATGGTGCTGCAGCTTGAAAATGTATAACTCACTAGTTGAGAGATGTTTCGGTCACTGTGTGGAGAGTTTTCGACGCAAGACACTGGACAAACAAGAAGAGACATGTGTGCGCCGCTGTGCTGAAAAATACTTGAAGCATTCAATGCGTGTAAGCATGCGCTTTGCAGAGCTCAACCAGGGAAGCCCCACCCCTGACTAGCAGTTTTATGCACATGGCTTCTGCATTCATGGTTGAACTGCTTTAGAAACACGTTTGTCCACTTTATTTGAATGTTATTGCCAGCTTGTAGATGCTGCACATTTCTCATGGCCTTGTGAGGCTGTTGCAATGCTGAGTATGATGATGGTACAGAATGCTTATCACTGGAGTTCAAGCAACATTCTATATGGGTGATTCTTGGACAGTGTGCTGCCAATTGCTTATTAGTCTTCTCTGTTGAGGGCATTGGGTTTGTACTCAGCTTAGAGACTCTTATGCGTGGTCTTGGGCACTTTATGTCATCATTCCCATGTTCTGAGAAGAAAGGGTAGGACACTGGTTCATATGAACCTGCATGAGTGAGGTCAGGAAGGTTGCAAAGTATGTAATCAAACTATCACTGTGAGTCTCCTGCAGCCTTTGCACCACCTCTTGCTTGCTTCCTGTTGGACAATTTAACTACTTGAAGCAGAACTCTGCCATGAGTGAACTCAATAGTCTTCAGCATAAGACATGCTTCCTCTCTCAGGATAATAAAACTCCCTTGGAATTGCTTTAGATCTACATTCCTGAAATATGTGTTCATTCTTGAGTTCGTTCTGAATAGTACTTCTACCATTTCACTATTATGATGAGAAACAATTTGTCCATAAGTTTCACATCATCTCTTGATTGTTGAAAGATGAGTATGTTTGCTGCTTTCTGGAGTTTGGTAGCAAATTCAGATAAACCTGAACACCTAAACCCTAAATGTCAGACTAAGCAGCACGAAACAACAAATATTCTGCCTGCCTCATGAGGACTTAAATCCTGATATTCATTCCTAAGTTCATAAAGGATGTGCATCACTTGCAAATGTACCAAGTTTTCTTAGTCAGATGCACAATGAACAACAACAAACACTTCAACTCATTTTCTGAATCATCTCAAGTGAGATCAGAAGACTCCAAAATCTGCTACATTCTGCCTTTGAAGAAATGATGTGTTCTTGATCGGGCTATCTGCAACTAACAAAAGGAACCTGACATTTGAGCCTAAATTATTCTCATTCAGTTTGTTGGCCTTGCCTACTAAGGGAAGGATATTGTGTTTAAATTCGTTATAGGGTATAGTAGCTTAAGGGATTTTGGCCCCTAGATAATAGGTCTATTTTTATATGAGGCTTTTTGAAAGATGATATTTTGGCTTGTGTTGAAACTTGAGATTAGTTATAGAGTTATAATATCTTGAAGGATTTCGGTTTCTTTTAGAGGATTTTTTGAAGATTATATTTTTGCACAGTAAAATATTTGAGTTTTCATAATTCTTCTTTTGCCTTAAGATACTTTTTAATGCAAATGGCAAGGCCAGAGTGTGACACACTCCCTTGTTCTTCTAGGAGACCACTCATCATTTGAACTAAAAGTGCAGTTTTCTCTCATCAACTCTCCAAAACTCACAAAGTGTAGATCAATTTTCAGATCAAGGACAAAGAGTTTGGAAGCAAGAAACATCCACCTTTAGAGAAAAAGATCACGCAAGTTGAAGAGGAAACAATTGCATGAGATCACGAGCAAGTGGCTTGTGAGGAATGTCCAAGTCAAGAAAGGCCGTGTCGAAATAGGAGGAAAAAGAGCAGGGAAGGACATGCTTGGGGAGTTAACTACTAAAGGCCCGCTTCACACAAGGAGTTAAGGCCAAAGGTGAACTCAAATCAAGCAATCCTATTGGTGCAGCCACTGAAATTAGACCCAAGGCTGTTACACTAAGAGTCAAGACCAAACCAAAGTATAACATCCTAATTCATGACTAATTGGGCCTGTAATGGCCCCCAAGGGTGAAAAAGGATACCTATCGTCAATTGACCTCTCCTATTCACTCTTATTCATTAGATGAGGTACCTCCCAAGTTCAATTTTTTTTTGCAATGAACCAATTTAATTGGCCCCTCACTCAAAAAGAAGAATGAAATTATGAAGGCTCCTCAAAATAGAAGGTTCTATTTTGAAATATAGAGTCCATAACCCTTTGGCCCAGCTTTATAAGTGAAAGGAGGACAACATTTACCTAAGCATATGGGATAAAAGTGAGGTGCTATTGGGAACTCTTTGAGGAACATGTCAAGAACTTGGGAGATCTTTGCTTTGATCCCCTCCCACCCCCCTCCCCTTTTCCAAAAGAAAAAATCCTAGGCCTTTGGGGTGCAAGTTGCATCTCCTCACACTAATGCTGGGGGCACAAATTGTGAGCCATGGTTGACTTACTAAGCTCCAAAGTTACACAATCTCATATTAAACTACTACCTTCAGCTACTTACAACATATAGAATGTGTCAAGTGATGAGAGGGGTGAGAGGTTTGCAAGTTGTGGAAGGTGTGAGAGGTAGTTAATTTCATCACAACCAATAGTTGAGCTTAAAATTGTAGAGGATTGCATATTTTGAAGAGTTATTAAAACTTGTTTGAAGAAAGTGATTAGGATAGAAAGAGGACCTTTCAAGCCTTTCATTCTGCAGGCATTGTTGGAACAACATAAGAAATATAAACTTGTTAGTGTGAATAATCAAAAAATTGTGCAACAATTGAAAATTTATCTCACTAAGGAAAGGAATTGGTCTCTTGGATGTTGAGTGTGATAATTCCATTTATTTGTTTGGGTTGTCTAAACAATTACAAAAGCACATGTAAACATTACTCAAAACAAGGTGTGTTATACACAATGGCCCTACCATTCATTTGATATCAACAATGGATATTGTGTGATAAATTGGTTAGAGCTAGCGGATATATATATATATTTAAAAAATTTAATGTATATCAACATGTCGTGTTGTAAGAGAAAAAAATTCATGATTTAAAAAAAAGTTAACATCAAATTAATTATAAGGAACTCAAAAAGGATCTCACATTAAATGATGACATGTTGTATGAACATATTTAAACATTTAAAAACTTACTACCAAACCAAAACCAATATGAAAATGTCGCAACATGATTTTCAAAAATTTGAAAATCTAATGATTTTGTTCTAAAAAATAGTGATTGAATATTCCCTTTTCATATTCATTCTTCACATTTGTGCAAAATTTCAAACCAAAAAAAAATGACTCATCACAAACATGTGTATTTGAATGTTTTCAATCACATTGTCACATTTTGAAAAAAATACATGAATTTTCTAGGATGTTGGGTGCTTTAACCATTTTTGGAAAAGGTAGTTTCATATTTAATTTTGTGGGTTATGGATTGGTGACAAAGTCACCTGGAGGAGGGCTGGGTGTACATTTGAAGACATGGTAGAAAAAACAAAATGTCAAAAGATGAATGTGATTTTTGTTACAACAAAGTAAGATGAATCATCTCACCTAGTTTCTAGGGGGCAAAATCCCTTGAAGTTACTATATTCTATAATGATTCTCAACATAGTATCCCTAGGCAAAGCCAACAAGAGACAAGAGATATATATGAGTGGGATAAAAAATGACAATGTTTGTAAAAGTGTGAACCCATCCTTGGATAAGGCAATTTCAATTTGATATTTGGACGGTTGAAATGTGGAAAAAAGAAAAAAATGTGATTGTTCTTGACCCCATGGAAACTAATTTTTTTAGCACCAAATGCAAAAATATCACATATGACATCATGAGTTCATGTGCATTCGTCATCATGGGCACATCACAATAAATGGATACCCAATGAATCAATGGGTTGAATACACATAATGAGGAAGGTTTGTTATTGAAGGATGAAATAACTAGTGTTGGATTGGTACATAGGTTGTACTTAGATATCAACCTGGGTATCAATATGAGTATGAAAATATTTGACCAGTCAAGTATGGTTTGTTCATTGTACTGTGGTTCAGACCATATTGCCATGGTATGTGAAAATTGAATATTTCGACTCATATCAAATCTGACTGGTAACAACATTTTAGGTATTTTGATTTATATTCATAATAGTTATTTATGAACATCAATGCCATGGTATGAATATCAACTTTTTTTAGGGTGTAAGGTGTGAGTTGTAAATTGTAAACTATAAATTTTTTCAGCATGGTGGGAGGTTTTTCCATTATAGCTGAAGGTTGCTCTTCAATGTTGGAGGCCTCTGCTTCTGATCAATGATGCATTAGTGATGAATATAAAACCTTTTCAAATCAAAGTTGTCATAATATTATTTTCTAGTTATTATATATGACTTATCAAATGATGAGTTTTTTTTCCAACTTTGGATCTACATGTGTAGATGGATTTTATTAATTTTTTCTTTGATAATTAATAAAATTAATAATATTGGTTTTTTTTCCTAACTTGGTAGCTTTAGCCTTTGATCAACGACACATTTGTGATGATTTTGGGACATCTACAAATCAATTTTGTTGTGATTAATGTTTTGTTAGTTTTTTAAAAAGGTCCATTAAGGATTTTTTCCTTTTCAACTTATGCAAAAAATTGCATTTTTTTGTGGCATCACACATTAAATCAACATATTCATATTGATACTATGTACCCTTTTGGTAGGCCTCGGCAAGGTAAGGTAGACAACCAATTTTTATCCAGTAAAATGGTAAAAGTTAGTGGTAAAGGGTGAAGGGAAGGTAACAGGTAAGGTAGCGGGTAGAGTAAAGGTAAAGCCGAATAGATTACCCGATTACCCGGTAATTAATTGGGTAAATTATTTATTATGGCCCCAGTGCCTTAATGGAGTCCGCCGTCAGTCCGCACGGAGTCCACCATCAGGCTTGAGTCCGCCACAGAGTCCACCACAGAGTCCACCTTGGCATGATCTTCCGCTGCGACGCTGAGGGAGCTACAAAGTACAATGTCGAGCAACGTTGATCCTGTTGTGAGCGTGGTCGTCGCTCAGGACGCTGTTGTCGTCGTTACGTCCGATGACAACAACGACAACATGCAGGCGGCCATGCATTCTGTTGCCAAGTCAAAGCGGAAGCACCAAAAACACCAGTTTCCATGGGAGTATGTCAAGGATTGGTAGGACGGTGACTCCGCCAAGCATTGCGGAAAGTGCCAGTGCACGGTGTGTCGCAAGTGGTACTCCGGATCGACCAATGCGTCAGGCTAGAAAGTCCACATGAAGAGTGCGCATGGCATCACCAGCAACGACACCACGTTGTCTGCCTCGTCCGGCAAGGTCATATTCCAGTCGACACTCAGTAGCAAGCCCGTGTTTTCGGAGCCCGTTCTACGCAAGTACGATAATGCCATCGTGGACTACGTCGTCGAAGGTGGCGTCACCCTGCGCGCGACTGGCGACGTTCATTTCAAAAAGTTCGTTATTTCGTTGACAAACGGATACGAGCCACCATCGACTCGAACAATCCTGCGACAGATCATCGAGCTGTACCGCATCTTGGAGCCATTACTAGCGGCATTTTTGTGCAGCCTAGACGTCGCCATCTCCCTGAGGTTGGACTGTTGGTCGAATCGCAACCTGAAGGGCTTCTACGTTGTCACCGCGCACTGGGTCGACGTCATTTCTCTGACCAACAATAACATTCTCCTGACGATCCTTGATGTCAAGTGCAGGACTAACGTCAGCAAGCGTGTCGAGGCTGCCCTGTTCGAGTACCTGAAGCACCTAGGCTAAACTGTCGTGATGCGCTTGCTCAACGTTGTCAGCGATAATGGGTCAGACGCGATGGTTGTTGTCGCGCGGCTCTTCCAGCTAGTCAATACCTTCATCGGCTACGAGCAGATGCACAAGGTCAACCACGTCCGATGTGCCGACCATTCCATCCAGCTCGATGTGCTCAAGGTGTTGACGTTCATTAAGGAGCCCACCGAGTAGCTGCAAGATGCGCTGATCAAAATCCGCCGCAGCAAAGTCATGTGACAGCAGTATCGCGTCCAAGCCGCAACAACCGGGCTTGCCAGCAAGAAGCCGACACACCAGGACTCGCCCACGCGTTGGAACTCGACTCACGAGATGTGCGCTGACACTTTTGGCAAGCGCGTCATTTTGGACAGCATCATGGACCAGTACGCGGCCGACATTGGCCACGGCGCTCTCCTTGACCTGGAATGGCATGCCATTGACGGCGTGTCGACGTTCCTTCGCGCGCTGCGCCAAGTCATGGAGAGCCTCGCGGCCGATCACAAGCCGACACTCGACCTGGTGCCGATGTCCGTCTCTCTGCCCTGAAGCACTGTGATGACATCGAGCAGTA
>Ga0116229_10012522_pt1 | contig 12212 bp, 12 predicted proteins | sample S1TSphgellanicum_3_FD_87313 | JGI IMG/M metagenome (GOLD analysis project Ga0116229, IMG submission 87313) | Host-associated microbial communities from peat moss isolated from Minnesota, USA - S1T2_Fc - Sphagnum magellanicum MG | ecosystem: Host-associated > Plants > Peat moss > Unclassified...
CTCGCCTGACTCGCCTTTGATTCTTCGCTGAGCCGCCGGTGACGGTTTTCCTTTACGTCATGTGGGACAGAATCCTTAAAATTCCGTTCGGCGTACGTTCGCTGTCGAGGGGAATAGCGGAAGACATGTGTTCTGGCAAAGTTCATTTCTGAGCAAAAGGCAAGGCTTTTTTCAAAGCACTCGTCTGTTTCGCCGGGGAAACCAACAATCACATCGGTGGTTAAGCCGATCTCCGGCAGCTTTTGGCGGATACGCTGAACGACGTCGCGAAAATACGCTGTGTCGTACGGCCTTTGCATGGCCTTTAGCACTAAGTCATCGCCCGATTGCAATGATAGGTGAAGGTGTGCGGCGGCGTTTGGACTTTCGGCAAGGGCATCGATAAGAGCTTGGCTAGTTTCGATAGGCTGAATTGATGATACACGTACCCGTTTAATGCGGTCAATCCTTCCAAGTGCCGCAATGAGCTCGGGAAGCTGTGACGAGCCATCGTCATAGGCACCGACACAAACTCCGGTGACGACAATTTCTTGCACACCCTCGTCAGCAAGCTGCTCTGCTTCTTCGATCACGGCTGATAGCTTGCGAGACGCCATCGTGTTGCGCGTGAATGGAATAGAGCAGAATGCGCAAAAATGCGTACAGCCGTCCTGAACTTTGAGTGTCGCTCGTGTGCGCCGAAGTGCATCGGGCTTCTTGCGGAGGCTGGATAACTGGATTAGCCCGGCGTCTTCCGGGAAGACAGCGCAGGCATCGCTTGCCACAACGGTGGATGTGGAGTGCGCCCCGGAGTAGTTGATTAGATCGGGAAAAGCGTTGAGTGTGTGTTCGGCGACACGCATCTTATCGCGGTTGGGGACGAGGAGCGATGCGCCGTCAACCGATTCATTCGTATCGAGTGCAAGCTGCGCGAAACAGCCGGTCAGTACGACTTTAGCACCTGGGCTTATCCGTGATGCCCGGCGGGCCATCGAGCGCGATTTTCGGTCTGCGGCCGATGTGACCGAGCAGGTATTGATGACATAGACATCCGCCGGCGAATCAAAATCGGTGAGGTCAAATCCTCGTGCCACAAAGGAGTCGGCGATTTTTTCTGTTTCGTATTGGTTGACCTTGCATCCAAGGTTTGCAACGGCGGCTGTCGGCATAGGGATAATCTTACCTTCCGACAAACGGTTTCCGGCTCAATCTTCGTGTTGCACCCGGTCCGACCAGCCAACCACCATCGATCGAAACGTGTCCCACCCGTCGGCAAAGACCAAGATGACGTGGGGAATCACAAATGCGGCAAAGATCCACATGAGCCAGAAGTGCCAAATACGGGCACCGTCGTAACCCCCAAAGAGCGCCGCTAGCCACCCAAGCTGGGTCGGTTTATGGATGGCCCAGCCGGTAAGGATGGACAATGTGCCGAATAGAGGCATCGAAAAGTACGCACCGCGCTGGAGTGGGTTGTATTTGGAGTTAATGACTGGGTGCTTCCAGGGCTTCCTCAATATCTTGGCCGGAACGAGACCGATGTAGTAGCGAATCATCTGGAACGTCCCACCGATATCGCTCACTCGTGGCAACAATGAACGATAGCCCTGTCCAAGGATTAGCCCGATTCCATAGACGACGCCATTCGCCATAAAGAGGTACGCAAAGAGCCAGTGAAGATTGAGGGCATCGGCAAGCAGACCAGTTCCAAGACTAAAATGATTGTAGACCCAATCGCCGGGGCTCGCATATTTGTGCAGGGGCGGAACGTGTGCGCAGATCCACATACCAATATCGGCCAAGTAGTCGTTGTTGCCGGTGGTTGGATCAGGAGTATGGGTGTAGACGGGAGCGGCCCAGTAGATCGCAAGACCAGAAAGTCCGAGCCCGAGCAAGATTGGTATATTCAGCCAGTGCGTTATCCGTACGAGGACATGATGTTTATTGATTACACGGACTTTTACCGGACGCTCCTTTACCCCGCCAATCGCCGTCGTCGCCATAGTTTGTGCCCTTCAATTCCAGTTGCAGCTACATTCAACACTGCTACGAACTACTATACAGACGTTGCGCCAATAAAGTTCAGAAGCAAAGTAGTCGATAAATTCAGTCGTTCAGACAATGGAACTAATGTGTCAGTAAGATTGTATCCGAGGAACATGCAGAGTCGTGATAAAGAGTCGGGAATAGACGGAGCAAACCCAGGAGTGGAGATGGACGGGTTCAATAACAGCGCGGAGCTTCATCGACGGCAGTTTCTCGATATTTATAAGACAATCGAAAAGGATGTCGTCCGATTAAGTCGCCGACTTTGCCTGGGGAACGAAGACAAAGCGCAGGATCTTTTGCAAGATGCAATAGTGAAAGCGTACGTTGCTTCATCCGAAGGAAAGCTGGAGAAATCGACGGCAAAGGCGTGGTTCATGCGAATCCTGACGAACCTCTTTATTAACGACTATCGGCGGCACAAGAAATGGGACGCCGAAGTTGATTTTGATACGCTCACCAGCTTTGGAGAAGCGGGACCAGAGGCGAGTCGCGCCAGCCAAACAGATGTCCCAGGTGTTTCGCTGCTCGCCAACACGCTGGATGAGGAGCTTGAGTATGCACTTTCGCAACTCTCAGAGCCGCTACGACTTGCGGTCACTCTGGTTGATATGCAGGGCTTAGAGTATAGCGAAGCGGCGATGATACTTGGATTGCCAATTGGCACCATTCGATCACGGTTAGCCCGTGCCCGGATGCAATTGCATGATTTGCTGCAGGATTTTGCACGAGCGCGTGGGTTGTCGCAATCGATAAACGGTTCAAAGAAATGAAAAAATTTAAAAAGACCAACTTAAAGCCCTGCCCGCACATGGAGACTCTCGTTTCCGCCCATGTCGATCATCAACTGAGCGGAATCTCAGAATGGTATACAAAAAACCATATCAAGGGCTGCGCGCAGTGCCAAGCCTCACTCCCTTTTTTGGGATCCCTGAAGGATCGGTTGGCGACACTGGACGATTCTGTCGAAGTGCAACCGTTATCAGATGAGCGGCTCATTCAGATCGAAGCCGAGATCAAAAAGCAGTCGTGAAGCGGCTATAGCTTATGCCGACAGTCCAGCCGTATAGGGTGAGTGATAGTAATAACTGGAGAGTGGCCCAACCGGTCCAGCCTAGGTAGAAAAACCCGACATCTGGCAAGGTGTCGCGCATTACCGCTGGATTGTAGCCGGAACCAAGCGACACGGCGGATGCGAGAAAAAAGAACAGCGCAAAGCCGAAGAGTGTGCCGCGCACTGGTGTACTTTTTGCCAAGCTCCACGAGCATAGCAGCGCAAACACGACTCCCGACGACACCAGTAAACCGGCCAGCAAGGCCGCTCCCAGCCACCAAGTCACTTCTGTTGCGTTGGGTGGAACAACTAAACAGCCAAAAAATTGAGCGAGATCAAGTCGCTGGTTCCAGGCAGAGACCGGGTGATAGTCAGGCAGCGCAACAAAGGTTTGTGGCACCAGGCCCAATGTCACGTAATAGATGACGAAAAAGACAGCGGCACCGACAGTGCCAGCAAGCACTGCAGGCACCAAGCGAACCCTTGTCGATTCCATAATTCGTGTCGCAGTCGCCATCTGTCAATGCACCTCAATCGACGGCATCGCGGCGTGCTGACCCATCGGCAGTAGATATGCGGTAAGCGCAACGGTCAATCCAAGTGCGCACATGAGGCCTATCAAAATCCATGTTCCTCTATCCCCAAATTCTCGATTGCTCACCAACGGATTTCGGAAAGGCTTTGTTGGCGGAGTATCCCAGTCGGGGTTATTGTCGTCCGGTGTATCGATCTTAATGAGGTCGGTTGTGCTCATCGATAACCTGTCGGGCTGTTATAGCCCGCCCATATCAAATAGCCCAACGCCCAGACCGCCGTGCCAACAAATGTGTAGATCAAAAACTTCGGCAGGGGAGCGTGGTCTTCGGAGATATCACCGTATGTTTCAATCGTGCTTTCACCACGTCGCTGCTTTTTCTTGGGTCGATCACGTCCGATGATGACGACATACCAAATGGCGGTGCCCATCATGGCGGCGGCGATAAACGCGGCGGCCATCCAAAAGTTGTTTACCGCACCTTGAAAATACGTCATTAATTCAAAATCCTAGCGGGCACTTTGCGGCAGCAGCCCCGGTTCCTTGGCCAGCCACCATGAGAGTGACTACTGTCATCAGGGCGATGAGGGTGAGACAAATGCCAATTGAGACCGCCGAAACCCTTCGGATAGCTGTCGACTTTATGACCGGCTCTTTAATTGGCTCGTCTTCTTCCAAGACGGTGGAGGAGTTTTCAACGTCGCTGCCACCAATATTCCGCCTGAAAAGACCGAATACCAGCAGCGCCACCGCAGGAACCGTAAAGGTCAAACAAAGCAAACCTTGTGCTAAGTCGTCAGACATATCGTGACTTATTTCCAAATTCACCGACGAACTAACATAAATGACGAAAAAACTTTAATCTGTTTAACCTAGCAGTTATACGGGTAAACGAGCAGTCGTAGGCTTATCGTAGCTCTATGCTTCCTTTTCACAAAGATTAGAAAACTTATCGTTGAACCGTTTGTTGCGAATAACACTCTTTGCGGCGACAAATGCTGGCCTTGCTGGTTTGCTGGCGGTGACATTTTTCTGGCCACAGATGACGCACGATCGGAAGACTAACTGGGTTGGTGAACCGGGGCCGACACAGCCTATTGCCTTTTATCACCATGTTCACGTCGCTGAGCTGCACATTCCGTGCGCATACTGCCATTGGACTGCGGCGACATCGAGCGTGGTGAACTATCCGTCGGAGGATGTTTGCTGGGGCTGCCACAAAGATATTTCGGTGACTCACCCGCAGATTAAGATATTGCGTGCTTACTACCTGGCCAGCCAGCCGATTCCCTGGGTGCGAGTTAACCAGCAGCCTGGTTATGTTCACTTTGTTCATTCAACACATATCGCCGCCGGTGTTGCCTGTGTTACCTGTCACGGCAATGTCGGAGCCATGTACACGGTCTATCAACCCGTGGAGATGAATATGGGTTGGTGTCTTACCTGCCATCGAAAGCTAGAGACCAAGTTTCACCCGGCGCAAGCCGCAGTCGATTGCTACACATGTCATCACTAACTAGATAAAAGCTATGACCGAAATTTCGCGCCGTACATTTATTCAGCTTTCGGTGGTATCCACAGCGGTTGCGACCGGCCTGACCGGCTGCAAGAACGAAGCAATCTGGCGTCAAGAGGCGACCGGACAGTACGGCGGAATGTCCGATAAGGTCTATCCATATGTCAATCAGCCGGGAGCGACGATTGATGGTTTGCCGACTTACTATGCGACGACTTGTCAGATGTGCCCGGCTGGCTGCGGAATCTATGTTCGCACACTCGGCGGACGCGCGAATAAGATTGAGGGCAATCCCTCTCATCCAGTTAACGCCGGTAAGACCTGTTTACGAGGCCAACTGGCGCTCCAGCACCTCTACAACCCCGACCGAGTGATGAAGCCGCTGCTGCGCTCCGGTCGAAGCGATTTGTTAGCCGAAGCAAGTTGGGACGATGCACTTGACCGAGTAGAGCTAGGCCTGAAGCAGGCAAACGCAAAAGTGGCTCTGCTGGTCGATGATGTCACTGTCGCCAGCTCGCCAATGAAACTTAGCCTGATTAAGTCGCTTGCCGAGGTAGTGAAAGGGCAGGTTGTTTCGTATAGCCTATTCGACGACTCTCCGGCAAAAGCCGCGTCAATGGCGATCTATGGCCGCGATCAGTATCCGGACTACCGGATCGACCTCGCCGATCTCGTGGTTTCGTTTGGCGCGAATTTTCTGGAAGCCTGGCCGTCACCGGTGTACTACGGTCGTCTCTTCGGAGAATTCCGTCAAGGCCAAAGCCGTACTGCCGGCAGCCACGGACAGTTTGTTTATGTCGGGCCGCGTCTCTCGATGACCGCCGCCAAAGCAGATACTTGGCTTCCCTGCCGGGGCGGAACAGAAGGAATAGTAGCTCGAGGAGTTCTGAATCTGCTTGGAGACCCAAGCGGTGTACCGGTGGAGTTGGCCTCAGAGGCCAGCGGTTTGACAGTGCAGCAGATTGTTGACCTCGCCAGTAAGCTAAAGTCCGCCGGGAAGCGCTCGGTGGTGATGGGCGGCGAGGGATTGTTTGCGGCGAGCACGGTAACGGATTCCTATGCTGCCGTCGAAAGAATAAACATCCGGACAGGCTCAGAATGTGTCCATTTTGGCGATGCAGAATCTTCCTATAGCGGCAGCCCCAATAGCTTCAAATCGATCACAGAACTCGTCAGTGATATGAGCCATGGGAAGATCGGGGCACTTCTGACATTCGGCGCGGTGAATCCCGCGTTCACCCTGCCGTCATCGCTGAATTGGGCAGAGGCAGTGGCGAAGGTTTCTTTTGTAGCCTCGATTGCGAGCTTTGTCGACGAAACCGCCGCTTCTGCCGATGTAGTTTTGGCCTCTCGCTCTTTTTTGGAAGAGTGGGGAGACTTTACGCCATCGGTAGTCCCCGGTGAAACCACAGTAACATCTATCACGCAGCCGGTGATCGACCCAGTCTATATTACCAAGCGGCACGATGTCAATTTACTTGGCAATCCCGTGCAGATGATGGACACCCGTGAGACCTCCGATATAGTGCTTGATCTGATCAGGCGGGTCGGGAAACCGCTGCCGTATGGATCGGCGCTCGACTATTTTAGGTCTTTTAACTCCAAAGATGGCGTCAACTTTACCGACTCAAACTACGCCGATAATCCCGGGTGGGCTCAGCTTGTCTCGAATGGCGGACGATGGAGTAAAGCAAGTGGCGACATGAAGGGCGCGAGGCCGCAGGCATCCGTGCTGCGGGGGCTCCCAACCCCAAGCCCAGCATCAGGCCAGTTCTCACTAATCCTCTACCAACATCTCTATTTTGGCGATGGTCGGTCGGCCAATCTAGGGTGGGCTCAGGAGATGCCGGACCCGATGACAAGCGCGGTTTGGAACAACTGGGTCGAGATTAACCAGTCGGTCGCGCACTCCCTTGGGATTCGAACCGGAGATATTGTCAGGGTCACCAGCAGCGCGGGTTCTATCGAGCTCCCTGCCGTTCCCTATCCGGGCATACGGCCTGATGCCATCGCGGTGCCTATTGGACAAGGGCATACGTCGTACGGCCGATACGCCACATCCGTCGGGGTCAATCCGCTGGCAATTTTAGAAACCATACAAGACCCAGTGACGGGGGCTTTGGCGCTTTCAGCAAGCTTAGTGACCATTGCGAAGGTCGCGAGCGCAGTGGACGGATATCATCCGGAGCTAAATACACTCGTGCTTGTGCAAGATCGACCGGGCGGCGCAGAGCCGCCGGCGGTGAAGGACCTAATCCACGAGACGGCGCGAGAGTGGAGGAATGGGGCGAACAGCTCGAATCCCCTCATTACGAAAGAGACCAGATCCAAGCCGGTTATTTAAAGAGAGAACTATGCCTTTAAGTCAAAAACGCCTGTCGGATATGAAATCGGTGAACGCCAAACCCAGCCTTGAAGAGGAGTCGACGCCTTACGTTCGAAAGTGGGGAATGGTAATCGATCTCGATCGATGTACCGGCTGCCATGCCTGCGAGTCGGCTTGCGCCATGGAAAACAATGTGCCGGTTGGGGGTGCCGAGCAGGCTCACAACGGGCGACTCTATCAATGGATACGTGTCGAACGGTATTGGGAAGGCTCTTTTCCGAATGTTAAAGCTCGGTTTATGCCGATTCTTTGCCAGCAGTGTGACAACGCACCCTGCGAACCGGTCTGTCCGGTCTATGCGACTTATCACAACCCGGAAGGGTTGAACGCAATGATCTACAACCGGTGTGTTGGGACTCGCTACTGCGGGAACAACTGCCCTTACAGCGTCCGCATGTTCAATTGGTTTGAACCGACTTGGGACGAGCCACTCGATCAGCAGCTCAATCCCGATGTGACTGTCCGTGAAAAAGGAGTCATGGAAAAGTGCAGCTTCTGCATTCAGAGAATTCGTCGAGCGGAAGAGAGGGCTGACGCCGAAGGAAGGGATTTGGAGCCCGACGAGTTTACGACAGCCTGTGCCTCGGCATGCCCTCCTAACGCCATTACTTTCGGTGATGTCAAGGATCCCCGCTGGTCTGTCAATAAACTTTACAACGATCCGCGCCGCTTTCGATTACTCGAAGATGCCGGTACGTCCCCTTCAGTCGTATACTTGAAGGACATCGACCAGGAGGACAGCAGTGTTTAAGCATGCGAATATCCTGCGATCACCGAGATCGGTTGCTCTCGATCCCCTTGCCAATGAGCCAATACGGATGGTGCTTGAGGAGCCGTCGAGCCGTCGCCTTGTCAAATTGCGTCTCGCGACAACTGTCTGCGCAGTGTTGGTGATTGTTGCGGGAGGGGTGATTTGGCTTTGGGGATACCCGACCCAGAAGAATAACCCAGGATTTTGGCATGTCACGCTTGTGTCGCTTCTCTTTTGGCTTTCAGTCACGCAAGGCATGTTCGCGCTTTCGTGTTTGCTGCGTGTCGGGCACGGCTCCTGGCGCTATCCGCTCAATCGACTGCTCGACATGTCATCGTTGTTCGGAGTTTGGGTCTTTTTGCTATTGCCACCGCTTGTCGAGGCCAGACACCGAATTTATGCGCTCGGCTCGTCGGAAGAATCCGATACGATTTGGAGATTGGCCGGTCCTTTGGCGTGGGACGCCGTTGCAATCGGAACTGCCTATGTAGCGGGATGGGCTCTCCTCTTTTTAACTTCGCTTCCGGATTTTGCCATTTTGCGGGATCGCTCAGAATCCGGTTCGAAACAGGAGCGGCTCTACAGGCGGCTTGCGCTCAACTGGCGTGGTACAGAAAAACAGTGGCGCTCGCTTCGCCTTGCGGAGGGAGTGCTGGTGGTCGGCATTATCGTCGCCTTTGTCGCATCACAAACAGTGCTGGGCTGGGACTTTCAACTTGCGGCTGCCCGTGACTGGGACTCCAGCATCTTTGCGCCGCTCTATACAATCGGTTCCTTGTTGGGAGGAACTGCGCTTGCCGTGCTGGTAATGACATTTGTTGATCGAACGATCAGAGGCGGCAGTTTTCTGACAATTCGCCAGTACGATAACCTAGGCCGTGTGATGATCGCTCTGGGGTTGGTGTGGTTCTACTTCCGTTGGTGCGACTACTTGACCGCCTGGTATGGCCGCCTGCCTTCGGAATGGCTCATACAAAATAACCGTGTCACCGCGTTTCCAATTCTCGCTGCAATCATGGTGATTGGCTGCTTTGGCGTTCCTGTCTTCGGCAATATGATCCGAATCTTCCGGACCACCAGAGCCGGACTCTGCACGATTAGCGTGATCGTCCTCATCGGACTGGCAGTTCAACGGTACCTCGACACAGTCCCGACTTTTGCTCCTAACTATCCGCTCGCGGCGCTGAAGCCGACCATTCCGACAATGGTGATCTTTGCTGGACTGACAGCACTTTTCGTCCTGACCTATTTGCTAGCTGCCAAATACATACCCATCATGTCCTGGTGGGGAACTGGGAAAGAGGGGACGAGAACTGCGACGAGAAGCTTTGGAAACGGGACAGTGACAGTAATGGTGGCGGACCCGCCGGTATGGGAGACCTGAAATGAGTGGACCAGTTGTGGACATTGAATTAGGTCGGGAGGAAGCGAAGTCGCCGCCGCACGCAAGCACGTCGAAGATTAATTTAGACCTTACCAGAAACGTGCTGGACACGACCTGGAAGTGGTGGGCGGTGCTGGCCTTCTTCGCGGCGCTAACCGGCTACGGACTGCTAGTAGTGTGCTATCAGTTCTATGAAGGGATGGGTATTTTTGGAAACCGGCGGCCGGAATATTGGGCGATGCCGATCATCAACTTTGTCTTTTGGGCGGGAGTTGCTCTTTCGGGGACGATGATTTCGGCGATTCTCAGGTTAGTGCATGCCGGTTGGCGTCGCCAGCTAACCCGTATGACTGAAACGTTGACGCTGTGCGCATTGGCTGTCGCCGGAATCTTTCCGCTGCAACATCTTGGTAGGAACTGGGTGTTCTTTTGGCTGCTGCCGTACCCGAACGAACGACAGCTTTGGCCCAGTTATCGAAGCCCGCTCCTGTGGGATGCGTCGGCGATCTCGGTCTACCTCGCGACTAGCTTCATGTTTTGGTATGCTGGCCTTATTCCCGATTTTGCCGTCTTGCGTGATAGGACAATCGGCTGGCGAAACTCGCTCTATACGGCACTGAGTCTCGGCTGGCGAGGTACCGACCGCGAATGGAAGCGCCTGAGGACTCTCTCCGGAATTTTAACCGTCCTAATCATTCCGGTCTTTGTTTCCCTCCATACAATCGTCGGTTGGGACTTTGGAATGAGTATTGTTCCCGGTTGGCACTCCAGCATATTCGCCCCGTATTTTGTTTGCGGTGCTCTCTACTCTGGCTGCGGAGCCGTTCTGATTGTGATGTGTTTGGTCCGTCACGCCTTCCAATTACAGGACTACATCTTGCCGATGCATTTTGACAACATCGGCAAGATACTGTTTTCGATCTCGCTCCTCTGGTTTTATTTCTTTGCTGGGGATGCTTGGTCGGACTGGTTTACGAACGATCCTAACCATGTTTCGTGGCTGCGCTTCATGTTTGGGGGCTACAAATGGGTGCTGTCTACTATTATGTTCTTTGGGATTGTCATCCCGTTTTCAACGCTTCCCTTCCACAAAATAAGGACTTCACCGTGGCCAATGCTTATGATTGGCCTCTGTGTCAATGTCGCCATGTACACCGAGCGTGTCAGCGTGGTGATTCCTCCAGCCGCTCGGGACTGGCTGACCTGGGGCGACTATACGCCGACTTGGGCCGATCTTTCGGTTTCAGCGGCGGCAATCGGGCTATTCGGATTTCTCTATACGCTGCTGACAAAATTTGTCCCGATGATCTCGCTGTGGGAGCATAAGGAGGGAGTAATGACCGAAGGCGACGAGCATGTAGATAAGGCCGTGCTTCCGGTGGTTATTCGCGAGGAGGCGATCAGTTAATGAGTGTTGAGACAACTGTTTTGGGTTTGTTTGAAGAGATCGATCCGGCGACAGCGGCCTTAAATCGCCTTCAGGATGCCGAGCGAATAGACTGGCGGGATCTTATGGTTATGTCGTCCGTTCCTTTTCCAGAAGGAGTGCTGGAGGCGGACAGATCGAAATCCCGGCTCCCCTTGATCACGCTGATCTTTGCATTTGTCGGCATTGCCGTTGGACTGGCGCTCGCGGGAGGATCGTTTGCACTCTATGTACTTAGACAAGGAGCAAAACCGGTGTTGTCTGGGCCGCCGATTGGAATCATTAGCTATGAGTTCATGATGCTGTCGGCGCTCACCGCTGCATTTTTCTCCGCCCTTTACGAGATGCGTTTGCCAAGCTGGCGAAGCTCTGTTTACGACGCCAGAATTTCGGAAGGCTATATTGGTATTGCGGCAAGATGCGACGACGAGGAGAATGCGAACCGGATTGAGAACGCTCTTCGAGAATCAGGTGCAGTCGATATTCGCCGCGACCACCGGAGTTTCGAATGATGAAGGTGGTGACTACATTATGTATTGTTTTAATGACCTGCACCCTCACAGGCTGCGGCAACCAGATGTTTCGTCAACTGTCTTATGCGCCGCTCGATACACCACGCGCATCTCCTCCTATCGGGTCCATTCCTGTGCAGGCTTCTCTCGCACCGGACGATGCTCGGGCGGTTATCTCTCCGGCCTACGGTGACCAGGAGATATCCGGTCTCGCCGATCTGCCCAGTAACTTCCCGGTGCGTGAACCGACTCTGCCACCCGCTAATCTTTCCGATAATGCGCGGTATATGGTGACTCCGCAATCGGTAAATAACCTGGCGTCGCCGCTTCCGATAGACAACGCACACCTGATCTCTGCAGGAAATATCCTGTTTCTCAATCGCTGTGTTCAGTGCCATAACGCCGGCGGATACGGCTATGGTGTTGTCGGTTCTTACTTGCTGCCGCACCCGCCGGATCTTGCTTCGAACCTCGTCCAGCACAACTCCGATGGCGCGATTTTTTGGCACATCACCATGGGGCAGGGCAAGATGCCTGGGTTTAAAAATTGGACAACACCGGATGAACGCTGGGCGCTCACTGCCTATGTTCGCAGCTTAAAAAATGCATCGCCGTCAAAGGGA
>Ga0116229_10012523_pt1 | contig 12212 bp, 7 predicted proteins | sample S1TSphgellanicum_3_FD_87313 | JGI IMG/M metagenome (GOLD analysis project Ga0116229, IMG submission 87313) | Host-associated microbial communities from peat moss isolated from Minnesota, USA - S1T2_Fc - Sphagnum magellanicum MG | ecosystem: Host-associated > Plants > Peat moss > Unclassified...
AAGCAACAACAACAAACCGTGAATGTCTGTCTTTGTGATTTCTGACTTGTTTGTGATCTGCTTTGTGAAGCTTGACAAACATCTCTTCTGATGGTCCTCCTACTTCTGATCTTGCATCATCAGATCTGTCATTGAGTGATATGGGGTTTGAGAAATTCCGGTTTCTAGCAGCACCCTTTGATGTTGTCTGCAATTGCACCTGCAGTTGCTGGCAAGGATCCCGCCACTATGATATCTCTATCACACTCATGGCATCAGTGAGATCCAATTTTTGCAGGTTTCTGTGTGATTCTTTTCTATGCATTCCTGCATTATTAGTAACTGCGGTTTGAAGTTCCGTGCTTTTGTCTTTATGTTGCTTATGTGATTGAAAGGCGGAAGTTCTACTTCCTGACAATGCACGGTGTGTCACGTGCCTTATTCGTGTTCTCACAAGTTGCACCAACGACAATTTGACCATGTCTTATGTCTGGAGACTCAGTGATGGCATGGTATGAGCACCTGGGAAGATTTTCTTGCCTCCTCTGCAGAAATCACCATATATGTGGTACTTGTTTTGCATCTTACTGCCAAACTGCAGGGGAATTTGAAAAATATTGCAAGGGTACTCTGACTTTGTGTGCAGAGGATCTATGGGGTACAAAGCTGCATCTTCAAGTTCAATCAGTAATTCTGTTCAACGTCTGTCATCTTTAAGTCTGTTCTTAATGAACAGTAGGACTCAAGTTGATTTTGAGTGTGTTCTTAGATTTGTCGTGACTGAGAATCAGGCTGAGAACAGAAGCGTCAAGCTGATGACCAAGATTTCGACCACCTTCCACACAGTGGTTAGTTCCATTCACAAACAAATCCTGCTAGATGTGATCTGGAGTTAACAAGCCAGCCAGAGAATTTGGGAGCATCAGCTAGTATAATTTGGGAACAAATTTGGTGAGAAATGAGCACATGTGATCAGAAGTAATTGTCTCTCCTCATACGAGACCATACCATGAACAATACACAGGTAAATATGAACACATTTGGTAAGAAAATACACTGGGAATAAGAGAGAAATGGATAGTCCAAGATAACCCTGTTTGAGTTTGGTTTTGGCAAATGTCAGAAATTCACTGGACCGTGACAGATTTGTGGACAATCCATGGAATTCAAGGTTGGTGACCTGCTATTGACACTTGTCTTCTGTTCTAACAAATCCAATTCGCTCGACGTTTTATTCTGCTGTGACCAAAGTTCACATGTGAAGGAATGCAAAGTATGGGTAGTATCATTCATTCAAGCCTTTCAAAGCGTTTGGAGACCAAATGCTTGCAATCATGATACATGGAGATACAACCCAATGCTCAAATCGAACATATAATTAAGATCATGTCCTTTATTTCATATGACAATGCAGATTTCTCTGCTGGCTAAGACAAATGGAAGACTAGTACACATATACACAACATCCTGGCTAAGGCCTGCATTACTAGGAGGAGCTGCCTCATCCCTCTTCCCAGCTGCAACAGGTCACACGGGTATGGACTATGGACCTTCACTAGAGGATGGTAGAAGTCAGGCTCCATGTATGTGATGATTGCTTAGCTCAATTTAGTAGAAACTTTGCAGTTCGATGATGTCTTCTTCACAGTCTTGATTGTCAATTTGGATCTAAAGTTAGCTGAGGAGCTTGCACGAGGTTGCCCTTATAATATGTATATGCAGCAAATGTGAATCTATTTTGTAATATTAATAGGATCTGACAACAAGCAAGAGGGTCTCATGAATTACTTGACTTCTCCTCAATGGATCAACGTTGGATCATGAAGATTATCTGCCACCCATTTCACAGAATTCGCAATTCATGAATGAAAAACAAGTTTGCAGTTGTACAATTTTGTTGTTGTTATGAACTTGAATTAGCAATTCGTGAATGAAACACAAGTTTGCAGTTGTACAATTTTGTTGTTGTTGTGAATTTGAATTAGCAATTCATGAATGAAACACAAGTTTGCAGTCGCAAAATTTTTGTTGTTGTGAACTTTTGAAGCATCAGCTAGAGCTGCAAGATCATGAACTAAAATAAGAAAGGATTCAGAAAGAACAACTACTCACCAGTGGGCACACTTCGTAGAACTAGAACTTCAAGAGTGAGACCAGGTCCGAAACCAATGAGGAAGCCATAATCACTGCCTTCACCAGTAGTGGAAGAACCCAAGAACTTGGAGCGATGGCGGATTTGGTCGAGCACGAAAAGCACGGAAGCACTAGACATGTTGCCATATTCTGACAGAATGTCTCGACTTCCCTGCAATTTGTCAGAAGTGAGTTTGAGCTTCTCCTCAATCTGGTCGAGGATGGCAGGCCCCCCTGGGTGAACAGCCCAGAACATGTCATTCCAGCTTGGGGAGTTTGCAACTTTTCTCGCCTCGTTCAGGAATTTCCCAATGTTCTTCGAGATGAGTCCGGGAACATCTTTCATGAGATGGAAGATGAGACCCGCTTCCGTGAGATGACCATCTATGGCACCATCACTCTCCGGCAAGACTGTCTCTCCGGCTGACTGAATCTCGAACAAGGGCCGTTCCAACTGCGGGATGGTATCCGCACCCACGATGAGACAAGCAGCACCGTCTCCGAAAAGTGCAGAGCCCACAAGTCCATCGAGATGATTCTCGCTGGGTGCACGATACGTGACGGCAGTGACTTCACTGCAAGTGACGAGCACTCGTGCTCCTTTGTTATTCTCCGCGAGGTCTTTGGCCACTCGTAGGACGGAAGCACCACCAAAGCAACCAGTCTGGTACATCATCACACGCTTCACGGTGGGCTTAAGTCCCAAGAGCTTGGCGAGTGCGAGATCCGCGCCAGGCATGTTGACGCCACTCGTCGTCGCAAACACTACATGCGTGATCTCGGATTTGGGTCGTCCCCATTCTTTCATTGCTTTCACGGCGGCCTCATGTGCCAGCTTCGGAACTTGAACTACCACAATGTCGTGCCGCACGTTCAGAGACGCCTCCATGTAGGTGCAGATACTGGGATTCGCTTTCAGAATCTCCTCTGTGAGAAACATGTGTCGTTTCCTGATCCCCGACTTCTCACCTGCAGAAAGCAATCAACACAGTCACCCCATTTCATGATTTCCATTGGAAGCAGAAGATTGTACGTCCAGAAACTAGCTCCATGCAATGACGTCCGGGACCAGGATTAGCTAGCTAGCTAGCTTTTGAACATCTTCATGATGTTCCCCAGCTTCTGATATAAACATTCAAGGCATTCCGCCGGCAGCTAGATCAAGTGCAAAATCTTAGTTTCAGCTGCAGGTGGCAAAGTTTCTCATTGACTCTGATCAGATTAGTATACATGAAGAATACACATTTCTTTTGATGTCACTTCAGTACATTAGTATACATGAAGAATACACATTTCTTTTGATATCACTTCAGTACTGGTCTCAGGAGTACTGATGGTGACATGCGTTGCAGGAGCCTTACAAATGCGCTTGAACTTGGCCTTGAGTTCTGTTTTCTCGTTGCAATTGCAAATATCGAAGAAAAGATCAGGGTAACTGCTCTGAGGGAACTCCGTGGGTGGAACAGCAGTGCCAATGCCGAGCACAGTCGCGGGTCCTTCAGCTGGCTGCTGACTCCTGATCATCCTCTTGTTGTGAATGTTATTCCCACGACCCACTGCGACTGCTGCACCCTGTGCCACATCAACGTCGTTGCTGATCTCCCCACTTGGTGCCATGACAAAAATATTCACTTTGCACTGGACAAGTAGAAGATTTCCTCTAGATTGCTGTCGGAGCTGCTGAGAAGACGTATTGCTGAATCAAAATCTAGTTGTTTATACGAGTGTGATTCTTACACAGTGTATACTGGAATGCAGCTGAACTGGTTTTTGATGAGAAGTAGCTCTTGCTGGATCGACTAGCTCTAGTGATTTAAGACGTGAAACTGGGAATTAGGAAAAGAGTTGAGAAAATTGGAACTTGTAGTATTTGATGAGATGAGGAGATGAGAAGAGTGGGCAAGTAGTTTTATAGTCCCAGAGAGAGTCTGGACGTTGCTGCTGCTGTGCTACATGCATGAGTTGATCACACGAGTCAAAAGTAGCACTCGCGGAATTTCTGACGACACGCAGAATTTCCTTGATCCAAGTTAGAAAGTGTGCAGGCAGGCAGGCAACTGAATTTGTGGTGACATAAACCTTTGAATCAACAGATCATTTACACACTACATCTATGAAATTCGCAGATATTGATCAACATAATATTATTTGCAACAATGAAATGAGTTTGTGAATTAAATCCATGATGATACTCGCACTCTTGAATCTAGATGCTTGTCATCTTCACGAGTCCTGCTCATCTTGAATATTCTAGATCTTTAAGAACTGCTAGCTGCTCCTTGAATCTAGCTCAGGACTCTGTTCAAAAGACTGATCAAAGCTCAATGGTCTCTTCTACTTGCAGTCTAATTATTGTCCTGATCAATTCCCAACTCTATTAAGTTGATGATCATAATTTTATATATTGTGGTGCTATAAGTTTGTGATGAATCCAGCCATTTACTTAAGAATGCACAATCAACGCCAAAATCAAATCATGAACAACCCATGATTGCATGTCAATTTCCACTCTTATCTTTGATATAATTTCTCTAGCGCTAATTTCAGATGGATTACTGTAGTAGCCTAGCATGCAGGTCAAGGCGCTTCAAGATGCCAAATATTTAATATTATTTTCTTCTAAGATTTTTGGCATATTAACCATTGAGAAATGGATTATGGTATACTTTTTACTTGTTTCAGTACACCTAAATAATATTTCGAAAGTCTTGAATTTCTTTTTTCATAATTATGTAGACTTGCTGAAACCTGCTCAGCGCTTTTTTGGGCAAACTCTTGCAAAAATGAGAAAATTTTAATTTTAAAAAAGAAATATTCTGTGGCAATATATTCTCATTTTTTCTGAAAACAATTGCCAATTTTTGAGAAAAACAACTTTAATTATGTATAGCGACCCAGAAATTTAGCTATGAAATCTGGGGCCCTCAAAAACTGGAAGGAGAAAACATGGTGATTCAGTAAATTTTTAACAACTGGACAAAATTCTGAAGTTGCAACAGCTTGTGTAATAATCAGGTTTTTTTTTTTCCCTTTCAATTTTGTGATATAAAAAATTCGGCTAGTTTTCTCCCAAAAAATTAGCCAAAATGGTCCAATATACACTATAGATTTATATTTTTTTAATCCCAATTTTATTGTTGAAAAATTACAAATTTTGCTGAAAAAACATTCATGGAACAATCCAGTAATAATTTTTTAACATCTGGATAAAAGCATTACAATTTCAATAGCTTGTGTCATGATCAGGTTTTCTTTTTCTCAATTTTGTGATACTCAATCCATGATGGTTGGAAATGTTTTCTCCATCTCATGATTTGCACCTGGGAAAACAGATTTGATAGATCAAGGACATAAAATCTAGAGGTAGGCAGTGTTGTTGACAGTTGGTGTTGTTTGTTTGTTTGTTTGTTTTTCTTACACATTTCAACTTTCAGGATTTGAGCAATTCCCACTCCAAGAGAGTTACCTGCCTTGGGGTCCATTATTTTGGGGGTACTAACTGATTAAACTCATCTTTGCCCGTCGAACAACCAAAACACCCAATGAATTAACCCATCTTGGCCCAATGAACAATCAAAGCACTCGATGAATAAACCCATCTTCCTGGTGAGAGTTCTTCTAGGCTAGGCTTCCTTTCAGGAGATCCTCCCCTTTCCTTATTTGATATGCTTCTTATGACAGGAGGGGGGTTTAGGAACTTGACGTCAGCAATATCAAATAGATAAGGTCAGCAATATCATCTAGTCAGATTTGAACTCTTTTTAGAGGGGGGGAGCCAAATCAAGGACCAAAAGTGTGAAGTCGGAATGCTCACAAAAGAAAATTTGTTGGGCTTTCTCGAGACCATTGACCAAATTAAGATTTTGTTGCAGCAAATAGAGGGCCACATGAAGTTCAAATGACTCTCAAAAAATTAAAACTAATGAATTTCGGTGTAACAATTTCAATACTGCACAAGTTTCTCTGGTTATGGAGAGTCACAGAAGGTTTTAACAAAATTGTAGTACCAGACATACATGCAAGATGATATGCATGAATTTTAGTGTCAAGATCCAAGGGTCTTCTGGACAATAATGCTTTCAGTTTACTTACAAATTTAAAACTAAGGACAAAAAAATGGTATTCCTAGAATTTGTGAAGTAACAAAGCAGAAAAAACACCTTTGGGAATTTTTCATCTTCTTTTGAGAGAGAGAAAAGGAAAGGAGACAGACAATATGCAGAAAATGCTACCCAATAACAAATTTTCTGGTGGTATGCAGACAATTCACAGACCATTACATGGAATTCAACAAATTATGTGTTTGCTTTTGACTACAGGTTTGTCTGTGGTAGACTTGCGGTTCTTTGTCAATGAACATGTGGCCTGCATGAAGTTAGAGAGGGAGAAAGAGTGCGTGTGTGTGGGGGGTGGGGGGGAGGCTGGAGGACGCACACATATATGCAAGGCTATGCTCATCTCCTTTCATGCTGAAGAATACTTACTGCTATTCAGGTAATATCGTAATATCCAAACTTCCAGTGCCCACTTGTAGTGTGTAATATAGGTGGGTGGGTGCATTTCTAACTTTAAGTTAGGTGCTGGGCAATTTTCTTCAACCAACGACAACCCACTTTGCGAGTTCACCAGTCAAGTTGCTGTTCTTTGCAGTTGCCATGACTTGGAAGTTGGGACTGCAGATTCAACTCTTGACTGCTTTAGAACTAATGATATAAACTCATGATTGTGATCATTGCCCAACTCAAATGACAGCCACCTGACCACTTGAGTATTTAGTATTTACAGACTATGGTTTTTCATTCAATAAGAACAGTTTCCAGAGCAAGCTGGGTTCTGGGGGGGAAGAGGGGGTTTTTTGTGTTTACGTATACAGCTTTAAACCAGTGTTGGGTAGGTACTTGGATCATGTTGGGTATTCGACCGGGTATTATGCTCAGTTTATAGGTATATAATTGCTGGATACCAAATAAATTAAGTACCCACACCCACCCCCTTTTTAGCACCCTAAGAAATCTGGTACTCACCCCTGCCCCCCCTACCTGACAACAACAAAATTTCAAATGTGCATTCAAAGGAGTTGAGGTTCTTTAACAAAACCCTGGGTTTGTACCCTTTGAAATATACTCAAGGTTTATGTTCATTAGGTTTAGGGTTAAGGGTCTTTGCTGAGAGATGAAGCAAACAGACATCCTGGGTGACACTTTTGGCACACTTTCAGCCCCATTTTTCTATTGCATTACTATTATAACTAAAATCTAGGTTTTGTGATTATGTAGTGTATTTGCTCATTCACTTGTTGAATACAAAGATTTCCATGGCCACTACCTTTGAATGTAGCATTTTTACTAAATGTTTCATTTATGTGGTGTGCATCAACATTGAATGATGAGCTAAGCAACTCTGGCTTGTGGAAGGAGAACAAGATGCTGAAAAAGGTGCTTTTTAAATTTCATTTGTTTGTTGTCTTTTAAGTTTGGTAAGCCCCACATTATCTTTGTGTGTTTGTTTTTGTTTTTTTTTTCAGAGAGGATCAATGTTTGTAGAATTTTGCAATATTTTTACAACTTGCACTATAAGGGGTGGTTAAATATTTTTTCAAAGAGACATAAGACGCTTTGTGCTTTCGTTCAGAACTAGTGCTTGGTGTTTTTAGGGTTAAAGGTTAAATCATGTTTTGTGTTCCATTCAAGATTTGCAAAAAGTATCAAAGTTTCTGTTTTTGATCATCTTAAATAATTGTAAAGAACATCGAAGCTTTTATGCCATCTTTTATCATCTTATGTGAAGTTTCCATTGTCAATTTGCAAGGTCAAATATAATGATTGAGTGTTTATCTTTTAGTCCTCATTCAAAAGGTCTTTGTCAATTGTTACTTTTCATGCAACGTTGTTTTTTTCGCTTCTCACCCACAACAATCCACCCCTTTCAAATGAATGGATTATGAATTTCTTATGAACAACATACATTATAAGGAATCATGTTTATTTCAATTCATATGTTTGCAACTTTTATTCAAATCAATCATTTTTGTGACTATAGATGTGATTGTTTTCTGTGGCACTTGGTAAAAAAAATTATAATTGCATAAATGATTACAAATTGATTTGCAACTGCATATGTGACTTATAATTGCAATTAATGTTGATTTGGATGAAAATGAAAAATATGCTTATATCATCCATTTTTAATGGCATCCCAAAACAAATGAAAATATAGTTGTTTATGCAACTTGGAAGGTGATTCATAAGCCATTTGACATCACATGGCATCTTTTCAACTTGATTTGTGAGAATAAATCCTAGTTGCAAATACACATGTAATTAAATGTCACAAAAAAAAGTTGACCAATGAAATTATTAGATTTAATGGTGTAATTATTTTTCCTTAACTTTTTTAAACGAACTAATCATTAAATGTGTAGTAAGGTTTGGTGGGTTTGTGAAAATTTTAAAGGACCCATGGCAATTAATGGTAGAAATAGGGTTAGGTAGCAAGTAATATGCATATGGCTAAGTAATAGGTAATTTATCATGTTGATATATGTGATAATGTTTTTATATTAATTATATGATTAATCAGGTTATGTAATTTATTTATTAAATAGGTTAAGGTTTAAGTAGTAGGTGTAATTATTTAATTAGGTAAGTTATGTGATTAATCTATTAAATAAGCAAAGTAAGATAGGCAGTAGCTAATAAGTAGTTAGTAGGTCATATGTATGTGAGTTAAATAGTGAGTACTTTATCATGTTGATTTGTGATTTTTTTGAACTAATTAGTTATTGAATAGGCTAGGTAGTAAGAGGAATTTATGGCCCATTCATAGACATTATATAGTTGAATACAATATATATCATACATCTAAATTAAATTTTTTTGGTACAATTTTGATCTATTATAAGAAAAAAATATATAATTTCTTAAAATCAAATAAAGGCTTGATATGTGAAAAAATATAGTTTATTTTTACATACAACTTTTATCATAATTTCAAGTAAAACTTAGGATATTACATGTGTGAACATAATAAGATTCATAGTTCCATAATTAATATCTAAAAACAAAAATTGAAATCTAAATTAATCTTTTACATCAGAATAATATGGCTATAAAAAAACTTTTATTATATTTTTATTATAATTTATTTATGATTGATTTGTAATTATTATATGTGAATAAACTGTATATCACACGTTTTAATTTCCATCCTTGGGGTTCAAAGATCAATTCTCACAAATGGTATGGGTTGTGATTAGTAGTGGGATGTCTACCAAATATTCTTTACCTATCTAGCCTCCTTAAGTTAAGTGCATATTAAGTGAGCTTATGTAGGCACAATAAGTGGCGTACCTAACATCCTAAACTAGTCTTTTAAGTCTAGCCTATGTAATGACATGTGTCAACATGGTACTAGTAAAATTTAATGAAATTAACAATAGTATAAATATACAAAAATTCTAAAAAGAATATAATTTTAATATTTAAATAATAAATATTTAAATAAATAAAAATGATGCAACTATCATTGCAACTTGGTGCCATGTATTGTCTTTTGTAATTCAAATTTTATGTGACTTGTCCAAGTTGACTATGCCTTGTAGCAAGTTACATGTGATAATTACAACTAAAAATTAGTCATTAATCCAATCATTTATTTGCAAATTCCTTGTGATGATGAAAGTTTCAAATTTTATTAAATTTGACCTTTCCACAACATTTGCAAGATGTGCTAAATCTAAATAGTGGAAATGTTGAGAACAACTTATAACAAATTCATGATGGAGGTGAAGAACAAATGGCCTATGAGGTTGGTGGGGATGATGCATATGTCTCAAATGGCAAGCTTGAAGAAGTAATGCATTGCCTGGAAGCCTTAGAGCCAAAATTCATTCATGTGGCCACTCTTCCGTGTGAACAAACATCAATTAGTTGATATTGAACAAAATCAAATCATATGAATAATATGTTGTAATGACATGGTTGTCCCAAAAAATTGTGCATTAGATGTTGCAAAGGTATGATCGCATAACACAAATCGAAGGGCATAATTAACCATGAAAAACACTTGGAAGTGGATCATAAGGCCTCGTATGCAAAGCATGTGGAAAAGGTTGTTGTTGCAAATTATTTTAGATCAAGTCCCCATGTTTAAAAACCAACAATTAAGAGATTAACATAACACCAAATGACATTTCAAGGTTTTTCTCCATTACAAATCAACAAGGCATAAAAACAATTCTTGGAAGGTGTGAAGTTGTTTATCATTAGGGGGTTCTTGCCATTGAAAATTGTTGGGCTCATTTGGTTAAAAGGGGTAATGTATAGGTTATGCCCATGGGCATTGTTCCCATCAAAGAACATTTTATGGAAAATACATTGTTTTTTAACTCAATATATAAAAAGTTGGTTAAATATGTTTAGCCTACATTGACTTCATGTTTGTTTGCAACTTGCATCTTTGACCTTTGGATGTCAAAAGAAACACATGAAATTTGTTGTTGTTATGAATTTCTTTTCATTTGAATGGGAATTAAAAGCATGTCACCACTAGGTTATTTGAAGCAACTAACTTATACAAGTGGTACAACTATGGCATTAAAATTACAATGGGTCCTTAATAAGTTTTTTTTTATTCAATTTTTTTTTTGCTTACATGAAGGATGAAGGATCCAATTTGCAATCAAACTTGTGTGGTTACACTAAATTCAGAAGTCTTGTTCAATAATTTTGGTATTTTTAACCCATTTGTGGATTGTGCTTTGGGCATGACATGCAATTACATTAATAGGAGCCAAACCAAATGTAATAATTTCCCTACTTTTCACATTTTGATCAAGAATTAATCTAACATAGAAAATGATTAATTTGTTTATATGAATATATTACCCATATATTATGGAAACATGTGGCATGATTTGGAATGAAACTAGCAAGGATAAAATAGTCAAAAGCATTCATGAAGCAATATAATGAGTGATTTTAAGTACTATAAACACCTTTATTCTTAAAGAGATTCTTTAAACATTTCTTTCCATTTTACATTTTAATTTTAGGTCATAATAATTGTTTTATGATTTTTTTCAAGTTACAAATGGGTTTATCTTGGGAACATTTTAAAATAAGCACTCACCCAAAGTGGCAAGTATGGTTGGATTATTATCCTATTTGCATCCCATGTTCAATTGAAAGCATTGTGTTAATATGCAACTACCAATGAAAAAGATTCTTATGCATTGAATTACGCATTTAAAAAGTATACCCAATTTAATATTCAAAAGTACATTACATGGCCCAAAAAGTTGGGCAAGGGGACACAAGCATGGGATTACAAAGTTGGGATAGATTATGAATTAAGGGCTAAAGAGCTACACACATTGATGAAAACTAAGTATTTGATTTCTTTATTTTGATCATGTTAAAAAAAAGGTAAAACTTGAATGTTGTTTAAGATTTTTTTGAGTTGCTTATCATTTAATAGGTATGTGAATTAAATTTGGATATTTTTGTTGATTTTTTTTCATGAGTTATTTGTGATCTAGCAAAGGTGGCAAAAGAATCGATGAATTCATGGTTGGGGCATCACAATAGGAGTTCCATGACACCTTTTTGTCCTGTGTCCTAAATCTTGAAGCAAAATCAATGTTATGAGATGCTAAACAATGAAAGGGGGATAGGTATGTTTGGGCTTTCAACTAATAAGTGTTATATGAATGATTCAAATTAATTAAACAAATTTTTAATGTCTTATCAAGTATAAACCAAAAAGGAGTGCAAGATTTCAAAACATTTTCAAAGTGGCAAACTTTCATTTGGAGTGCCAAAACCCTATTAAAAACATCAAATAATGTTCTAGTTTTGCACCCACATCTCCTATACTTATTTCCAAACCTTTGGAATGTAATTTTGTAATTAACAAAGTAATTTGATTTTCTTTATTAATGTAGTTTTTTTTATGAAAAAATCTAGAACTCTAGCATCAATTCTAAATTTTTTTGATGATTTATCATACTATTTAAATTTATGCCCTCATATTAAACATACTTTATTCTATTTATGGTTAAAATATGGAACAATTCGAACAAATATTATTAGTCCTATTGA
>Ga0116229_10012525_pt1 | contig 12210 bp, 11 predicted proteins | sample S1TSphgellanicum_3_FD_87313 | JGI IMG/M metagenome (GOLD analysis project Ga0116229, IMG submission 87313) | Host-associated microbial communities from peat moss isolated from Minnesota, USA - S1T2_Fc - Sphagnum magellanicum MG | ecosystem: Host-associated > Plants > Peat moss > Unclassified...
TGCGCGCCGAACTCCTGCAGCAATTCAAACTCGCCACGGCACCGCTGCTGAGCAGCCTCGACCCGGCACCGCGCGCCGCACCGGTGGCTGGTTCACCTGCCGGCTCACCTACTAGCCCACCCGCTGATGCCGCGGTCACACCGGTAGCCGCCGCATCCACTGCACGCGAAAGGCGTTCAGCGCGCTAATGCCTCTCCACCTAGGACTCATTTCCGGCACCAGCATGGATGCCATCGATGCCGCGGTGGTGGACTTCGATGTCAAACCGTTGAAGGTCATCGCCACCTCTGCCATGCCGTTCGATCCCCGGCTCAAGGCGCGCGTTGCCGCCGCCATCGATCGCGCCGACAGCGTCGCCTTGGACGAGATCGGCGAACTCGATGTCGAGATCGGGCGCGCCTTTGCGCGCGCCACCTTGTCGCTGCTCGAACGCGAAGGGATCCAGGTTGCACACATCGCGGCCATCGGCAGCCATGGCCAAACCCTGCGCCACCGCCCCGACCTGTCCGCGCCCTTCACCTGGCAGATCGGCGATCCGAACGTGCTCACGGAAATGACCGGTATCAACGTGGTCGCCGACTTTCGCCGTCGCGACGTCGCGGCCGGCGGCCAGGGCGCGCCGTTGCTGCCGGTCTTTCATGACCATGTGTTCCGCAGCGATGCCGAGGATCGCGTCATTGCCAATCTGGGCGGCATCGCGAATATCACCATCCTGAGGCGCGACGCGACGGTCACCGGCTTCGACACAGGCCCCGCCAATCGACTCCTCGACGCCTGGATCGCAGCGCACCAGGGTCAGGATTTCGACGCCGGCGGCCGCTGGGCCGCCACCGGCACGGTGGATGAAACCTTGCTCACGGAACTTCTCGATGAACCGTACTTGCGCCGCCCGGCGCCCAAGAGCACCGGCCGCGAGTTGTTCAACATGAACTGGCTCAACAAGAAATTGGGGTTGTACGAGCGCCGGCCGAACGACGTGCAAGCCACACTGCAGCAATACACCGCCGTTACCCTCGCCGAGGCCGTGCAGCGCTACGCACCCGGCGCCGCGGTCTACGTGTGCGGCGGCGGCGCCCACAACGCCGGACTGCTCGCAACGCTGGCCGGCCTGTTGGCACCGAACCGCGTCGCCATCACCTCGGAGCTCGGGCTCGATCCGGACTTCGTCGAAGCCATCGCCTTCGCCTGGTTCGCCAAGCGCACCCTCGAGGGGCTCACCTCGAGCGCCGGCAGCGTCACGGGCGCGAGGGGTGCGCGAATTCTCGGCGGCGTGTACCGTTATGCGTGATCCATGAACGACATCGATCTGCAGCTGCCAAAGCTCTACATCAATCGCGAATTGTCGTTCCTCGAGTTCAACCAGCGCGTGCTCGAACAAGCCAAGGATGCGCGCATACCGTTGCTGGAGCGCGTTCGCTTCCTCTGCATCTCCTGCGCCAATCTGGATGAATTCTTCGAGATCCGTGTAGCCGGCTTGCGCGAGCTGCTCGAAGCGGGCGCGGTACAGGTATCGGCCGACGGATTGTCGGTGCCCGAGCAGCTCAAATCCATCCGCGCGCGCGCCGTTCGCCTGGTCGATGAACAATATCAATTGTTGAACGACGTGCTCATGCCGGAGCTCGCGCGCAACGGCGTCGTTTTCGTCGAACCCGAGACGTGGACCGAGGCACAGGCAGCCTGGCTCGCCGATTACTTCGCACGCGAGGTCGAGCCGGTCTTGAGCCCGTTGGCGCTGGACCCCGCGCGGCCTTTTCCCAAGATTCTGAACAAGAGCTTGAACTTTGCCGTGGTCGTCACCGGCGAGGACGGCTTCGGGCGCAACAGCGGCCTCGCCGTGGTCCAAGCGCCGCGTTCCCTGCCGCGTCTCATCAAACTTCCCGACGAGCTCGGCAGCCGCAACTTCGTATTTTTGGGGACCATCGTCGAAGCTTTCGTCTCGAAGCTCTTCGACGGCATGAACCTGCGCGGCTGCTATCAATTCCGCGTGACCCGCAACAGCGACCTGTTCGTCGAGCAGGAGGAGGTCGATGATTTGCTGCGCGCCGTCGAAGGCGAGCTTGCCTCGCGCCGTTACGGCGATGCAGTGCGTCTTGAAACCGCACATGACTGCCCGGACGAAATACTGACCTACTTGCTCGCACAGTTCGCCTTGGCCGGCGAGGATCTCTACAAGGTTTCAGGTCCGGTGAACTTGAACCGCCTCATGGCGGTATACGACCTCGTGGATCGTCCCGAATTGAAATACGCCGCCTTTGCGCCCAGCATCATCGAGCGCCTGAAGATGGGCAACGACATCTTTGCCACGCTGCGCGCCGGCGACGTGCTGCTGCACCACCCCTTCCAGAGCTTCGCGCCCGTCGTCGATTTCCTCAAGCAGGCCGCAAGCGACCCACACGTTCTGGCCATCAAACAAACGCTGTACCGTACCGGCAGCGATTCCACCATCGTCGGCGCGCTGGCCGACGCCGCGGCAGCCGGCAAGGACGTGACCGTCATCATCGAACTGCGCGCACGTTTCGATGAAGAAGCCAACATCGAACTCGCCACGAAGCTGCAGGAAGCGGGGGCCCACGTGATGTACGGCGTGTTCGGCTTCAAGACGCACGCCAAGCTCATCATGGTGGTGCGTCGCGAGGAAAAAGGACTGCGGCGCTATTGCCACCTCGGCACCGGCAACTACCACGCCAAGACGGCGCGCCTCTACACCGACTACGGGCTGTTGACCGCCGATGAATCCATGGGCGAGGACATCCACGAGATCTTCCTGCAGCTCACCGGGCTGACCCGCGTGCCGCGCCTGCGCAAGCTGCTGCACGCACCCTTCAGCCTGCAACTCGCGCTGCTTGCGAAAATCGAGCGCGAAGCACAGCATGCACGCGCCGGCAGAAAGGCACACATCATCGCCAAGCTCAACTCGCTCACCGAGCCGGCGGTGATCCACGCGTTGTACAAGGCCTCCCGCGCCGGCGTTCAAGTCGACCTCATCGTGCGCGGCGTGTGCTGCCTGCGGCCCGGAATACCCGGCGTATCCGATCACATCCAGGTGCGCTCCATCGTCGGCCGCTTCCTCGAGCATTCGCGCGTCTACTTCTTCGAGAACGCCGGGGCGCACGAGGTTTACTGCGGCAGCGCCGATTGGATGGACCGCAATCTGCATCGCCGCATCGAAGTGGCATTCCCCGTCGATGCCCCCGAGCTCAAGACCCGGGTCATCGACGATCTCAAGTCCTATCTCGAGGACAACGTACAGGCGTGGATACTGCAATCCGACGGCCTCTACACGCGCGCCGCCGGCGACGGACAAAACTCGGCGCAGATGCGCCTGCTCAAACTGTACGATGAGCGCGTGGCGTTGGTCGACGCATAAGACGGAAGGGGGGGCGACAGGCCGCGGGGCGGCTACTTGAAAGGCACCAGTCGCCGCCCCGCAGCCTGTCGCCCCCTACAACATCTGCGCCGCGCAACACCCCGATGACACCGACCGACAACACACCAAGTGCGTGATATCGACGGACAATGCCCAGTCAGGCGGGGTGAGTGGCAGCGAGAGAGCTGTGCCTTTTTCATGCTCTCTCGCTGCCACCCACCCCGCCCGCCTAAACAATGTTCAGTCGAAACCCCGCCTCTTTGAGATACCCCCGCTCCTGCTCCAGATCCTCGAGCGTCAAAGGATGCTCTTTCATCCACCGCTGCGGTAATTCCAGGTTCAAGGTGCGTCCCTTGACGCCCAGCCGCACCTCCGGCAACGGCTGCGGACTGCGTCCGCGATGCAGCAGCACCGCCAGGCGCAACAGCACCGTGAGAAATTCCGCCAGCCGATCCCACGGCGGCAGCAAGTCCTCCAGCGACTCGAACGACAGCTGGCGCCGGTGCCCGCCCACCAGCGCCGACAACAGCAATTGTTCCTCGCGCGGAAACCCCGGCATGTCGGCATGCTGCAGGAGATACGCGCTGTGCCGATGGTATTTGGAGTGCGCGATGTCGAGCCCGGTTTCGTGCAGCCGCGCCGCCCAGCGCAGTGCCGATTCCGCCAGCGGATCCTCCAGTCCCCAGTCCGATTCGGTCTGCTCCAGCAAGTGGACCACCGTGGCCTCCACCCGGTCCGCTTGCGCGGAGTCGACGTGATAGCGCTTTTCCATGGCGCGCACGCTGCGCACGCGTGCATCCTCATCGGTGAAGCGGCCCATCAAGTCGTACAACAATCCTTCGCGCATCGCGCCTTCCGCCACACGCACTCGATCGATGCCGAAGTTCTCCACCAACTCCATCAATATCGCGAGACCTGCAGGGAACACCGGCGCGCGCTCCGCGTCCACCCCCGGAAGGTCAAGATCGTCGATGTGCCCGGCCGCGATCACCCGCTCGGCCAGTGAACTGAGATTGTCCAGGGTGATGTGCGGTGACTCGGGGTTGAGGACCCGCAGCGCGTCGCCGATGACTCGCACCGTGCCGGAGCTGCCGAAGGCCTGCAGCCAGCCCATCTTGCGATAGGCCTCGTGAATGGGTTCGAGCTCCATGCGCACGGCCGTGCGCGCGCGGTCGAAGCGCTTGCTCGAAATGCGGCCGTCGTCGAAGAACAAAGCACTCAAGCCTACGCACCCCACCGACAAGCTTTCCAGCAACAGCGGATTGAAGGCCTCGCCAATGATGGCTTCGGTCGAGCCGCCACCGATGTCGATGACCAGCCGCTTGTCCGGGCTCATGGGGCTGGTGTGCGCGACGCCCGAGTAGATGAGCCGCGCTTCCTCGCGCCCGGAGATGATTTCGATGGGATGACCGAGCGCCGCGCGTGCCCGCTCCAGGAACCAGCGCTTGCGCTTCGCGAGCCGCAGGGCGTTGGTGCCGACCACCCGTACGCTGTCGGCACGCATGGCGCGCAAGCGTTGACCGAAGCGCTCCAGGCAGCGCAACGCCCGGTCGGTGGCGTGGTCATCCAGGCGCCCGCTCGAAGCCAGGCCGGCCGCCAGGCGCACCATCTCGCGTAACCGATCGAGAATGACGAGCTGGCCGTGCGAATAGCGCGCGACCACCATGTGAAAACTGTTGGAGCCCAAATCCACGGCCGCCAGCACATCGGGCACCGTCGTCCGGGCCGCGCCTACGCCGGCCGCGCTCATCCAGGCATCATCTTCACGCCGAGAAAGAGGATCCGCAGCCGCAGGTGGTTTTTGCATTCGGGTTGCGAATGACGAATTGCGCACCCTGCAAGTCTTCTTTGTAGTCGATTTCCGCGCCCATCAGGTATTGCGCGCTCATCGGATCCACCAGCAGCTGGACACCGCGGTTTTCGACGCAGAAATCGCCATCTTCGATTTTTTCATCGAAGGTAAAGCCGTACTGAAATCCGGAACACCCGCCGCCCGACACGAACACCCGCAGCTTCAAGTTCGGGTTCGCCTCTTCCTTGATCAGCTCTCCCACCTTGCCTGCGGCAGCATCGGTGAAAACCAACACGTTGGGCGGCGGGAGGGCCGATTCGGCGCCGGCAATCGATTCAGGAGTGGTGCTCATGGGAATAGTCTACTCGGCGGGCGCCGCTCAATCAAAGCGGCGAGGTCTGTTTGTGACTTATGTTTCCGGCGCAGGCTTGGGATCAGTCCGTACCGGGGCCCTGCTTGCCACGATGGATCAACTTCCCTGTAATGCGGGCACCCACGGCGGTTTCAATGGTGGTGTAGTGCACGCTCCCCAAAACCTGCGAACGGGGCCCCAATTCGACCCGGCGGCTCGCCTCGATATCCCCCTTCACCACCCCGTGCAGGACGATGTTCGGCACCACCACAGAGCCCTCGATGCAGCCCGCCTCGCTCACCGACAAGGTATCGTCGCCGCCGATCGTGCACGTGACGTTGCCGTTGATGTAGCCGTCGAGGTGGAATCCGCCGCCGAATTCGACATCCCCGTTGATGCGCGTTTTTGCGCCGATCAGCGTATCGATTCGCGTCTTGTTACTCGGTTTCTGTTTGAACATCTGCGTCACCCTTTGACGGCCCCTGGCCGCCGGCCTCGGTTTCCACCGACATCCCCTGCGCCTTCCAGACGAAGGCCTGCCGGAAGCTGTGCGCGGCGTCCTTGCTGGTGTGAATCTCCACGCCCACGCGCGTCGGTTCGAATCCTGGCGGCAACACGATCGGCTCGTCGTATTCCTCGAAGTACTTGAACGAGTATGCCAGGCTGACGCGATGGTTGGGCGAGGCCTGGCCGAAGCTCAAGGTGACGGGCTTGCCTTGCTGCAGTCCATCGATGGTGATCGCGGTATTGCCGGTGACTTCCCTGTCCGGCTTGCCGGTCTGCATCAATACGAATTTCAACTGAAACCGGCCGGCCGTCGGCTGCGGCACGATTTGCATCTGCTGTACCTTGACGTGAATGAGCGAGTCCGGCTGCACCAGGCCGCGATAGAAGGACAAGTCTTGGTTCAGCCGCGCGATCTGGCTCTGCATGTCGCCGAGACTGCGCTCCACATGCGCATAGCCCTCATGATCGACGCGGCGCGCCACCTCGGCCGACTCCAGCTGCAGATGCCGGTTTTCGTTGTCCGCCTGCAGCTCGCGAATCCGCGAGCTCGCAGACAGCGCGCCGCGCACCGAATCCACCACGCGAAACCCGGCATCGTAGCGTCCGAGCTCGAAGGCCGCATACAGCACGCACAAGGCCAGCAGTACCGCGCCGCCCCATAGCATGGCCCGGCGCTTCGGCGCATACGAGCGGACCACCCATTTCGCGAAAGCATCGGCCATGGGTTTTTACCGCAGCGTCACGGTATCATCCATGCGCGCAGCGATCGACGCGGACACTTATCGGATGTATGCATGCTCTGGCTCAAAGCCATTCACGTTTTTGGCGTAATCACTTGGTTTGCGGGCCTGTTCTACCTTCCCCGCCTGTATATGTACCACGCGGCCGCCCACGACACGATCAGCTTGCAGCGCTTTGTCGTGATGGAGCGACGGCTGTTCATCATGATGACCCTCGGCGGCACCCTGACGTTGGTGTTCGGGATCGCCATGCTCATCGGCGCCCCCGGCTATCTGTCCCTGGGGTGGCTGCGGGTCAAGCTGCCGCTGGTGCTGCTGGTGGTGCTCTACCATGGCTACTGTTACAAGCTGCTGCGCGACTTCGCCGCGCAACGCAACACGCGCAGCGTCAATTGGTTCCGCGGCTTCAACGAAGCGATCACGCCGGTGGCTCTCGCCATCGTGATACTCGCGGTGGTCAAGCCGTTCTGAACTTCAACATGCCCACTGCGCTTCACGATGCCGTCTGCACGTCGGGCCACCATGCCGGATACGGCGGCAGGCCCTCCGGAAACATCACCTTGCCCAGGTCGTGCAACGCCCGCACGTACACCCGCCGCTTGAAATAGACCACTTCCCGCACCGGCGTCCAGTAGTCGGTCCAACGCCAACGATCGAATTCCGGCGTGTCCGTATGATCGAAGCGCAGCTTCGCTTCCTCTGCGGTCAATCTCAGCAGGTACCAGCGTTGTTTCTGTCCGATGCAGCGGTCGCGCACGTACTGGCGCGGCAGGCGGTAGCGCAGCCAGCCCCGGGTCGAACCCAGCACCTCGACGTCTTCCCGGCCGAGACCGATCTCCTCCTTCAGCTCGCGAAACAAGGCATCCTCGACGTGTTCGCCGCGGTTCACGCCGCCCTGCGGGAATTGCCACCCGCGGCCGCCCACGCGGCCACCCAGAAACAACTCGCCCCGGCCCCGCGTCAAAACAATGCCCACATTGGCTCGAAAACCGTCGTTGTCAATGTAATCAATGCTTGGGCTACTGGACATGAAGTCAATTGTTCCATATCGACGGCCTTTTGTGGTCAACCGTGATCGCGAGGGTTGCATCGCCTCAGCCGGCCGCTCATCCAGCGCCGAGTTGCACCCGGTTGCGCCCCATGGCCTTGGCGCGATACAGCGCCGCATCCGCTTCGGCGACCAGGCGGTCGGCCAGCGCCTTCAAATCGGTCTCGTGGCGCCCGGGAGAAACCGCCGCCACCCCCACGGATATGGTTAAATTTCGTACAACCTGGGAATTCAGCGCGAACGGCTCGTGCGCGATCACTTCGCGTATGCGTTCCGCCAAGTGCGCCGCCTCGGCCTGGGTGGCATCGGGCAACAATATGGCTAATTCGTCGCCGCCGAAGCGGGCGGCCGTGTCCATGCTGCGTATCTGGCCTTCGACCCGGTGCGCCACCTCCTTGAGGGCCGCATCCCCGGCAAGGTGCCCATAACCGTCATTGATGCTCTTGAAGCGGTCGATATCGATCATCAGGCAGGCGATGGTCCCGCCGCGCCGTTGCGCCCGCGACAATTCTTCCTTCAAGCGCTGCTGCAGATAGCGCCGGTTGTGCCAGCCGGTGAGGAAATCCGTGATGCCGGCCCGCAGCAGCCGCGCCCGGTTGACCGCGTTTTCGATGCACACCGCCGCGACCGCACCTAGGTGGGCGAGAAAATCCGTGGCGTGATGGCGCGTGAAGCGCGTGGCGTCGCGGCTTGCGAAACACAGCGCGCCGGTGGCTCGATCCTTGCGCGGCAATGGCACCAGCGCGGTGCTCTTCAAGGTGGCGCCGCCGGCATGTGCTGCCCCGGGGAACAACAGGTGGTGGTCGGCGCCGACGTACGGTCCGAGCCAGGGCTTGTGCAGCACCGCCAGCTGCGGCGCGAGGCCGATGAGCGAATCGACGAAAAAGATCTGCTTGAACTCCTCCGGCCGGTCACCGCCCGCCACCAGCAAGTGCCGGATCTCGTGCTGCGGATCCACCAGCACGACGCTGATGGCGTCCAAGGAGTACGACTCTCGCAAGCCGTCCACCATGGCATGCAGCAATTGCGACAGGCTGTCGGCGCGCAGCAGCGTCAATTCGCGCGCCTGCGTGCGCTTCATGATGGTTTCGTTGTTGGCCGCCTCCGCCGTCAACTCGACGATGCGCTTCTTGAGCTCCTCGTTTTCTTGACTCAAATCCTTGGCATCGAGCATGGCGTGGTCTTGGCGGGATCAGATTTGTGGACGCGCGCTCGCGCGCACGTCGAGATAGGCGCGCCCGCGGGTCATGAGCGCGGCGAATTCGCCGGGATTTTTCTCCTGTACCGCGGTCACCAACTGCTGCACGGCTTTTTGCAGCGCCTGCAGCGATTCCCCGCCGTACTCGTTCGCGCTTTGTATTTCGTAATACAGCTCCGGACTCTCGGAAGCGACCCGGCTGGCCACTTCCAGCTGTGAATCGAAGGTGGTGCTCGACAACTTCGCCAGCCGCAAAGCCGCCTCGCCGCTGTCGGCCAGGGCGGTAAAGAACGCGATATTGAGCGCGTGCGACAGGCCCAGCACATAGGCGATGAGCCGGTCATGCTCATCGAGATCCATGACGACGCGCTCCGCCATGGTCGGCGCGAACAGTTCCTGCGCCTCGGCCAATGCTTCAGGGTGGCCCAAGTCGATGAAGATGACGTGGCGTCCGGACAGCAATTCCGTGTCCGGTCCGAACATGGGATGCAGGGAAGTCACGCGGCAGCCCGCCCGCTTCAAGGCGTGCAGCCCGGTACGCAGCGGCGTCTTCAGCGAGCCCAAGTCGAAGATCAGGCCGCGCGGTGCGCGCCGTGCCAACACGTGCAGCAGTTCGGCCGTGGCCCCGAGTGGCGTCGCCAGCACGATCAGATCATGATCGAGGGTTGCATTCTGCCAGTCGGCCAGCTGATCGAAACCCGGCGGTCCTGCCACCGGATCGGCGATCGCCACCCGAAAGCCCTGGCTCGAGAGAAACTCCGCGAACCATGCGCCCATTTTTCCGCGGCCGCCGATCACCAACGCGCGCTTGCCGCTGCCTTGGGCGTGCGCCGCCACGCGCGCGTGCTCCTGCGTCGTCAAGGAGGATTGGATCAGCTGGCGCAACAGCGATTCGGCGAGATCCGGCGAAATGCCCAAGCTCTGCGCTGCGGTGCGGGCGCGCAGGATGACCTCGCGCTCACGCCCGAAGTCGCGGGTGGCCCGGCCGCTGGCGCGCTTCACCGCGGCCACTTTCTCGCTCAAAGCCTGGCGGCGGGCCACGAGCTCCAGCAGCCGCCCATCGAGTTCGGTCAACTCTGCGCGTAATTCATCCAGGTTCATACAAAGAACATCCCACATTGACTTGAGGCGCAGTTACCATTCTCTTATGAGCGAGAGCAAAAAGACATTTTGGACCGAAAATTTGCCGACCCCCCTGCCACTCAATCCGCTCGAGGTTGCGGCGCGATGGCTGGCACAAGCGTGGGCCGACAAATCCCAGCCCAATCCGAATGCCATGGTGTTGGCCACCGCCGATGCCGAAGGCCGGCCCTCCGCCCGCGTGGTCCTGTGCAAGGAGATCGTGGCCGACCCCGGCTACATCGTGTTCCACACCAATTATCGGTCGCGCAAGGGTGGCGAGCTGGCCGCCAATCCGCGCGCCGCGGTGGTGTTCCATTGGGACCACGTACACCGCCAGGTGCGCGTCGAAGGCGGGGTCGAGCAGCTGCCCGCCGCGGAAAGCGACGACTACTTTCGCTCCCGCGCCTGGGTCAGCCGCCTGGGTGCGTGGGCCAGTCAGCAAAGTCAGCCGCTGGAATCGCCCGCCGCGCTCAAGGCGGCGGTCGCCGCACAAGCGCACCGCTTCGGCATCGATTATGCGGGCCCGGGCTCGCCGGAACCCGAGAAGGTCACGGCCGAGATCCCCAGGCCACCGCATTGGGGTGGCTTCCGCTTGCGGGCAACGTCGGTCGAATTGTGGGTCGAAGGCGAATTCCGCATTCACGACCGGGCACGCTGGACCCGCAGCCGGCCCGAGGGTGCCTGGAGCTCGACGCGACTGCAGCCTTAAGGTCCGATGCGCAACCCGCGGTACGACATCCTGTTCGAGCCGGTGCGTATCGGCCCGGTCACTGCGCCGAATCGTTTCTATGCCGTGCCGCATGCCAGCGGCATGACCAACACCATGCCGCGCATGCGCGCGGCGTTTCGCGGCACCAAGGCCGAGGGCGGCTGGGGCGTGGTGTGCACGGGCTACGTTTCGATCCACCCCAGCGCCGATGACTCGCCGCTGCCCTATGCCACGCTCTGGGACGACAACGACATACGCTCGCATGCGCTCATGACCGAGGCGGTGCATGCGCACGGCGCGCTCGCCGGCGTCGAGTTGTGGCATGGCGGCGGTTCCGTCTCGAACAAGACCACCCGCCTGCCGCCGTTGTCGCCTTCCGGCCTGTCGTGGATGGCGACGCACGTGGGCTTCATGGGCAATCAACGCTCCAAGGCCATGGACAGGACCGACATCAATAATCTGCTTCGCTGGCAGGCGGAGTCGGCGCGCAAGGCGAAGCGCGCAGGTTTCGACATTGTGTACGTGTATGCCGGCATGGGCTATCTGCCGTACGAGTTCCTGCTGCCGGAATGGAATTTGCGCACCGACGAGTATGGCGGCTCGGTGCAGAACCGCGTGCGTTTGGTGCGCGAACTCCTCGAGGTGACGAAGGATGCGGTCGGCGACACCTGCGCCGTGGCGCTGCGCATCAGCCTGGAGGAGCTGCGTGCGCGGGCCAGCGACAACGCGGCATCCGAAGCCCACGAAGTGGTGGCGTTGCTCGCCGATGTCCCGGATCTGTGGGACGTCAAAATGGATTCCAGTCCCACCGACTGCGCGCCGTCGCGCTTCACGCCGGAGGGCAGCCACGAACCCGTGATCGACTTCGTCAAACGCGTCACCCGGAAGCCCGTGGTCGGGGTCGGCCGCTTTACCTCCCCGGATGCCATGGCGTCGCAGATCAAGCGCGGCGTGCTCGATCTGATCGGTGCCGCGCGGCCCTCCATTGCCGACCCCTTCCTGCCGCGCAAGATCGACAGCGGCCGCGAGAGCGATATCCGCGAATGCATCGGCTGCAACATCTGCATCTCCAGCTGGCACGACAGCGTGCCGGTGCGCTGTACGCAAAATCCCACCATCGGCGAGGAATGGCGCCGCGACTGGCACCCGGAGCGCTACGCACGGTCGGAAAAGGCAGCCAACGTATTGATTGTCGGCGGCGGCCCCGCGGGCCTGGAGTGCGCGCTCACCCTGGCACGGCGCGGCTGTAACGTTTCACTGGCCGAAGCCCATGACGAGTTCGGCGGCAGATTATGCTTTGAAAGAACCCTTCCCGGGCTCATGGCGTGGGGCCGGGTGCTCGACTGGCGTATCGGCCAGCTGGCGAAGCTCGACA
>Ga0116229_10012526_pt1 | contig 12209 bp, 10 predicted proteins | sample S1TSphgellanicum_3_FD_87313 | JGI IMG/M metagenome (GOLD analysis project Ga0116229, IMG submission 87313) | Host-associated microbial communities from peat moss isolated from Minnesota, USA - S1T2_Fc - Sphagnum magellanicum MG | ecosystem: Host-associated > Plants > Peat moss > Unclassified...
AAGAGATGTGTTGAACGAGCTGAGGGAGTTTCAAGAAACAGGAAGAGATCCAGACGGCCTGGAGTGGGAGGATTGGTTGGATGATAGCTGGAGAAATGGCACAGAGGACGGTGTAGATGGAGGTTGGTTTCCTTTCTCTTGTTATTATTGCACTATTTTTTTTGTGAAGAATGTACTATTGTTGATGCTTCAGAGTATCATCATCAAAGTCAAGAAAACATCAATAGGAAAACCATGCAACAAGAAGAATGACTTCTTCATGTCTGGCAACAAATCCATGACTGCGCATCTCTTCTTCCTTTGGTTTCTTGCCTCCCTGTTTAGATACTGACACTTTCTCATCATCAATCACAATGGAGAGGCAACACAGTTGCTCGAATTGTTCCCACATAACAAACAATCCGTTGACATTCTGTAAACCCTAGCCATGTGTTTGCATAGGATTTGTTGACATGTAAGAAAGGCAGTAGATGTAGAAAAGAGCATGACCAACAAGCCATTGCAATTCCATAAACCCTAGCCATGTGTTAGCACAAGATTTGTTGACATTTAAGAAAGGGAGTAGATTTAGAAAAGAGCTTGACCAGCAAGCCATTCCCATTCCATATACCCTAGCCATGCATCTGCACAAGATTTGTTGACATTTAAGAAAGGGAGTAGATTTAGAAAAGAGCTTGACCAACAAGCCATTCCCATTCCATATACCCTAGCCATGCATCTGCACAAGATTTGTTGACATTTAAGAAAGGGAGTAGATGGAGAAAAGAGCATGACCAACAAGCCATTGTCATTCCATAAACCCTAGCTATTTGACAGCACAAGATTTGTCGACATTTAAAAAAAGGGAGTAGATACAGAAAAAGAGCATGAATCTGGGGTGATCTACAATACCTCCTGGAATTTACCAGAGGATTGATTCTTCAGGAGTCAGTGGATGGATACCTTACTCTTGTTGCATTCATACAGGATATATATGCATATCTAGTATGGTTTTCACAAGAATGAATTTGGCGACAGGGCCCTTCTTGTCTTGTTGCGGAAGACTGGAGGCTTACTTTCTTCTAAATTCAAAGGAATGGTAATGAGGGAATCTGCTTTCATATTTTTTGATAGTCGGAGAGAAGAAGAAGATCCCTGGTGTGGATGAGTGGTGGGATGCGGCGCCTGAGTGGGAGAAGGGAGGAGTTCCTCGTGATGCACCTCCCAGACCTGAGAGGGGCATGAAGCGAACTGTCAAGGAGATTTTTCTCCGCATCTTTGACAGGGAAGAGGAAGTTGAAGATGACCTCCAGTTTGAGGATAGGATCTTCCGCTACACTTCCCAGACTACTGTGAGCGTGTTGACCTATTTCTCACATTGCAATTTCAGTAAAGGTTTAGCTTTGTCATGGATTGTCACATTCAGGACAAATTTGTTTGGTCAAGAACAACCCTCGGGAAGTTGAAGTCAGTTCTCTTTTCTGGGAAAGTGATTCATGCACAGCAAGTCTGCTTGTCTCCCGCACTTAAAGAGTATTTGCACTCAGTAAGAGAGTCATGTTGAAATTTTTTATTTCTTTCTTTCCTTCCTTATAATCCCTTCAAGTGATTGCAGAGCTCTCTCTTTTGGATTTCACCATGCTGATCTCTGTGCATGTCTTATATCTTTCAGACAGAGAGAACAAATTACAAGAATACATGTCCCTGTTAACTGAGTGTATGTCTGCAGATCTGCACTTCTGGGAGGGTTTAGGGTTTGGTGTATTGTGTTGAGATTATTTAAAATAAGGTCAGGTTTGGGACTGGTGCTTGGGGGAGTGTTAGGTCTTAGATGTTAGGAAAATGGGTGCCAACATTGGACTTTTGTGAAGGACTGGTTTCTGATGTTTCTAGTGTCACCTTCCCATCAGGTGAAGTGGAAATACTTCAGTGGTCAGATTACAAAGTTCAGAACTTTGATGAGAATTGCCAGTAAGACTATTGTTGATAGGGTTCTGAACTTTTTGCACAGCTGATGGATGAGCATGATCTGTTGAATTGCTTGTTCATCAACTGTCTTGGAAGAGAATTCTCAATTGGTTAAGTTTGTTAGAACCTCCTGGATCTAATTTCCACATTGCTTGCTGTGCCACTTGCAGGCCAAATTTGTGGCATGTCTCATCTTGATACCTTGGTTGTTGGACTTTGTTGCTCATGACTTCATCATTGTCCCATTTTTGGGAAGGTAAGCTTATTATATTTCTTCTTTGATTCTCTGGGCTCCAATATCTGCCTGTCTTATGAGACTTGAAGCAGTACAGGCAGAAGGAGGGGGGTGGTGTTTTGATCATGCTGTATACTAGGACCTAAATATTTTTGCAATGTAAATTTCCTTGGCAAAAAACAAGTAGTAAGTCTCTTGTTGTAGGGGTGTGGATGGTTGTTGTGAAGTGAATACCTATATCACTCCTTGTTGTACTTGAGTGTTCACCATTATGGCGATGCCCCAGAGGAGTTGACAAAATGATGTTGTCATTAGCTTCTTGACAATCATTGTGTAGCTCTTGCTGAAGATGATGCTAATATTCTGCCTGCTGACATTTTAAAAAGTGGGGTGCATGGTGGTTTGGAATAGGTATGTGGAAACTGTGCCACTAGCTGGTCAGGTTCTAGATGTGAGGGAGTCACAGAAACTTAAGATTATAGAGAAACTTAAGTTAGAGCGGCAACGAGTGCGGTTTGAGGCAGAGATTGGAAAAACCCCTCCACTTTCTGACGATGAGCTTGCTGAGCACATCCAACATGAGGCGTAGGTTGCCTATCCTTTCCATTTGCACCATGCCATTCTGGTAATCTCCAGTAATAATTTGGGGTGAACAGGAATGTAATTAGACCCTCTCATTACCTTAGGTCTTGTTATCTCCAAAGACCAGATGGGAAGCTTTTAGAAGATCTGAATGCTTTCTGGAAATGAACCCTGCTGATGCTTGAAGTGAGAATTGCAATCGATTCATTGGTATTTCATACAATTGTTGGTTCTAAATGTGGATTGATGGGGCTATGGGGTTTGATGCAGGATGGAGCTGCGGGAGGAGTTCAGACTAGAGAATAGGGAGGCCTTTGCTAATATTTGGTCTGACTTTGCTGCGGGTCTGACACTTCTCATACTCTTGGTGGTTAACCCAGAGCAGGTAAATATCCAGGGTCCTTAGCACTTCTGTTTTCACCAGTTCCACAAGAACATTACACAACCATCACAGAAATGGGCACTTGAGTTATCTTTCAACTTTTAGGTTATGGTGATTTCTCTTAAAACAGTAGTATCAATTCAAACATTCAGAGAAACCTATGTCTAGAAGTAGCATGTTAGATATTTCATTTAAATTTTCTGAAGCTGCATGCAAGAGTGAGACTTTGAAGTTTGTGGATAGTTCTAGGTTAAGTCAAGGCTGCTTGTTTGTTACATTGAAAATTCTGACTCATTCTTGTAGTCTACTAAATGCCTGTGCTGCTGATTTGATTACAGGTGGCTATCATGAGGTTAACAGGAGATCGATTATTCACCAACATCTCAGATACTGGCAAGGCATTCACTATCATACTTCTTACTGACATTTTTCTTGGGTATGTTGTTCTTCTCCACAACCTCAAGCTTTTGACATCCCCTAAGCCCCAGATTTCTGACTCATTGGTGTTTTTTTTGGATCCTCATGAGACTCTTCAGAAATGGCCCACAGGAACATCAATGAAATCTGGAGGCCACAGCTTTTGGATCAAAATGTTCTAAACTGAATTGTGGACAGTTTTTCTTTGCTGGTTTCAGACAGAATTTTAGCATGACACTTGCAGCTTTGGAATGCAACCTATGTTCCTATCTTGAACAAATAGGTTCTGTACTGTTGGGGCAGGTATCATTCAGAGTCGGGCTGGGAAACAGTGAGCGAGATAGTGCTGGATCACTATGGGTTTGAAGTTAGCCAGGTGGCCATATACATCTTTGTGGCAATTGTGCCTGTCACAATTGATGCTTGTTTCAAGCTCTGGGTATGATCCTAAATGAGATAGGTTTGGAATTTCGAGTATGACATGGAAAACTGATCTTTGAAGGAATATGGTTTTTTCCAATTGCTCAGTCCACTGTACATATTGATAGTTGAACAGAAATCAGGGTATGTCATGCTACATTGCCGTTTGTGAGCAGACTCAACATTGCTCCTATAACACTTTGTTTCATCATCTTGGTAGCTAATAGCAAAAACATGTGGTGGGACCCTTGCAGTAACTTTGAACAGCTGCCCTTTCCAGTTCAGGATGATTTTGACTAGGATTATACACTAACAGATACTGGATTTGTTGGTTGGGCAGGTGTTTCAAATGTTTAGAAGACTTTCTCCATCAGCAAGTGCAACATTCCGACAGATGAAAAGGCACTAAATACATGCCTTTGTCACATTTTTGCCTTAAACTGAAATTTATCATGTAGTGACTTGAATCCCAATTCTTAAAGCTCTGTGAGGTCTTCTAGAAATTTCTGAAGTTTCCTCTGAATTGTCCTTTCTTCTCAGCCCCTGCCATCATGGGTGGGGCATCATAACAAGCTTAGTTATGGGTTTTCACAGAAAGTAGTAGAGTATCAGCAGAAGAATTCAGGTGTCCTGATATGTATGGCAATTTTGGAATGTTCTGAAGCATTTCTTCCAGTTTGAGTCAGAACTGAGCAACTGCAGAACACCTGCAATGTTCTTTTAGAAATCTTGTTCCGTGTACACATAGAAATAGAAACCTGACAGCAATTGACATGCTGATTTCCATTATTTGACTTGAGCTAAAGAAAGGGTGAAGCTTACCAGATGCCAGGTGTGGCCCAAATTATGTTGGATTGGATTTGGTTCTGAATCAAATAAAGTTGGTTGCCAAAACCAGTAGCAGCTCTCCACAACTGCCAACAATGCAGTGCTCCAAAACCTGTTCTTCTCCCTGCAGTCCCCCATCTCTACCTGAATCTCAAGCCTTGAGGTGACTAGTTGATGGTCTCAACAACACACCCACAAGAGAAAGATTCCAATCGAGGGCATTCAACAAATGAATGCAACCAGGTATTGTAGCTTCTCATATCCCAACAATCAAGCAACTAGCCTTTTTGGAGATGCCACCATCATAGATCAGAGGTGGTTGTGGGTTGAAATCTGATTACTTGCTACAATGCTTGATCTTACATGTAGGTTGTGGATTGGCAGATCCTTGCATGTTGGTAATGGTTTGCAACATAATAACTACTTAGAAAGGACATAATGAATGTATATATGTAATGAACATCAATTAAAATCAACATGAGTATAGGCTCTTCCTACATGCAATTAGAAACTTGTTAAGCTACTCGTTGGAAAGTTGGAAGCACATGTTGTAGTTAGGAAGGATGTCTTAAGGTAAATATTCTTTTTTTGCAGATTACCTACACTTTTAGTCCTTATTTATCTAGTTGTTGTTAGTTTGGTGGCCTAACTTGGTCATTTGGAAAGAGAATTTTGGTCTAGGTGCGCATCAAAGGCCAAGAGCCAATATCTATTGTGAATATCAATTATATGTTAACCAAGCATTATTGAGGTCCATAACTTGGAGCAATTCCACCCATACTTGGCATTTGAACCTTCAATGGTCAATCTCACATTCAAGATGGCTGCGTTATTATCTCTCATATCTCACTCGTAAATCTGAAACTTGGACTAGAAAAGGTGGGACACTACCAATACCAAACCACTGGACCAATTTGACCAATCAATAGCAAGTGTTGGTCTGAGCAATTCCTTTTGCCAACCACAACATCCTGTGCACAAATGTTGGCCCAAAGTCATTTTATTGCCTCAAAGTGATGTAATATTTTATTTATTCTATATGCAAAACTTGTTGTGTATTGTGTAGGTGGGGACGATCTTACATATACAAAATCCAAATAATTCTAAAGTGCTTCTCACCCTTTCAACTTTACCTATTCAAAAAAAATCCTTAATTGCAATATGTAAATGACATGTGAACCATGCATATATTAATGAAATATTGTATATATGACTGATGTTAGGCACAAAATAATTTGCAAAAGGTCTAGCTGAAAAAAAGAGAAAATTGTATTGATATTTGTTGAAATTTTTGAAAAAAAAAAAACAAAAAACCATTGGGTTACTATTACAAATACGTGACACAAGATGTAATTTGCATACTTATTCCTCAAATGTTAAAAATTTGAAACTGCTGAATCTCGTTTTCAAAAATAAATAAATAAAGATTCAGCAACAAAGTGCTAAACATTAGTTGTAAGTATGATATATGAGTTTACATAAGTAATTGGGTACACATACTTTGACAAGACATAATTATGTTTTAAAAGTTGAAGGGATGGTATTAGTTTCAAAGATCCTGAGTGTGAATTTGAATGCCAACATAGTGATGTGGTTATATGTATGAATCAATGGCCCATTAGCACTTAAAATATTGAGATGTTGCATGTCAAGATACCACTCCTCATCACCTAGGGTAATGTTGGGTCTAGTATTTTCCCGTTGGACAAATGGATTTCATCCACATAACGTCTACAAGCAAAAGGAAAAAAATGCTTTTAATCATCCCAACCCTAACAATAATGTCATGTCAAAGTTCAAAATTCAAAACTCTATACAACTTCTCAAGAGTTCCAATTGGAAGAGGATACGGGATGCTTGGGATGTATGTGATGTTAGTGTGGACTAATTGGATGTTGAGAATGAAATAGTGTTTTTTTGGGACAAATTTTGTCGTTTTTTCAACAAAAAAAAAGTTGGGAAGTTCTTGGGAAGTTCTTTGTTTCTAGTGTAAATTTGAGGAATTTTGCAAATTTTTTGAAAAAATTCCCCAAATTTTCAATATCAAAATATTGAAAAAAAAACCCCTAGTGTGAACCATCACAATCTACACCTTTGGTGAGGTTTCATATACTCTCTCACTTGAGGGCATGCCCCAACAAGTTGCCTTTTCAAGGAAATCCCCAAAAGGCATTTCTTGAGCTTGTTGACCATACTTCTGATGTAGCTTGAATTAATCCATGAATTGTGTGATTGAAAAAGTGTTTCATGCGTGTGTAGTGTGAAGAATAAAGGTCCCCCATTTAACAAAGTAAAATGGCAATGAAAACCACAGTACGAATTGCAGAGGCACACCATTTGCCATTACAATGTTGTTGCTACAACTATGATCGGAATGAGGTCTTTAGTGGGGCACAAGATTGCCTCATCAAAGTAAATTTTGTTTTGTAATCCAACTGCATGTTGGCTTTTGTTTTGTTTGGAAGGTGTTGAGGGTATCACTTTTTGGGGGAAATGCTTTCATACAAACAAAAGCTTATTCAAACCATTGACTTATTGTATGAGTACATTGAAGCAAGTTTCTAATTATCAGAACATACAACCCAATTCTTGTTTTTTTATGCTCCACTTAAATGGGAGGTGTTATTGCAAAGATCATTACATCCAGAAATTGGAATGACAATAGAACAAGAAAATGACAAATATTCAGCTAAAAAAATAAATTTGTGTGTTTTTTTTGCACCTTCATTTTGAAGGTATGGGACATTGAATCAGGAAGACAATTGCGGGTGCAAGAACATCACACAAATTGGGTGATGGACTTGTTGTATGTGGCTGCCCCTGTCAAAATGCTTTTCTCTTGCTCCCTCGATGGCAATGTCCTGGCATGGAACGAACGTGGCAAATTGCTTCAGGTGATTAGTGTTTGCACCAAATCCTTCAAAATGCATTAATGACTTTTGTTGTATGACATTGTTGTTGTTTGTGGCATATTTTTTTAAGGCCAACGTGTAAATGCCAGTCATAATATAATTTGCTTTGTGAAGTATTATTATAGTTCACAACATTTGTGCATGTTTGTTTAGGAAAAAACATTGTCTTGTAATTGAATATGTATGACAAAGGTGGTGGAATTTGGAGGCCCTGTATATTGTTTAGCATGGGATTCAAAGCAACGACAATTAATAGCAGGTGGAAGAGGAGCAATTCAATTGTTGAAAGTTCTCCGATCATCTACTAACTACATGCAAACAAACTCTGAAAAGAGCATTATTGGTTATGTAAGAAGAACCCAGTTCTTGTTTAAATATGTTGTGAACTATATAATATTGGATTGAATAAGAAACCCACTTCAATTACAAACAAAAAGATTTCTGTTCCAATCTTAAGTTACTAATACAAACTTTGAAGTTTTTTCACTCCAAGATTAACTTCAACATCTCTAATTTCCCACAAGCGTACAAAACCCATTACAAGATTAAGTCAAAATAAGTAGCTTATAAACAATGCATCAATAAACAAAATTCAATATGTGAAATATTCATATGAACATTATTCCAACCCTAAAAATAAGTACCTTGCATGGACAGCATTTTTTTCCCCCCAAATAACATTATCAAATATGTCTCATTGCAGGTCAAATTCTTGGAATTTATTTATTGTTTGTGCTACCATGATGATACAGTGCAAGCAATATGCTGTTCTGATAAAGGCAAAGTATTCAGCACTGGGTGTGTCAACTCAACCCCACAAACTATACCACTATAGCTTCACTATCTTGGGTAAGCCAGCCATGATGAACAACAATAACCCTCATGTAAAAATCTCTAAAATAACTTGGCCCCAAATAGAAAATATAATTGTTCCAATTGAAATCGGGGTTTGATTTTATGGCTGCAGAGTAGACAAAGCGATTTGTATCTTTGATAGTGATAGGCCGGAAGAGACAATCCGTAAGGTCAAATTTTGCCATGAGGTCATAATTTAACCCTATATTCGCATTGAAACTGTGAATGAAATTGTGATTTTTTTTCAGTTTAACATTACCTTGTTGCAATTGATTATTAATTAATTAATTAATTAATGTTATTATTAATAAATTCTTTGGGGTTCATTTTTATCTTCTCATCCTTGCTTCAATAACATACATGAACACTAAACCCAACAAGAGATAGTTTTGTAATTGTGGGGTTTGCAGGGAGGGATAACTGCAGCCACATTTGATATAGAAGGGAAATGGCTTGTCACAGGGGCCTATGACGGCACTGTAAAGATTTGGAGTCAAGAGGGCCATTGCCTTGACACTTTCTCAAAGATAACCGATTGTGTCACTTCTATTGCATATATCACCTCAACAAGAACATACTGGATCACGGGTAGAGAAAGGTCTTCCTCACTTTGTTTCGAAACTAATCACAAACTTGGTTGTGGAAAACTGAGTTTTGATTGACATAAATCTGTTTAATGGCATTTGTTTTTGCCCCGTCTTTAATGGCATTTGTGTTTTGAGTCATATGCACTCACTCACTCACTCACAGGTGGGGTTTGGGGGCAAGTGCAGATCAGTAGTGGTCATTGATCCTCTCGTGCCTGCAATTATCACACAATGGGTCGAAGATACATCTGGTTTCCATAACCTTTGTCTCACTAAAGTGAGTAGTCACACAATTGAAAATCCAAATCATTCCATAATGATTCGAGAAGATATATCAGTTTTCATAACCTTATTCCTGGTAAAAGTGTGTGGTTCATAAGAAAGAGACTTCTTACAACTGAAACATGAAGTATTGAAAGAATTATGGCTCAACCCTAAACACATGTTTTCAAATTTATAAGTAGTTCAAGAGATGAATTTGGCATGGTATGTGGCAAAGCAGGTATTCCACATACAAGGCAAAGATGCAGTTATTGGATTGTCCAATAAACGAGAGATAATAATATGGAAATATGATCAATATGTTCCACATCGTGTCTTGCATGGGCACTCCAATTGGATAGAGGCATTAATTGTTGCCAAAAGACGACCTTATAAGGAGCGACTTCTCAAGAAAGACACCACTGATGATGTTCCTGGCAAGGAGAAAAAACATCATGTGCATGATCCAAGAGTAGATCAAATTACTATAACTGAAACTGGTGTGCGAGTTGATGGAACAGGGAAACCTGTGTTGACACCCACAGATAAGGATGAGCTTGAGATGTATAGTGGGAGCATCGATGGCACAATTCTTCGGTGGCTACCCAATCCAGACCTGAACAAAGACACTTGGGTTCAAGCAGAACTTTGCAAGAAGGCTCCATATTCCATTGTTTGCATGATGCATCACCCAGGTCTTGACATTTTGATCACAGGTACACCATAACAACAACTAGGAAAAAAACCATGTTTGTTGGGTCATCTAGATAACTGAAGCTGTTTCAAAGATTTGCAAAATAGTCTTGTTAATTATCTCCATTTGTTCACAAATATGTACCTTGTTGATCTTTTCACATTTGAGAACAAGTAGAGCAAAGTAGGTAGTTATCACAAAATTCAATCTTTTAAATGGTTATTTTGAACCGTTAATAGTTAAACCCTAAACCTTAGGTGTTCATAGTCTCTTTTGAAAATTCAATGTGATTAATGTTTAGTTTGTATTAGCATGTTGGTGGGGTATACGAATAACTGCTGCATCAAAAAATTAAATTGGGAACCTCACCAACCTTTTGTCCAATTAACAAAATTTGCATGTGAATTTGCTATGTATGAAAAAAGAAAGAGCAAAACAAAAATTTATTAATACTCAGCTCTTTCTAGTTTTCTGACTTGGATCTTTGTTAAAATATAAAATACGCATACAATGTGGAACACATAAGTTTCTACATAACATCATTTTAAGTCATGAAAAATTTAACCCTCAATTCTAGTTCCACCATGAATTTTTGCTTACTAATCCAAACCCTAATGACAGTTCTTCATGATTACTAATTGGTGGGGCATGATGTTTATACGATGTAATTGGTGGGGCATCATGTTTATACGGTTTTCCAACTTTGCAAACTACCTACAATGTAAGGAAACAATTGAAGTTGGGACTTCCAACATCTTACAACTAATAGTCATAATGTGCTGAAAAATACTCTATGACTTTCATTTTTGTTACAAAAAAAAGGATCATCAGATGCAAAAATAAGGATTTGGAACATGGATGGGCAACGGAGCATACCGCTATGGAGAGCTGCTGCTGAGTACAGAAGTCGAGGCCCAGATGTCTTGAAAGGCCACACAAAAGCAGTTGTTGGCTTAGCAGCATGCAAGAACTTGGTATATGTTCAACCTAATCATAAATCAAAGCATTCTGAAATTGAGTCAAGGGTTATAGAGTTTCCATTACTTGGGTCTCATTACCGCAAAACGTTCCTAAATCCAGAGTGTGGGAATTATTAAAAATGACAATTTACATCATTTGTAAAATTTTAAACTGATGAATTTCTTCTGTTTGATGTCCAATCCATTTGGGTTTTCTAGACTTCCTCCCAGTCCCCATCCCTGTAAATAAAAAGGTTTTAATATTGCCTTTGCAGTATATATATATATAATCAAACCTCAAGATCTTCAGAAAATGTGTTGATCCATCATTTCCAATTATAACATATTTCTGAATTGCGGATGGAGATCATAAAATCCTTTGTTTGTCTTTTTCAGCTCCTTGTAAATTGGTGATTTTTTTGATGGCAAATTTTGTGAGATTCCTTTTGAGAGAAACTTGGGAAAATGTGTCTTCATTCACACCGTAAACTGTGGTGTTTTCAGCAAAAAATTGAAGAAAAAAACACTATAATCATAGTATTAATTCATTTTGTCCAAATTATTCAGGTGTTGGTTTCAGCATCTAGAGACAAAACTTTGCGGTGGTGGAACATGTGTACACGACTACCTCTTGATTTTGTTGAGTTTGGATCAGAGTTCCCATTCGAGGTTTGTCTAAACAAAATGTAATACGTATAGTCATTGCAATGTACTAATATACACCTTCATTGGAAGCACTTGAATTGGGCCATGGGTCAATCAAACTAAAACTCTTTGTGGGTTTTTTCAATAGAAGATCAAATGTATTTGGAGTATTCTTTAATTTGGAAAAACTTGTGTGTGTGTGTGTGTTTTTGCAATTTTTTTGCATTCTGATGACCTCAAAATGCAAAATAGGAATATTTGAGAAAATGTTTTTTGGGGAAAATTTCACCACATTTTGATTGAACTTTTTAGTTTGGAGGCAATTTTTAGCTCTGTTTTTCAGCAGCTTGGTAATGATGCTACTTCAGAAAATTAAAAAGAAAAAAACTGATTGGAAATGTTTTATTTTACTTCACTATGGTTGGCTTGAAAATCTGCCCCAACATGGCATAGTTATGACATTTTTCATTTTGCACATTAAAATT
>Ga0116229_10012530_pt1 | contig 12208 bp, 9 predicted proteins | sample S1TSphgellanicum_3_FD_87313 | JGI IMG/M metagenome (GOLD analysis project Ga0116229, IMG submission 87313) | Host-associated microbial communities from peat moss isolated from Minnesota, USA - S1T2_Fc - Sphagnum magellanicum MG | ecosystem: Host-associated > Plants > Peat moss > Unclassified...
CCTTGGCGCTCGCCCCCCCCAAAACCCCAAAAATTTATGTTTTTTGCCGAACAAGGGGTACCCCGGGGAGCCCAAAAACCCCCCCCCCCCCCCCCCACCCGGGCACCCCCCCTCGAGCTCTATCCCGGCGCATGTTTCTCTTGTCTCCTTGCACATGTTTCTCGGCCCTGCTTGGTTCTGCATAGAACCATGGAGCACGGTTCTACATGTTCTTCTGTTCAGCAAAAGAACATGAAGAATGTCTTCGACCTGCTTGAATTTTTTTGTTCTGCTGCCGCTCAGCAGATTCGAAATCTGGAGTTGCGGCAGAACCACACGGTTCTCCGCAGGGCTGCACTGTCAGACCCAGAAAGGGCGCCGGACAGAGCTCGATTGGGAGGTATGTAGCGTTTCGCGATTTATCATGCGGCGAAATTTGGTTTGGGTACTTTCTTGACCTCGATAGTCGGCCCTCTCTACTTATTATTATTATTAGTGCCGAACAAAACAGGTGCAGCCAGGAATCATTGCTTTTTTCTTTTTATGGCAGCAGGCGTGAACCCCAAGAGGATCCATCGGTAGCTCCTTACCTAACAGCGATCTCGGTGGCAACTTGCAAGCCTTTTAATTCGAAGCTTAAAGGAAGGCAGGTACGTAAGTAGGTACCCACTGAGGACGCACCGGGTATTATTAACCCAGTCCAAAAATGGTGGTAACCGATTTTAGGAATTTTCATGCAGCCAATGAGATGACTCAACATGCCTTGACGAGGCGAGACGCTATGCCCCCACCACAGGGCCCTTCTTATCACCGTCTGTAGAACATCTTGAGCACCGTCGACCACCCTGGAACGCTGTCGGCGTCGACTGCGATTTTACTTGTTCTACTACCTACACGAACAGTAAATCTTCAAACGACCAGGGGAAATGCATACAACCATCTTTCAATTTTTTTCCAAAAATAGGCAGAAGAAAATTGGATAGGAGATCTTCTTGCAGGCACTACAAAGGAAGTACGTTTAGGGTTTTAGCATTGCAATTCTCATGTTCTCATGTATTATCACTGATTGCTTTCAAAATTAATTATTGTGGTACAGAGGTTTGAGAGGTTTTGCACACAATGAAGTTGTGCTGCATTAAGTGGTGGGGTGACCTTCTTTAGTTTTGCTTTACATTATTATTTTCTGCCTTTAAGGTCGTCTGCAATCATGGATCCAACACCTATGCGGGAGAACACAACATCTCTACCTGAATTCCAATCGAACAAAACTCCACCCCCAATGCGGTTACTACAAACTTGGTGAAGGTTCAGCCCAGTAGCACTTTGAGAATGAACGTCTTTCACTTCAACACAATAGAATCATAAGACCCACCTACACAAACTGACATCATGATGAATATAGAAGAGGAGGGGGAGCAAAGACATTTGTTACAAGAAGTGTTGCCCATCATTACACGAGAAGACCCATACATGATTTGCTTGCTCGGTCAACAAAAATACGTTGACATTGTGAAAACAATAGCATCAAGATGGGTAGAAGGGGTAAATCTTTTCTTCCTTTCTTTTCGTTGTCCATGAATTTGTTGATGAACATGGTGCAGAAAATACAATTGTGTGTAGGGTTTAAGATGGCCTTGGGGTTTTTTCGTGCTTACTATTTTTGTCTCAATGCAATGTCAAAGTTGTAGGTTTAAGTTAATGAAATGTTAAGCAGAAGAAAAATAAGAAAACATAAAACAATTTGTGTGATAGGATAATATGAAGGTATGGAAAAAGTAATGTTATGCGAATTTTGTGATGTTATGATGTAGAATTATAATTTCAGACATTTTGCAACAATATTCATAAATAGTAATTATGGTCATGTTTGCAACAATACAACATCCATCTATTGTTGTAGTTTTTTTACATTTGTTTGTAAGGTAGTTTTAATTTAGGGATTAGGTGGCAACTTATTTACTGTGATGGCCATTGCAGATTTTTGGCAATCCGAAAGGTAAAAGTGAAATTTATAAATCCATGATACAACAAAGTAGACACCACTGTGTTGCATTATACCTACATGCATAGTATGAAATGTTAGCATTAGAAGCACATTTTGATGTGAAATGCCCAGAAATACTAACTTTCAGCAACAAGCATTCATTATAATGCAATGTCGTGACCCTAACCTTAAGTTCACAACCAAAACAAGGGCTTATAAAGGTGTAGGCCGAAAATGAAGCCTAGGAGTCACATTTCATGCTCACATGAATGTAGGAAAGTGTGAGGTAATGAGCCCACACACTCCCAAGTGAGCTCCCACTTTGGGAGTTGGAGTCTGGATGGACTCTAAAAATTTTAATGAACAATTTCAGGGGTCAAAACTCATTGGATTGGAAAGTTATTTATACCATTGGAAATTTCTTGAAACATAGATGTGTAAAATGGGATCACATGACCCATTTGAATACTTAAAACACAAGTTATGGCGAAAAGAAGTGTCATGACTCAAATTGTCAATTTGACTTTCAACCATTAAAAGTCAAGAATCACCTTGATTTACTTGCGTTTAGGTGGCATGTGACATATTGTTGGAAAGCTCTCCATGAAAGTTACAACTTTGATTTAGACTTCACTTCAATCGAAGGTTTGCATAAGATGTTATGGACCTACAAAATGCAAGGAGACTTAATTTCAAGAATTTCGGGACTCCCCTAGGACAAAATGACATTTGGATGTAGCCCCCATATCTAATCACATAAAATACTATAAGGGGGAAGGTGGTGGCTTCCCCCATGTCCAGGCCATGGTGAATCTTATGAGTCTACGTGTGCATGTGATTCATCTGTGCACCAAAAATGTTCCAACTATGCATTAACCAATTTGTTAGTTGGTTTGTGCAGATTCGTGTGAATACTAACTTGCTTTTCACTCGTCTTAATTCCCATCCCAAAACTCTAACACACCTTTCTACCCTCAAAGTGTTACCAACTAGAGAACACATCCTCATTCTTTTTATTTTCGATGTTTTCATTTTCAGATTTGCATTTGAGTCTTATGAGGAGTTTGGGGGTGCACCATGCAAGTTTTGTAGAAATATGCTCAAAGATAATAATACATTATTTTATCACATAATGATGGACTTGTGCCTTGAATACATAGGGAAGGAATTGTCAAAAAGTACCCCACCATCATAAAATATAAAATTAAAAAGCTTACCAAATTATGAGATAAGCATGGGAAAACACTACCAAATCGCCTAAAGTATCCAATTTGATGATGTTGCAAAACATTCCACCAAAAGGGCAGCACCAATCAATAACCATAAACAACCCATGGGAATGCCCCCTACAAGGCCTATACTTCCTAAAAAAAAGGAAGTTTATGAATTGAACAACGATGAAGATTTTTCTTAAGTTTGAATTGCAAAAATAAATAAGTTGGTTGTCAACTATAATATTTTGATTTTGCCAATGCAACGTGGGGGATTAATTTTGAAAGGTTGTTGTCATTTTCACATTTTGTAGGTTTGGTCACAAACCCTATGATATTAAAAAAACCACCATTGTAAAAAGTTACATTAGCCAATGCAAAAGGCTATAATAAGAAGAAAAAATCATATGAAAATTTGTCTTTGTTTTTTGTTCCAACTTTACCACATAAAGGTGTCCCACATCTCAATAAATTTAACATTGAAACAAAGGCAAGGTCAATTGTTGAAACTTTCATAGTGGAAAGTTCTTGTAGGCTACTTCTTCCTCCTTTGGAAGTCAAAATTAATGGGCTATATGTTCTATTATCAAAGACAAATATTGTCATGGATAGAAAATAATTGGAAAAACTAAAGGACATTATGGTGTTTTTCATGAAATTGGAAACAAACGGCATTTTAAACATATTTGTTTCAACATTTGGTCAATGGTATCTTTCTCTACTAGTGAATACACTACAACTCTTGTACCTTATTGGGTTTATCATTTTTTCTAGTTCTATTTTTCTTCTTACTTATTGTTGCCCATCCATAAATTAGTGGAAGGATTGAGAAGACAACCCAAATGTTATCAAATAGTTTTTGAACACATGAACATCTGGAGGGGGTGGAAAGAACACCATGCAAAGGTTCATTGAAATGAAATGTCTTCAAGAGTACTTACAATATTTGCAACAAAAAAATGAGTATGATGCAAATTAAAAAAATGCTACGAAATCACTCAAGATGAAAAAAACTAATTATGTTTTACAAAAATTGCAAAAATTTAACCAGCATATTAAAATTAATGAAAAGAAGTCAAAATGGGGCTAGTCACCATTGTACCACCTATTGAAGCGATATCCTTTGGATTCGAGTCTTCAATGCCCATGGGAGCACACGAAAGTAGAGTTGCAAAACATCATTACTAAAATGGAAATGGAGTCACAACAATTAACATTGGATATAAAGTGCCCACACATAGTCGGAACATTCAAATTGTTTTGTAAATCAACATTTGGGAGATTAAATCCAATTGTTCATGCAAACAAGGGATTAATTCTTCACAACATCCTACATTACTGTCATGAACAAGGGTGTTCTTGAGGCTAATCATGACATTGTAAGATGTTCTTAACTATGGTGTTGTATGGTTTCCCAAATTGCACCAATGTAATGAAAATATTACACAATACCAACAAGATTTGTTTGGGTTGCTTGGATTTGATTTACAACTATAGAATTTAATTGTTGAAAAAATACAACAATTCATGTCAAAGATTGTTCATAGAGCAATTTCAAACTTATATAATCTTGGAATGACAAAAGAGTTGGAAAACATGTGGTGCAATTTTGATGTTGGGCATGATTGCAAGCCAATCTTGGACCAAGTGTTTCATTCACTACCTTTCCATTTGGACATTTTCATGCAAACAATTTCTTTTATAGATTTTGCGTAGTTACAAATTTTTAATTAACAAATGCATTTATGATAAGTTTAATTTAACAAATGTGGGTTAGAATGCTTAATTTTTTTTTAATTGTGAATTTTTCTAATCAATTGGTCAATGAAACATTATTTATGAGGGAGGAGATCAATGTTGGTTGGGTTTTTCCAAGAAATCCAAACCGTCAAGATGATAATGCCTTGTCTAACATGTATAATAAATGTAGAACTATTTTGGTAGACATTATGGATTGTCAAGTTCATGCATGGTCTATGAAGTTTGGTTGAATAAAATAAACCTTTGAAAAAACTTCAGAGGTCAACATTGCAACAATTTTAATTGACAATGACACAATTACAGGTGCATGGAATTTCCCTAAATGATTAATATTCTTTATGTCAGATGACGAAACATGCTTTAATTTAAGTTTGGATATTTAAATCCCAAGGTTTCAGTCATCTTACTTTGACCATTCATACTTCTTCATTTTATGCAAGAGGTACCAAAATGTCAACAAAGTTTTAGAATGTAAAAGTTGATGGGCACCAACCCATCCACTTAGACTAATCCTCCCATGGCTGTTGCAACCCTACTTTGAGAGAGTGTGAGGATGAAACTCACACTCCCAAAATTGGGACTTGGGAGTCCTCTGAGATTCTCGAAACTTCAGAGTTCAATTGTAGGGGTCAAAACACCTCACATTGGGGTGTTATTTATATCATTGGAAAGTTATCAAAGTGTAAATGTCGAAAATGGGGTCGCATGGGCCATTTGGATATTTGTAGCAAAAGTTATGGCAAAAAGAAGGGTCGAGAGTCAAACTAGCAATTTGACTCCCGACCATTAAAAGTCAAGAATCAACCCGACCCTGGTGCGTGCAAGTGAAGTGCGACACACTGTTGAAAAGCTCTCAAGGAGAACTACAAGTTTGCTTTAGACCTCATCCCAATTGGAGGTCTGAACAAAGAGTTATGATCGTGCAAAGTCCCAAGAATCCAAACCGGGACAGTTTCGGGACTCCTCCTTGGGAGTCCTGGGACAAAAAAACCATTCGGATGTGGGCGCCGTGGAGAGGCACAAAATATATTGTATGGGGGAAGGTGGTGGCTTCCCCCAAGTCCGGGCCGTGGTGAGTCTTATGAGTCTAGAGTTGCCCGTGGCTTGTCCTAGCACCAAGGGTGTTCCAAAAAGTGAACTAACCAACTTGTTGGTTGGTTTGATGCAAGTTCGAATAAGTGAATAGCTTGTCACTCTTCCTAGTCCCATCCCGGATCTTCAGCACACCCCTCTACCCCTTCTAGTGCTGAAAACTAGGAGCGTGCCCCAAGTTCCTCACAATTCCGCTATGTGAGTAATTTAGACTCGTCTTGGGTCTAACTAGGGACTTGGGAGCATGTCAATGGCCAACATGCCTGTAAACAAAAAAATGCACCATCTTATGGGTTGGATTTGTTTGTCAAGGCCACCTTCAATGATAGGCACTTATTTGAACGAACTAAATGGGATCATAAACTTGACAATGATGTTGATTTGTAATCATATGTCAATGATCCAAGCCATGCAACACCCATCCTATCAACTTCGTTATTAATAGCCCATGTTGGTTTCAAGAGGACACCTTCCCTATCTCTTTGGTTACAACCTCTTGGCTAGTCTTCACACAACCATGTTAGACCAATACCCAAGTTGAATGACATATCTTCCCAAGATAGGCACTTATTTGAACGAACTAGTTCCTTGCATGTAGTTCATGATAATAATCCTAGTGCGATCGCATCATCTCCCATTGTTGTGACAAATTATGGGAAAGACCAGGCAAATGATGGACTTCAAATGAAAGATCCATCATTGCCTAAAAAAATATGTAAGTACTATCAAAACTACGATATGTAAAAAACCATTATTTCATGAAATTTTGCATTATGTGGGTTATAACTATTAAATTCAAATATATAAATTTGGTTGTAAGAAGTTGTAGGCTTGCTATTGAAGACATGTTCAACAAATCAACAATTACCACAAACCAATTTAGACAACCAATTGATAGAGTTCATGATTCAAATACGGTTCCATTTGATATTCATGTTGCAAATATGAAATATTCGTGTAGTTTGTATTTCTTGTTGCGGTCATGTTAGATGTGTAAAACATGCTAGAGGTTATACATGTGAAAACAAAATCCTAGAGCTAGATGTTCTATTCAATATCAATGGTTGTTCTTGATGGTTTGTGATAGTAGTCGAGGATTTCATTATTAAAAGAGGTGGAACCAACAAATTTGTAGTCAAATTTTTCATATTAGGTAATTACTTGCAACTAAAAATTGATGTTAATATTTCCTTACTTGACAACACTATTAACTACTTGTCTATAAATGCACGCAACCATGGATTTCTTTAGACTATGGTATACACACAACCATATAACATAGAACGATTGATATATCACCCATCCTTAGATGTGGGATATGGTAAATATTTGGGCAAAAGAAAAAGGGGAGTCAAAAGATAATGTTGTGAATTTTGTGAGGAAGAAGTTCAAAGTGCCTTCCAATGTTTAGGTCTTAATCCTTGTGGGTCAAAGCATGGTTGGGGTACTAAAAAGGACCATCTCCTTCTAGTGGACCCTTTCACTTAAAACATGTTGTAATTTAATGGCATGTTCATATTGAAAGTTTGATTTTCTTCATGGATAGAGACATTACTAAAGTACTATTATATGCATAGCATGTCAAATTTGAACAAGTTTCAAGATTCTTACCAAGTCCTAGAAAAAAATGCAAGACTTTGTATCCTAAGAAAAAAAAGTTCAAGGACTCAAAAGCAATGTCTAACCAAAGTTTTTTAACCCAAGATTCTTACCACAAACACCTTAGGTACTAACAATGTACATAGAATGTATGAGTGTGAAAAAAACCAAGTGTTCTATTGGGTCCAAGCATGATAATGTATAACAAAATAGTAATCTTTAAAAAAATTAATTTCAAAAATAGTCTTTTTTCAACATTAACAAATGTTTTAAAATATATTTAAAACATTTTTAATTGCATTTTGAAATCATAGAGAATTTCATTGAATTTATTGTAAGTTCTACATAAATTTTTTTTAAAAACTATATAAGAAAAATGGATGAAAAGTATGTTCTAAATTGGTTGGTAGTTCAAATTTTCCAAAATACTTTTACATTAAAACTTTGATAGATTATGACTAAAATATGAAAAGTTGAAACTATATATATACACATTAGACCTTCATCAACTTGAAAAAATAATAATTTTAATTGATGTTTTACTTTTATGTACTTGTAACTTAATTTTACATAATTGTGACATGTACTTTCTATACTTATAATTCAAAAAAAAAAACTTAATTGCATATTAAAACATGTGTTTCTTCAATATTATGCAATGAAGCCAAAAAATTTGTTGATCATTGACTTAAATAATATTCATGTATTTAATACATTAAGGTATATTTCATGGATACTTTCTAAAAAAACAAGTGTTTCTAGTTGGCATACTTCACCATGGTTATGCCCTATTACAATGTAAAAGTTTTTAAAAGTGAAAATTTTGGGAATTTTGGGCCATTGATAAAGTATGGCCCACATTGGATAAATTTTACTATTCTTACTTTCATAAGTGAAAACAATAGATATTCCAAATGCCTATATAAAATTTGGAACAAAATTATTTCATTTGACATAAAAAAAAAGGGGGAGAAATCTAAGATAGGTCATAGGCAAAGTGAAGAAAAAGGTGAATTTGAATGTCCTAAGAGGGAGTCCTTAGTGTTCCAAAAGGGGTACCCCAATCATGCCTTGACCCCTCTACAATATGCTAACCATTGGAGTGTAATTGTAACGAGTGTTTCCCATTTTATACATTATGACCCTTTCAAGAATGCTAACATCTTCCAATTTACAAGTGTGCAACATTTTTTTTGGCAAAAATGTGGGTGGTTATCGAAGATAAATTGTCAAAAATATTTGAATGGAAGCAAAAAATATCAAAGAATAGTTGAGTGTGGCTTGATGGACCACAACAATTATCTAATTAGGAGTGTGGGTTTTATGTTATGAAATTTATGACTAAATATTACAACTACATGTATTGAAACAATGTAGCTAAAATTAAAGTATAATTACCCTTACCCACACCTCTAAGTTTTTGAAATAATTGAGTCCAAGATTATTTACATCTTAAATTCTATAATCTTTTATTGGTTGTAGGTGACACCAAATTGGTTTTCAAAGGATGATGTGATTAAAATGCAATCAATTCTAATGAATGCAATATTAGAGACATTGTGTAATTTGGATTTTGTAAACACAAGTTGGGTTGTTGACTTGGGATATGTAACCAATGGTGCAGGATCAACATCAACATAGTTTGTGAGTGTTTCAAAATCTCATATGTGTAAAACTACAAAACTATAACAATGGTTTGGAGTGTTTTTTAACAATAAATGAAAACACATATGCCTTTTATGTAGAGCACATATATATGTGTTTTAAATAAACACCTTAAATGAAAACAACAACTTAGGCACCCAAAGTCTTAATAACTTGCAAATACATATCCAAAACCACATTTGTTACTATGAATTTACTTAGCATCTAAATGCACATGTGTTTGATTATTTTTTCCCTTTAGGTGGTTTTGTTTTTGAGCATGGGGTTCTAGGATTCCTCTATGCCTTTTAAATGTGTTACCACCATGAGCAAATGGAAACAAAGGGTTTACATTAAGGTGTTCGAGACCAACAATCCCCTTGGCTATCATGTCTTGTTGTTTGCCTTTCAACACCTTCAATGATGAAAGTAAATGTGGTTGTAACATGGGGATTTCAATGGCATTGAATTTTATGTCATCAAATGCCTAGTCAATGAGGTCCCTTAGTTCACCATTTCTAACTTAGGCTAGGCAATAACGTTTGTCATTTCCAAACTACCAATGTTTTCATCTTTTTCTTGAATGTTAGCTTCTTGATCATGGAGGTCATCACAAACCATTTGTCCAGTTGTTGGACCCTTGTTTACTCCATGGAATGTGTATGTATCCTTACCAATGGCACCATTAGGAATGTTTGGTGTGGCATTTTGAATACCTTCATGACATGTTTGCATGCAATTCCTTGTTGTGCAAGTGGACAATTGCATTGTGGCCATTCAGATGATGGAGCATGAATGGTTCATACTTTGGGTGTGTGGTTTCAATGGATGTGACAAATGCAATGTCCTCCCCATCATGACATACCAAGACATTGGAATCTTGAATATTTCAAACTCTTAGCATAGTTGAGGCAACAATGCCTTCTTGTTAGTTGTTTTTCACATACTCAAAAAGCTTGCACTGCACACCATACTAATAGTGAGCAAAAACATTGCCAACAAGATGAAAAATCAACCAATCCATTCTACATTCAATAAATTGTTCTTTGGAAGAATAGAGTATTCATTTCATGTTGCTATGGAATGATTCCACAACCATATTGATGTCCTACCCTACATGTGGAATGTTGTGATTGCCAACACACCACATTCCCACCTTATGTAAGTAATTGGTTTTTAAGGTATGCAATGAATCAATTTGCATTGGGGTAATTAGTTGCCATGATATCTATTTGTAGTTGTGCCCACAAAATAGGACCATGATCCAATGGATAATCTTGTGAATACATGATTTTCCTTAGAGTGGATAATACTTTTGTTCAATCTTCTACACTTGCAAATTTTCTTATAACATTTTTTGCCCATGTTTTGCGCACATGCCACAAACATAAAAAAACTTTGGCCCTTAGCCTTGAACATTGATGCATGAAACACATCAACTATAGAAATTAATTTTGGCAACACTCTAATAAAATGTCTATGAATGTCAATATGGTATGAAATAGAGCATGTTATCATGAAAACTAGTGCTTTGCGGAAGAATAATTATTTGTGGCAAAGTATGTTATGTAACAAAGTATGACTTGCCACACATTATTGTTCTACAACAAAATATGCTCTATAATACATGATTAATACATGGAATTGTAAGTAAATTTTATGAAATCAAGCTTCAACACATTGATTTCAACTTGAGCATTGTCAACAAAGATATCACTAGGCATCCAACTACGTGGCATACGTTTTGATAATGTTTGAAAAAATGTGTCAAGGTCATTTTCTCGAATTTTTCCAATGACAATGAATGCAGTTGATATCCCATTCTGCCATTTGTTAAACACCATTAGGGTGTACAAAAGGTATTGCACAAAAAACATGGAGCCAACATTAACTACAATGTTGTGAAACATATTAATTTTGTGGCATTTCAATATGCAATAAAATAAATGGCATACCTTGTTTTGATTTGTGCCAAATGTTGCATAAAAATATATTGGATTGCCATGCCCAAATTTTTGCATAATTTCCAACTACCATGAAGTTTGAATTCCCAATGTGAACGATGCATCATCCTGGGTAGGTAAATTAAGATCCAAAGGGTCATGTTGAACATAATAAAGAATTGAATTATGATTTTTTAGAAACCACATTTTGACAATGATGGGGTCCTTGTGGTATTTATACCCTAATTCATCAACCCATTTTTTTGCTAGGTTTCTCACATCAAACAAGAGAACAAAGGTGTCTCAAGAAAACAAGAAGATAAAACAAGTGTTCCATCAAATTAAAAACACATTGAATTTGTCAACTAATTGAGAAGGCTTGTGGAATTACATGGTCATATTATGATGTCAAATACCTTTCATGTAGGAAAGGTGGATTTGAAAGGGTTTGGTGAATTATTTTTTACAAAATTCAAATTTATATTTAAGGTGACAATTTGAAGTTTGCACAAGGAAAACCTAAGGATTAATAATTATGTCACAAATTGTGAATGAAATTATTATTTTTCCATTCAATTGGACACAATCATTATAATGTTGTCGTAAATAATTTGTTTAATCTTTGAAATTTTAACACTTAAACAATTGATTGGGACTATCTATAAATTTTATGCATTATTTTTCATATGCTGTAATATATTGTCAAATCATAAATGATTTTGATCACGTGATCAAAAGTCATTTACTAATGTTCAATTTATGAATTACTTACTTCCACAAATCAACTTATTCACATATGTATTGATGTTGTTAAATGTAAAAGCATGACCAAGCGTATTTGGTTATGTAATTTGAACTATTAAGAGTTCAATAGGTGTATAAAATATGAAGTTGCATGCTAATTGGATCTTTAATCCTTGGGGAAGGTTATGGCATGATACAACTTATATTACATGGCAAATTAACTGTAAGAATTGAGTTCTATCAATTCAATC
>Ga0116229_10012531_pt1 | contig 12207 bp, 10 predicted proteins | sample S1TSphgellanicum_3_FD_87313 | JGI IMG/M metagenome (GOLD analysis project Ga0116229, IMG submission 87313) | Host-associated microbial communities from peat moss isolated from Minnesota, USA - S1T2_Fc - Sphagnum magellanicum MG | ecosystem: Host-associated > Plants > Peat moss > Unclassified...
CCAGTCCCTAAAGTCGGGACGCCGGACGAACTCGTCTTGCAGGATCAAGCGCGAGGGTTGTGCCGCGGCGCGAGCGACGCCCAGCAGATGCTCAAGTACCGGGGCGCGCAGCAGGATCGGCTCACCTCCCTGAGCTGCATAGCCGATATAGGGATGGCCCGATAGGCTCTCGTCTTCTCGCAGCCTCCGCGGGTCGACGCTATAGAGACGCAAACCATCGACGATCACGCCATGGGCAAGAGAGCGCGCGATGACCAGTTCATGTTCGAGCCTGTCTTTGGCCCAGAGCGTTACGACTTCCCAGAACTTGTAGCTTTCGACCAGCTGGCCCGGATTCACCACAGGTCCTTTCTCGTGTGAAGATTGTTGGCCCGAAGATAGCAAGAAAGGGGCCACACGGTCGAGCGCCGGACGACCCCAAGCCAGGTAGCGAGGTGATGGCAAGTGTGAAGCGGGCCCCATTGCGGGGCCCTGTTCATGCCGCTAGTAGCCGAATGTGCGCGCGTCCTTCGGTGCAGTGATGGCGTACTGGGCCTCGACGTGGGTCTTGGCCTTCGGGCCGAGCGGGATCTGCCAGGCTACGACTCCAGGCCTGTCCTCCCAGGCCTCGAGGGTGATCGGGGGACTGAAGGTCTTCTTGACCTCGACCTGCTCATCGGTCGAGACCGGGCTTGCTTCCAGGATCTCGAGCGCGATCGCTGTGGCATGGAGATTCTCGACGTTGTAGGCCGCGGCGATGCGTCGCTCACTGCGTCCACCAAAGACCCCCGAGCTTGAATTGAACTGCGTCTTCGGCTCGAGCGTGACTTTCACCAGATCGTCGCGTCCGAAGGGAATGGAGAAGTGCTCGCTATCCTGAGGACTCCAGTTGGCGATCGATCCGACCCCCGAGCCGTCGCGCACCAGCGAGAGCGCACCGCGCGGCCAGACGCCCGGTTGGCGCTCGGCTTCGACGATCAGATAGGCCACCTGGGCGAGCGACGGTGTTGTCCGGACCTTCAGCGTCGAGGCGAGGGGAGTGCGATCGAGGGTGACGTTCAGTCTTTGTCCATCCGAAGGCAAGGTCACGGGCGTGGCGACGACGAATTCGGTCGCATAGACCCCAACGAATGCGGAAGCTTCGAAAAGCGGGGGCGCGGACTTCTGCGGTGCAACCGACGCGGCCACCGGCGCGGGCGCTGCGGCGGCGGGAGCGGCCGCGTACATCCGCGCGCTGCCCACGGCGCCTTGCGCGTCCCGCGGTGCGGGCGGCGCGAGGATGCCCACGCGCATCGTCTGCGGTTCGGGGGGAGTCACATTGGCGCGCGGTTGGACCGTGGACAAACGCATGCGCACTCCTTCCCAGCTTTCGCCCGTCGACTGCGCGATCTGCGCTTCGCGCTCAAGGGTGACCCGGCCCGTTGCAGTATCGAGGAGTGCGCGATAGCGGGGGGTCCACCCCGCCTGGTTGACCTGATAGATGAGGCGTAAATCGGCAGCCCTGTCACTGCGTAGAGCGACAGTGACATTCTGATAGTTCTGAGTCTTGGTGTTCTGCTTATCGCGCTCGTCCCTCAAGGCCTCGAGTTCCCGGTCCAAGTCTTCGAGCTTGCGCTCGAAGGCCTGGCGTTTGGCCAGGGTCGCCTCGGCAGTGCGGCGCAGTGCATCGCTCGAGGCCGGCAGGTTGCGCAGATCCGTCACCCCGCTTGAGTGCTCTTCGCCCGAGCCCTTGATCGACTTCAGAAAGGTCGCAGTGATCTCGTTGGCCTCCTGCTCGGCAGCCACGCTTGCGCGTTGGTCTTCCATTGCGCGGATGCGGTCGTCGACCGCGGTGTGGCGGCAGGCAACGAGCCCGTTCGAGGCGCTCACGCTGGTGGCCCGAATTTCACCGAGCGTTATCCCGGCGCCTCCTTCGGCACGCAGGCTCTCGGCATCAAGCCCTTCTGGCAGACACGAGAAAACGACTTCGGTGGTGCTTGGCGTGACGTGCGCCGAACGCTCCACGGCGGCTGCGCCCGGATAGAGCACGACGCTGGTCACGCTTGAGCGCATGATGCTTTCGGCGCTGGCGGGTAGGGCGCCCGCCCAACCGAGGAGGAGGACAAGACCAGAGGCGATACGATGGAACTGGGGCATGCGAGGCTCCGCTGAGGTAAGGGGATGAGAAAATACCAAGGACCGTCTGGAAAACCTAAACGCGCGCCTCGCTAGAATGGGGTTAAGTCACTTCAATCGGAAAACGGGAGGATCGATGTTCGAGGTCAGACAGCATCGGGGCCGTCCTGCGGGCCGTGGCTGCGAAAGTTATCGCGCGCGGGCCTTTCTGGCTCTAGCCTGCCTCGCCACGGGGCTCTTGCCTGGGATCGGACATGCTGCGGGCGGCACCGAGGCAGCGCCCGGGATTGAGGGCAGCTGGCTTTCGGACGCTGCCGCCACGCTGCGCTACAACGAGGAGCATGCGCGACTTGAAGAGAAGACGCGCGAGTTCGAGCGCGACACGCTCGGTCATCTGAGGGTGACCCTCGCCGCGGGACACATCCACTACGTGATGCCCGATCGGGATGTGACGATCGCGGATCGGCCGTTTCACGTGTTCGGCTATGACGAGACCCTTCCCTACCGGATTCTGGGCGCGACCGCCGATGCGATCGCCATCGAAACCGAGGAGCCGATCACGCATCGTCCGACGATTGTGACCTACCACTTCGTGCGCCCCGATGCGCTCTGGGTCTACCTGGGCGACGCCATGCCGACGCTCGAGCCCCATGAGCGCGAGTATTTCATCCGCGCGCCAGAGGTTCAGAGGTAGGTCCTGTTCTTGCGCCGCGAAGCCCCACGGCCCCCAAGCCGACTGGACAAGGCTAAGATGGTATGTTCTGGATAGAACAAGGTGCTTGCGATGATCGTTGTGACAACCGAACAGGTACCGGGTCACCGGGTGCTCGAGGCCAAGGGACAGGTCTTCGGCGTGGTCGTGCGCAGCCGGGGTCTGGGTGGCAACATCATGGCCGGATTTCGCTCGCTCGTGGGAGGGGAGATCACCGAGTACACCCAGTTGCTCGAGGAGGCGAGGCGCCACGCGGTGGATCGGATGGTCCGCAACGCGACACTGATGCATGCCAATGCGATCGTGATGATGCGCTTTGACTCCTCCGAAATCGGGCAGACCATGAGCGAGATCGTGGCTTACGGCACCGCGGTCGTCATCGAGAAAACGGCGCCATGATGTTGCGCACGGCGCTCCTCGTCGCCTCAGCAGGGGCGAGCCTCGTCGGTCTGGTCCTGTGCCTGGTGAGGGTGCCCGTGCCTGGCATCCAGCTGCTGGTCTTTGGCGTCATCACGCTCCTTGCCCTGTCCTTTGAGCGCTGGCGCTATCGGACGAGGACAGATGGTGCAGAGGGCGCTTGGCAGCGTACCGGAGAGCGCTTCGAGGATCCGGAGACCGGTCGCATTCTGGACGTCGAATACGACCCTCTATCGGGCGAGCGTCGCTATATCGACCGGGACGGCGCGCAAGCGACCGTGAGGCGCTCCTAAGCGTGCGGCTGCGCTTCCTCTAGATCATCCCACGGCGGCGTAGCAGGTCGAGTTCGGTCTTCACGCCTGCCATCCCCTGGCTACTGTAGAGGATATAGAGCCGCTCGGAACTGAGCGTGCTCAGCACCGGATTCCTGAACTGCCAGTTATAACGGGTTGGCTCGCCAGGATCGTAGCCGTATTCCGGGGCAAGCTTGGCCAGAAGTGCTTCGACATCGTGCACCACCGGGATCGTGAAGGTGTAGTCGGCATCCGAAAGATTGTGCGCGAGGTACTCGACGAGCATGTTGGTGTGGGCCATGCCGGCAGGGAAGTCTTCGTTGTGGATGGCGCGCAGCGCAGGCAGACGCAGCCGGTGGTCGACTTCTACGAGATAGCCTGCCTTGATGGGATCGATCGAGGCGAGCAGCGCCGCCGTGCGCAGCCAGTTCACGACCTTGTATTCGTTGCCGGAGGTCGGTGCCGAGTGAGCACTGGCCTGCATGATCACAAACTCCGGCGGCATTTGGCGCTTCATCGCTTCGGCGATCCCCAGGATGTGGTGGGCGCCGGTCTTCGAGCTTCCGGCAGAACCGTAGTCGTCACTCTTGCCATCACCGCCGAAATTGAGCTCCTGGAATTCGCGTCCCTCTGCGGTCCACTGAAAGACATAACTCTTGGCCCAGTCGTGCCAGAGGGGCACGGCCAGGATCAGATCGGAGTCGATCGGCAGATCTCCTGGATGTGCACCCAGGGGCACGCGTGCACCGACCACGGGAAATCCGTCGGGGCGCTTCGTGCCATAGATCTGTTGATAATTGCGCTCGAGCGCGAGGTCGCTGAAGTCGTTGAAGGCCTCGTGCACCATGAGACCTCCCGGCTCCGAATGATGGCCGCCCCAGTAGCTGCCCGGTGCGGAGAGGAAGGGTTGCGGCAGTTGCGGGCAGTCGCTCGTCTCGTCGACCAGGGGCGGAAACACCCCGGCGAGCAGGCCGCCAGGAAAGGCTGCCTCATCGGCCGGATCGATCAGTTTCGCCTCGCGCAGGGCGCTGAGGATGCGTTCCTTCTCGGCCGCACCGAGGTGGGCGCGCGAGCTGACGCAGACCTTCTCGTTCGCCACAAGATCGAGGGTCTCCTTGCGAATCTTCGGATCATGCAAACTGCGGGCGTTGTCCTGGATCTGGTGGAAGGCCGACATGACGAGCGGTGAGGCATGGGCGACGGCGAGGGCCCGCGCGTTGCCCGCGCCAAGCGAGGCCTGGTCTACGGCTGGCTGGGTTTCGGCAGCAGGTAGGCGCTCGGGCGCGGTCGCGCCCCAGAACCCGATCGATAACGCCAGGAGGAGAGTAACGTTGTAGCGCCTTGGACCGAACGGGGTGGCCGTGGCCTGCGAGGTGGACATGGGCATGGGCATGGCTCCAGAGGATGGAATGCCACCGATTGTCGTAAACATGTAATACCGTTTTGCGACAGATCGGTCTTTGGCGCCCCGGCCCCGATCGAATCGAGGCCGTAATCCACGGCACGGCAAAGAGGGCCGAGCGACCCTGGTCCTTGCTATGCGAATGAGCCTGGCGCGTCATCCGCGCCCAGGCCCTTGGGCGCACCCATCTTGGCGCACCCTTTGACGTCGGAGGCGCTAGCTGGCGGCGATTGCACCGTTCGCGTCTTCGAGGAACGGATAGTCTATATAGCCGTGAGGTCCCGGTGCGTAGTAGGTCTTGGGCTCAGGTACGTTCAGCGGGGCATCGAGGGCGAAGCGGCGCGGCAGATCCGGATTGGCGATGAAGAGCTGACCAAAGGCGATCGCATCGGCGTTGCCTTCGGCAAGAATTTTTTCGGCGCTGGCTTTGGTGAAGCCTTCGTTGGCGATATACACGCCGCCAAATGCCTTTTTCAGCTCCGGCCCGAGGCTGTCTTCTGCAACGTGTTCGCGGGCGCACAAGAATGCGATCTTGCGCCGGCCGAGTTCGCGTGCCACATGGGTGAAGGTTGCGCGGCGGTCCGAATCGCCGATGTCGTGCGCATCGGATCGGGGTGCCAAGCGCATGCCCACCCGGCCGGCGCCCCAGACGGCGATGCACTGGTCAGCGATCTCGAGCATGAGCCGGGCGCGGTTCTCGATCGAGCCGCCGTAGCCATCGGTGCGATGGTTGGTCTTGTCCTGCAAGAACTGGTCGATCAGATAGCCGTTCGCGCCATGGATCTCGACGCCGTCGAAACCCGCCTTCTTGGCGTTCTCAGCGCCCTGGCGAAACGCGGCGATGATGAGCGGAATCTCCTCGGTGCGCAATTCGCGCGGCTTCACGTAGGCGCGCTTGGGTTGCACGAGGCTGACGTGTCCTTTCGCGGCGATAGGCGATGGGGCGACGGGATGGGCGCCATCGAGAAACATCGGGTCGGAGATCCGCCCGACGTGCCAGAGCTGCAGCACGATCCGTCCGCCCGCCGCATGGACCGCCTCGGTGATGTGCTTCCAACCGGCGATCTGCTCGACCGACCAGATTCCCGGCGTATCTGCATAACCCACACCCATCGGGGTGACCGAGGTCGCCTCGCTGATGATGAGCCCGGCGCTTGCGCGCTGGACGTAGTACTGCCTCATCAAGTCGTTGGGTACCCGTCCCGGATTGGCGTGGGCTCGGGTCAGTGGGGCCATGATGATACGGTTCGGTAGGCGAAGATCGCCAACCGAGAGGGGTTCAAGGAGAGAGGACATGTTGTTTTCTGATCAAGTTAAGGCCGTCTTAGGCCCGGAATGCCGATCGGCTGCGAGCCTGGATCAGCGCCGCGGCACTCCATGGTCTGGTTCGACCAAAGAGGGCGCTCCCGGCCGGGTGCTCTCGCGGGATCGGTCAGACGAGACTTCCTAACAGGAACCTCCCACGCTGCTCTTGGCTTTGCCATCACTCTAGTCGTCCCGCCACGGCGTCCGTCCTTGGCAGTCTGGGAGGAAGGAGCCTAACCCAGCCTGAAGGTTTGTGCTAGTGCAGCATCGCTTCGGATTCTAGATGCGAAGAAAGCCACAGGTTCTAGCCCGATCGGGTTGCGCTGTGGTATCTGGGGTCTGGCCGGCGCATCCCAAGGCTTCTGCTCGCGCCTTCCCCGCCCCCAGGCGGCGTGGACGCACGATCGTATTTCAGCTCGATTCAGTCGAAAAATGGAATGGAAAGGCACTAAGATCTTCCGAAAAGCACACGAAATCCGTCATTCGAGAAGAAATTGGGTCAGAGCCAGCGGGAAAAGGTGTGCGGGACACGAAATGACCGCCATATCGTCTCGAAAACGATCGAAATAGCCTCTGAGTAGAACCAATCAGTCCCGATCGCGGCGTCAGATGCCTTCCAGGCGCTGCCATGATCAAGGCTTATGGGAGCCATATCCACTCTGGATTGTGCGTTGCGTCAGATCGTGCCGATATAGGAGATCTAACCGACATGGAGGTCCCTATGAACTCTCTACTCAAAAGAATCGCAAAAGACATCAGCGAAACGCTGACTGGCCCCAAATTGACCGATGAGGAGCGCTACGTCGCGCGCTCGTCCGATACCGCCGATGTCGAGCGCCGCATGCGCGAACTGGAACGTGGCCAGTCGTCGCGCTCGATCTAGCTGCTTCGGGAGGGAACGTGGTTCCCTCCCCGAGCGCCGGGTGACTCCTTGGCCCCTGACCTTTGCAAAACACTCTCGATCATGAAAACCCTAATCAGCCGTATCGTCCACAGTCTGGATCAGTATTTCGCCCATTCCGCAGCTCCCTGGGATGCTTATCTTGCCGGATCGCGCGATGCGATCGATCTCGAGCGCCGCTTGAATCAGTTGGAGCGAGGCGAGACGGGTCGCTTTGGACAAAGCTAGGCTCGCGTTGGCTTTGTGGGGTGCGCACCTCTAGAGGTGCGCGCGAAAGAAGCGCACCACTTCGGCATTGAACTGCTGGTGGAAGGCCACGCGATCAAATCCCGTGGGGTCCGTGCAGATTTCAGGCGCGACGGCGGCAAGCGCGCTGCTGCAAGGTGCCAAGAAGTCGAAATGATCGGCGCCGGCCACGACGTGGTACTCGGGGGCGAGTGGCAGCCCCACTCGGACCGCCTCGGCGTAGAAGGGCTGGGGCAGGACGTGATCATTCTCCGCGCGCCAAAGTTGCACCGGGATCCGCACCGATTTGAGCCCATCCGGCAGGAACGTATAGCCCAGCGCCGGTGCGGCGACGACAGCCACCTTGACGCGCTCGTCCTTCATCACGACGGCCGAGGTCATGGGGCGCCCTTGCGCAGCGGGCGCCGACTGCGCAACTAGATGGCAGGTCCACTCTTGTGGCTGGTCCCGGCAGTGTGCAGCTATGAGCGTGAAGTCCGGGATGCCACCGATGAGGGCGAGCGTCGTGAAGCCTCCCGCCGAGAAGCCCAATGCGCCCACGCGAGCCGGATCGAGGCGTTCGTGCCCGCTCCAGCGGGTGAGCATGAAGTCGATGACCAGCGAGACCTGGCGCGGCCGGTCCCAGATGGCGAGTGCGCGGCTTTGGTCGCGATAGTTATCCCCGGTGTGGGTCAGTGTTGCAACGACGAAGCCGGCTTGGGCGAGTGCCATCGCCGTGTCGTAGTGGCCGGCGTAACTGCCGCCGGTCCCGTGCGAGAACACGACCAGGGGCAAAGGGCCGCCTGGCAGGACGGCACCATCCTGCGCCACCGTTTGTTCGAAAAGTTCCAGTCGTCTGGCACTGGTCGGTGCATCGCTCGGATACCAGATACCGATCTCGATGGGCTGCCCCTGCGGATCCTCGACCATCTCGTGGCTGTAGCCGACCGCGTGGGCGGGACCACAGACGGCGATCCATCCGAGCAAGACCGTAGCAAGAAGGGCGGCGCTGCTCCTTAGGGTTCTCATTGGGGTGTCCTTTGCAAGTGGTGGTCCGGACCGAATCGATCCGTGAGCCGATCATCGCAAAGCGTGCTCTGCCCGGGGCGGGTCTGCGACGAAATGCCGCGTGCGCGGATGAAACGGTCTTCCTGGAGCGCAAGCGGACGACCAGGGACGTCAAGGCACGAGCGGACGACCAGGCAGAGCGGCAAGCAGCGGCCCTGGCCCGCTGAGATCAGCCGTTCGGGTCTTCGCTGGGATTTTCGCGCTCGCTTGGGCGCGCGTTTTCGTTCGGGGTAAAACCGGGCAGAGCGCGTGCCAGGGCGGCACGGGCGAGAAGTCGGGTCGAATCGAGTGTGGGCAGTGGAGAATTGGCATCGCTCATCACGAGGGGGATCTCGGTGCAGGCCAGAATGACCGCATCGCAACCTCTTGCCTGCATACGGTCCATGACGCGCTGAAAGAGGGACACGCCCTCTTCCTTGAAGATCCCGTAGACCAGCTCGTCCATGATGACTCGATTGATCTCCTCTTCTTCAGCAGCGACCGGGCGCAGGACTTCCAGCCCCTTCGCTTTGAATTTCTGGGGATAGACGTCGCTCGAGAGAAGCCAGCGCGTACCGATCAGTCCGACCCGCTGGTATCCATGACGCGCGGCCTCAAGCGCTGCCACTTCGGCGATGTGCAACCAGGGCAAAGGCGAGCGCGCTTCGATCAGGGGCAGGGCCAGATGGATGGTGTTGTCCGGGCAGATCAGAAACTCGGCACCGATGGTCGCGAGCTTTTGTGCCGACGCCAACATCAGTTCTCCCACTCCTGCCCAGTCGCCTTCCTCGAGGCACTCGACATAGGAGGCGAGCGGATGGCTGTGCAGCGAGACTTCCGGGTGGCCGTGATCGCCATGCCAGAGGGCCCCTTCGTCGCAGATCGTGCGATAGCATAGCGCGGCCCCTTCCGCGGAGCAGGCGACGATTCCAATATGCTGGTTCATTTTCTGATTCTACTGGAAGGCGCTCCGGGCGGGGAACTTCCCGCAAGAGCTCTTCAGAGGCGGCTCGCAGGCCTCCATTGTTCCGCTAGAGCCTTGTGCTGGCCGTAATGCCGGCGATACCATGAGCCCGCGCTGGCCTTCCCGTCGCCACGAGTCGTTAGGTTTGGCGAGGGCGCGTTTTCGAAATCCCCATCAACCCCCTAGAAACCGATTCAACGTCATGCCCGCGTCAAGCCCTCGCTTCTGGATCCTTGCAAGCCTCATCGGACTAAGCGCCCAGGCGGCTGAACCTGAGTTGCCGGTGGCCGTGGTCAAGCCCGTCACTGACTCGTACTTCGGTGTCGAGGTCACTGATCCCTACCGGTACATGGAAGATCCGCGCACGAGCGAAGTTCAGCAATGGGCCAAAGCCGAATCGGAGTTCACCCGCGCAGCGCTCGACGCGATCCCAGGACGCAAGGGGCTTCTGGCCAGGATCGCGGAACTGGACGCCTCGAGCCGGGAGCGCATCACCGAAATTACCCGCCTGCCCGGCGAGGTCTATTTCTACGAGAAGCGCGGACCGCAGGACAACCAGTTCAAGCTTTACGTGCGCCGGGGTCTGTCGGGAGCCGAGAAACTGCTGATCGACCCGGAGAGCCTCGCCAAACGACTCGGTCAGCCTTACGCGATCACGTTCTATGCACCATCGGACAGCGGCCGCTACGTCGCCTATGGCCTGTCTGCCGGGGGCTCCGAGGAGGCCTCGATTCATCTTCTCGAAGTTGCGACATTAAAGGAGATGATCGAGCCGATCGATCGGGCCCACTACAGTGGCGCAAACTGGCTGCCTGATGACAGCGGGTTTTTTTACCTGCGACAGCGCAGCCTTCCGGCGGGCACGCCCGACTCGGAGAAGTACCGCTTCCAGACGGCCTATTTTCATCGCTTGCGGGGCCACGGTCCGGACCCGACGATCATCCAGGCGGGTGTCTCGAAGAGCATCGAGATATCGCCCGAGGATTTTCCTCTGGTCTTCTCCCAGCCCGGTACGCCCTACGTGATTGCCATGCCGCAAAATGGCGTGCAGCGCGAGCGCCTGGTCTATATCACGCGGCGCGCGGACGTCTTCAAGCCAGGCGTGAAGTGGCGCAAACTCTTCGGCCGCGAGGACGAGGTGACCTCCTTTGCGATCCGCGGCGACGACCTGTATCTCCTTACGCACAAGGACGCACCGCGCTATAAGCTCATCAGGACGAGCGTGAAGCATCCCGATCTCGCCCACGCGTCGGTTCTCGTCGCCCCAAGCGACCAGGTCGTGACGGAATTTGGGCTCGCCAAGAATGCCCTCTATGTGGAGAGCCGGGACGGCGTGGTGGGCGTGCTGCGCCGTATCGCCTACACGCCGGGCGCCACCGCCGAGAAGCTTGCCCTGCCCCAGGAGGGGACGATCGGCACCGCGTCGATCGACTGGCGCTTAGATGGGCTCGTCCTGTCCCTTGGATCCTGGATCCGCGATTCTGGCTACTACGCGGTCGATTTCACCCCGAACCACGTGGAGGACACCGGACTGCAAGAGCCCGGACAGTATGGGGCGCCCAGAGGGCTCGTCGCCCGCGAGGTTCGGGTCAAGAGCTACGATGGCACGCAGGTGCCCCTGTCGATCGTCTATCCCGAAGGGATCAAGATGGACGGCAGCAATCCGACCCATCTCTACGGCTATGGCGCCTACGGGATCACCGACCAGCCGGCGTATGCGCCCCGGCTCCTCGCCTGGTATGAACTGGGCGGAATCCGTGCGACCTGTCACGTGCGCGGAGGAGGCGTGTACGGCGAGGAGTGGCATCTGGCGGGCAAACTGGCGACCAAGCCCAACACCTGGAAGGACCTGATTGCCTGCGCCGAATACCTGATCCACGAAGGCTATACTTCCACGCCCAAGCTCGCCATCCATGGAGGTAGTGCGGGTGGCATTCTGATCGGGCGCGCCATGACAGAGCGTCCGGACCTGTTTGCGGTGGCGATACCGGAGGTCGGGGTGCTCAATGCGCTGCGCGCTGAGACCACCGCCAACGGCGTACCGAATATTCCGGAGTTCGGCACCGTCAAGATTGAAGAGCAGTTCCACGCGCTTTTGGAGATGGATGCGCTCGCCCACGTCAAGGATGGCGTCGCCTATCCCGCCACACTCCTCATCCATGGCATGAACGATCCGCGCGTGCCGGTCTGGGAGTCGATGAAGATGGCCGCGCGCCTCCAGGCTGCGACCAGCTCAGGCAAGCCCGTCTTGCTCAGACTCGAGTTCGATGCGGGCCATGGCGTTGGCAGCACCAAGACTCAGCGCGAGGAGGAGTACGCTGACCTGTGGGGCTTCATGCTCTGGCAGTTTGGCGATCCCCGTTTCCAGCCCGCAAAATAGTCACCCGGGGTCGAGGGCCTTTCGGGGTCGTCTCTGCCATCGCCCGAAGAAATGCCCTCGAGGTGAAGCGGGGTGCCAGAACGGGCGTCGATCCACGACGTCCGTGCTCATCCGATCGCCGCGGCACTGCCTCTCTAAGAGACCACGGCCACGCACTCGATCTCGAGCAGGAAGTCCTGATGAGGTAGGGAGTAGACGATCGCGGTGGTTCGGGCTGGATACTTGCCAGACGGGAAGTACTCGGCGTAAAGGCGGTTCATCTCGGCAACATCCTCGCGGCGCGTCAAGAGCACATTGACCTTCATCACATGCGACCAGCCGGTTCCTGCGGCATGCAGGATGCCTGTGATGTTGTCCATCACCTGCCTCATTTGAGCGGCAAAGTCTCCGACTGCGAGCTGACCGCGCTCGTCATAGCCCGGAATGCCTGAGACGTAGACGAGATTGCCGGACTTTACGGCAGGAGA
>Ga0116229_10012532_pt1 | contig 12207 bp, 10 predicted proteins | sample S1TSphgellanicum_3_FD_87313 | JGI IMG/M metagenome (GOLD analysis project Ga0116229, IMG submission 87313) | Host-associated microbial communities from peat moss isolated from Minnesota, USA - S1T2_Fc - Sphagnum magellanicum MG | ecosystem: Host-associated > Plants > Peat moss > Unclassified...
AAAATTTTAAAATTAATTTTTACACCCCCCCCCCCCCCCCCCCCAAATAAACCTAGAAGATTCCAGAAGATTTTGTTCTCAAAGTTTGAAAGCAGGTTCCCAAAGTTAAACAGGAGGTTCCCAATTTTGAACAAGTTCAAATCTTGAGTTTTCAGCTGAAATAGCTAGTGCAGAATTATTTATTTATTTATTTATTTATTTTCTCCACAACTTTGGTGATTACCTTAGTCCCTTGGTTGGCCAGTTCGACACTAATTATATTTATTTTCAGAAATGTTGAAATTTTCAGAAATTATTTCTTCCAATCCACAAAATAATATTGTGAAGGAAAATAGTGGATATTTAGGAATATTCCACTTGTTGAAACGAATGTTTCAAAAATTAATTAATTAATTAATGAAGTAGTCGACGGACATGTGTCGAAATGGCCAAGGTACTACGGTATTTATTGCCTAACCTTAGTCACTAGTATATTCACATTTTTAGCCACATTGCTATGAAACCCAATAGAGAAACCTGGCAATTTATTTATTTGTTTTCTAATTTTGGCAACTAGAAAACCAGAAATAAAATAAATTAGCCATATATTTTGAGCCACTTTGAAAAAGAATCTAGTCACACAAAAAAAAACCCTGACCTCTACTAGGTAGTACCATGGAAAAAACTAGAATCCCCAAAGTTAAACCGATTAACCAACGGATATTACCCCTGGCCCACCCCCCCCTTCCCCCATGTGTCTTATTAAACACAAGACAATCATGGAGAGGAACCTGTGGGTCCCGTTCCCATGTGACTTTCGATATACGTGGCTTCTTTTCCTTGGCCAAATGACTTTGGTTAATTGATATCAACCAATCGCCTGGCTGCAAATGACGTTATGGCCCATCATGGTGGCCATGGTGGGTCATGATGGGTTACCCCATCTAAATCACTAACTACTTTAGGTCATGACGCAATAGAACCAAATTTATTTTATTGTACCCACCAAGTTTTTTAAAAAATTGTAAAGCTTTGGTATTTTTAGTTTAGATGGCTACTATACATGTACCACCAAAATAATAATTAATTAATTAAATAAATAAAATAAAATAAAATTCTCACTTATATTAGGGCCACCAGCACCCACCAGTGCACCACGAAGGATGGATGATAAGTGGTCAGGAAGCAGTTTTCTGTTGGGTTCCAGATCCCTAGCTAACCATGGTGGTTGGCTTAGTTGCTAATTTTTTTTTTTACTACCTATCTACTAACAACCCACAAGCAGGCTGTTAGTAGGTAGGTAGTAAAAACGGCCCTTGCCTATTGTATAAACCATTTACTTACCTAGTAATTACCTATTTTCCTTAGGTATTTTCCTATACATGGGACCTATCTTTTACAAAATTGGTTACCATGGTGAAACCAAATATTAACTCAGTTGAGGGTTATCCACAACTGAGTAATAACAAGCATCCAGTGGATGGTGCGATGGTGGGTGCTGGTTCATTGTGGCTGTATATTATTATATGGGGCTAAGGTTAAAATTTTGAGGTTGCACAAATATGTTAATAGTGCTTACAATTTCAATAAATTTGATTACAACATATTAAGATAAAGAAGTTCAAAACTGGGCGACACAACCCAAGTTGTAAAAGCTTGTGTTGATTACATTCATCAAAATTACACAAACATTTGGCAAAAGGTCCTTTACATTGAATAGCATTCATGCTACATAAATAAAAAAACGTTAAAGCAAATTTGTAACGTGTACATGGTCCCTTAAATTTGAGCCTTAGTGTTGTCAATCATTTTGTTAAAAAAGGATATGACTTTGAAAAACACGACCCAAAACAATTTCTTCAAAAACACAAATAGTAGGCAATATGAACATTCAAACAACTCTCAACTTTTAAGACATCAAGTTACAAAAAAACAGAAACAACTTGACATTTGTAAGTGATCCTAGATATTCAACATTTTTAACCATTCAATTACAATGTATGCATTTTGAAACTACATGCTTGAGACATCAAAAGACCCAAGGTCCCCATGGACTTGCATAAACATGTATGCTATGAATGACCCACACAAAAGAGCCTTCCAAATCCGAAAAAAAATTAAGCACATAAAAATAATATGTGACTAACTTAACCCATAAAAAAAAGCTTTCTACATCTGAAAAAAAAGTACTGCAAATGCTAGTGATGAAACATGAATGTATGTATCGAGGGCTAGTGATCCTCACTCTCAGAAGGGAACAATCTAGCAATAAACTTAAATGTTTTGGTCCAAATGTAACGACCTTGTGACAAATGATAGATCTCATTAGTTCTACTTGGTTATAGACTCCATCTATCAAATAACATAACATAGAGGATATCATTGCCAACACCATTTGGTTTTGAAGTTAATTTTTTGTACTTAAACTTTCTTATTACAATAGGTCTTTAGTTAGGCATGGATTTCTCAAGCAATTTGGTTTATTTTAACCCATAAAATAACCCTTGGTTTGACATCCTCAATTTTAATATTTTAGAAATTTGATACAATAATCAACATAAGCGCAAAAGGTGCACAATTCCCTTATGTTTTGATAATATGGTGTACACAATTTCGTAAAATTTTCTTTTTAATGTCAAGGGTTCTCCCTCTTGTAATTTCAACAATGCTTAACATTGTGCCTTTAGTTAAAGTTTTTTTAGGTGTTACCCTTTGTTTTTTTTCTTGGGGCAATTATTCCATCCTAGCCTTTGGTTGTTGTTGGTTGTTTCTTTTTTAACATCGGTGGGGATTTTATGGTAATCTAGTGGCAAGGATAGTCATTAGTTAGCACAAGGTTGAAAGTTTAATTCTCTAGTTTTTCAAGAGTGCATAACTTTGGTTTTGTGAATTGCTTCACATTATTAACAATAATGAAATGATGGAAAAGGTGATTTGATTGTGTAGAAAATTAAGTTCCAATTGATTGAAAATATTGAATGACATTGCATGCAACTTGAACATTGATCCTACCAAATTTAGAAGAGAAAAATGTTGTGTTCAATTCAATTCAATTTATAAATTTTAATTGAATTGAATCTAAGTGAATTTGGTTTAATTGAATCAAATTTAATTCAATTTAAATTGGTTGAAAATTTGAATTAAATCAAATTCAAACCAATTTTATTTATTTTTTTCAATCCAATTTTTTTCATAAATTGGTTGAATGAATTCAATTTTTTTTGAAAAGGCACATGTTAAAAAATAATTCGTATTCATGTAGGTGGGTTGGTGAAAAGAATGAAATATCTAGGATTGGAATCTCATAACTGTCAAGTTAGCAATTTCTAGTTTTCCAATAGTGCATAATTAACACCATATCTTATTCACAAGTACAACATTATGCCCAACATAAGATTATGTACAATTGATTTTATTTTTTTTGGGAATTTTGAGATTTCAAAAAGGTGGTTATAGACAAAAAGAAAAAAAGAAGCCTAATATGTTAGGATTTCAATTTTTTTTAATGAACCTATGGGTAAAAATGACTATATGGAAAAATTATTTATCACAAAAATTTCATTACAAACTCACAATATTTAGTACTTGGAGTTGATTAGTAGTAGCGAACTTTTTTTTGAACATGTGGGTACACTTGCAAAACCTTTATAACAAATGTCTTTTTACAAAACAAAAAAAAAGTGCAAAAACAAAGTGCCACTTGCATGGTGATCAAAACACAAGAAACTTTTCCATAAAATCAATATTGGAAAGAATAAAAAATTCATTGTAAACTTCAAAACAATTGCAAATGCTTGAGAATGAAAGTTAAGAACAAAAACAAAACCAAAAACTTGAAAATATAAATTAAAAGCTTGAAATGATATAGCTCAAGAAAGTACTAGGAGCCTATATCATCAATGCATAAGTTGCAAAAGTGGAGCTAAATTATAACAAGACCATGCTATTCCTTTGTGAAAAGCTTATTCAAGTTAATGATCTAAGATCTATTTTGATACATGTTTATGTGTTTTGCATCACATATCATAGGCACCATTATAAACAAAAATTTCTAAAGTAAAAAATCTCTAGGAAATCACTTTCACAACAATATGCAAGTGATCAAAGAACCTATTTTTCAACTTTGATTTCATGAAAGATAATGTTGATTTTTTTCTTCATCCTTCATGCTTTCTAAAACCCACCTGGTAGCAATGTATGCCAACTTGAAACATTTGGGGAAGGGCTACTTCAAAATTTGTGACATTGATAAAGTGTGTCATGACTTTGAAAAATGGTTCACTAAAAATGAAGGTTCCTTTGTTATAGCAATGTTTACTTTCATATTGCATTTGAAAATACTAGCTTGTAGTTCAAACGCCCCAAAGGATAAGATGGGAGGAAAAATGGGACCTCTTATTACAAGTGACTTTAGGAATAATAATGACTTTTGATCAAAAAAATGTGTTTGGTGAAGTCTTCTTCTACATCAAATTTAGGCCAATATGTGAGGTATACCACTTTTACAACCTTTGGCAAATTTGTAAGGAACATGATGAGGAAGGTGGCCAAGGACATCATGCATGATGAACTTGGATGTGGCACTTCTAGGAGTGTTGTATATAACTATATAAGGATAACAAGAAATGTGCACATGGAAAATGTTAAAGGTAGAAAAGAAAAGAAAAACCAAAAATGGATCATCCTCATTAGGGATTCTAGTTTAGAAAAAGAGAAGTGGCATACACATGTACAATGTAGAAGAAATTGGATAACATTGAAGGAATGAAGTCCAACTCGCACAATTAGGCAATGAATCAATGTGTTTGCACATGTTATACAAACTTTAATTATATAAGTTGTAAGTGGTGTGTGATTTGGAGTTTTTGGTTTGGTTGATTATGTGGCCTACATTATAGTGGTTTTGTTCAATTGTTTTGAAGTTGTTGAGAAAGGTGTGAATAGTTCAAAATAAGTGCCTAGGTGTAAAAAAAAACCCAAGGCAAATGTTTGGGTGAAAAGTTCAAGGGCAAAATGAATTTGTAGCTTTTTAGCTTTGTAAAGTCTTGAAGGGCAAAAGTAGTTACAAATCATTAACTCTTGTATTAGAATATTGATTATCCTTGTCCTACATAACAACAAACTAAAACCATTAACAAAATTTCAAAGCAAAAATTAAATGAGTAAAATATAAATCATAAATTCAAAAATGACATGAGATAAAAATAGGGTGCACCTTTACAAGTTTTCTTCCCATCACCCACAATAATGTTAAAAGGCCTTTTCACATATAAGCCCAAGCATGCTTGTCATAAGATCATGGTAGTTTGCATGTATAATCATATTAGCACAACTCAAACACTAAACATTCTAGATCAAGGGTGTTGAAATCAATTGAAGAAGCTTTCAACTTTAAATTGATTTTTCACATTTGCATAACTCCAAATCCTTAAAATCCTTGAATGCATTGGAATGAAATGACATAGTAAGGTCATTGCATAATTCATGGATATGATATTGGCAAACTTGTATGGTTGTCACATAGGTAGATACAAATAAAATTTGGGGTCAACTTTACCAAGCTATAGATAGTTTCCAACAACACTAATAAATAAGCCAATGCCATCAACAAAAACACATCACACGACAAATCAAGATTAGTTTTTGCCATCATACTATTAGTCTTGTCTTTAAACATTTTGCTCATTGAATCTCATACTTGTACAGTACACATGTTTTGCCAAACTTACATTAAATCAAAATAGGGTCCCAAAAGGAATATGCATTCGTTCTAGGCTAGAAACATGATAAGAGTTTGCATAAGTGTTATTCTCGTGTTTACTATGCCCAAACATGGATTTGATTATTAAACCATCTTCTAACTGTTGTCATAATGTAAGCATGTAATTTTATTTCATCTCAAACATGACCTTTTTATAAAATAAAGACAAAATTATGACTACATGAGTATAAATATGATTATAAGTAATTATGACTATAAATACGATTAGTTGATTAATATATTAGTTCACCTAGTTTTATTTGATTAAAATTTAATTGCCACATGGTAATTCATAAATGGCTAATAAATATTTTGAGTGTATCCTATGCTACCATGTGGGACCAAAAAATTAATTAAAATTTATATTTATATTTTAAAGATTAAATCTCAACCATTAAATATGTCATCCATGAATGTGATAAATATGACTATAGTGATAAAATGACATAGTTGCAAATGGTGATTATGACTATGGCCATGGATATGTTTTGAAACATATATGACACGAATGTTTAAACTACATAATTATGTAATCATGCCCACTTGTATATGGTGGTTAAGACTACAAATGCAATCATTTTTTATTCTATGTGCCATGTTTTGGCATAATGTTTTTTCATGGACACAATGCTTATGAACATACCATTCCCCCTTAGCTTAAATGGTAAACATATCCTTAGTGATTTTTTCTTACTTGCATATTTTTCCAAATTGTTAGGTTCCAGTGCGAGCAATACATTCTTCCCCTTCACAAATGGGCAATAAGTATAATTCACATTATGGACATGTCCATTTTTGCCATGTAACATTACAACCCAAGCAAATTTGTACAACTAACTTTTTATCATTATATATATATATATATGGGAAAGACAATAGGTAAGGCACACAAAAGGGTTGTTCATGATAAATGTTATTCCTCCTATTGCTTTTCCTAAGAGGTTCATTTGTAGTTGTTGAACCCCAAGCACCTTTTGAAAACCTAAGGATTTAAGGATTGTAAAATTGAAGGAACATCGGCTCACACAAGGAACTATAACAATGTCATATAAGGGAACTTCAAGGTCATGACAAATATCAAAACAAGTTTGTGAGTGGATTTTGGTTTTCCATTGTGTCTCATTGCTCATATAACCTAGCCCCAAACCAATATATCGACAATTAAAACACAAGGTAAGGTCAAAAGAAAATAAGAACAACCTAAGTTTGTCCAAAAAGAGAGGAACCAAAGAACGATGAACTATATAGTTTGGACTCCCCATGTAGCTCTCTCAAAGAATACAAAGCAAATATATATTTGCACTAGCTACCACTATATCTATGATCTCAATCTTGAGGTGCCGTAGCCATTCTTTCATTGTTTCCACTTTTGATAGCAAATTCACAAACCCACTCCTCAAAATCAAAACAACACTTTCCACTATCCCACTTCTTGACATTATCATTCTTGGATGCTATAGGGTGTTGAAACTTGCAACTAAGAGTGGACCACATCCTCATCAATGTTATACCTGTAAGTGATGAGCTATAAATGTTAGAGAATCCAAGGATAATTGCTATTCAATTGTGTAGATGGTAGCCCTAAGTGACAATATGTAACCTTTACCCAAAATATTAAAGTGATGATAGGACCTTCCTTAAAGTATCTAGATGTAAATAACATGGCTAATGTATGAAAACATTTCTAGCAATGTTAAGCAATAGAGAAGGTAGTGGATGTAGCATTGTGCCTACTCTTGTTGGGAGAACAAAATAATTCTGGTTAAGACTTAATTACAAACCTTCCATTTCGTTTAATGCTTTTGCTTAAGTAGTTTTTCAGGAAAAATTAGGCAATTTTTAGCCACCAAAAAAAGACCAAGTAGAATTGGAAGGCTCACTTGATGGCTTGGTGGGTAAACCACAACACTCAAAGTGTGCAACCTCAAGGTTGATCACGAGACTTTGGGTTAAGTGCATTTGCAATTAGTAAATTAGGATTGAGCTTTTAGGGGAAAATGACAACTCCCATAGTGAGCAGCCCTTTTCTATTGGTGAAATTTGGCCTGAAAATAGAAGATAGAGACACAAAAATTGAAAATGAATTGATTCTTGTTGATTTCAATCATCAATATTTTAAGAATAATGAAAATCACCAAATTTGTATATTTTTGTTCCAGTTAGCAGCCCAAAATTGTAAGAGTATGATTGAAAATCGTAAGTGGGATTTTTCATACTTTCATATTTGGTTCATAGCCAGATTTGCCTATGGATAATCACCACTTTGGCTACACCACAAAATTGATTTAAAAATCACTGGAGCCAACAAAGCATTTAATTCTGAAACTGAAGTTGGTGGTTAATATATATATATTTCCTCAAAATTCAAAATTATGGGTGGGCAACAATAATTTGGGATTTTTAAAGAGGGAAAAAACATTAAACCTTTTGTTATTTTTCTTTTCCCCCCAAAAAAAACAAAAAATACTAGTCCAAAGCAAACTACTAGCAGAACAACCACCATTGAAAGGGCCTGACTGGTGTGTAATATCCCAAAGTGAAGGTATTAGGAACAACTTTCTACTGCCATTGGTTGGAGTAGCATAATAACCCATCTTAAAAAAAAACAAAATCCTCTTTGTTGTGTTGAAATGTCCAAGTAGCAATTTTGGCTTGATGCTGGCTTTTTATTAATACATTCCATGTCCTCTTTGTACTGTAGGGCCCATTCCAGCATAGAACACATGGAGCCCAGCATGGTGAGCCATGGTTCCATTAGGTGGTAATGGGTTCTTCCAAGGCATGTTCCAAAGCATAACCAATTTTCTCACTACCTATTCAAATTTCAGTTTTGTTCTCAATCATTGATTCACATTAAACCAAAGGTTGATATCTGACAAAGATTTGTAATGTATTTGGAGGATCATTTACTGAGTGTAAGAACCCATGGGCCATTTGGGAAGACATAATGCCCACACTTATGAGCATTTCATTTTCCAAAATGCCCCAAGTCAGTTTTTTTTACCCCCCAATGATACCACAAGTGTTTCATGAGAGAATTTTTGCCTGAGAAGTAGATCGGGGCAAATTGGTTACTCATTGGCCAAATGATGTGCTTAAAGGTAATGCTCAAATCAAAAAATAGGTTTGGAATGCAAAATGAATTTTTAAGGTAGCCAAATTTGCCAAATAATAACTCCTTTTGTAAATGAGTGATCTTTTCTTGTTCTTTTGTAAATTCAATGGTCTTGGGACTTGTTGTACTGGATTGGAGGTTGTTGACCAACAAGTTGTACCTATATATCTATTTTTGTGACATGTTCCAAAGGTGGACACAAGAGGGGATATATAATTTGCATATCACACCAACCTTTCTTTAAAAAGATGACAACACTAAGAGCAATTGTAAGATGGATTCTTCTAAATTTGACAAACAACAAAAGCATTAGGAATCAATGTTGAAATCAAAATCTGACTATCACAAAGTTGATGGGAACATCTTGATCGCAAAATGGACAAAAAAGTTAGGGAATCTCTTTCTTAGCCTTTTACATTTGAGTGAAATTATTTCTGCAATTTAGCTATAAACATTCCTAAACAACACTTGATCATAGCCCATTTTGTGGACTAATTAAGCCTTTGCTTTCATATTGGGGTTTGTGAGCCAATTGTCTAACAAGAGCAACATTTGGTCAAGTTTTGAGTTCCATTTCCCTAAGATCCATGCCTTAGCCGTTAACCTTGGCCGAATATGATGATGATGATGAACATAGTTCTGAATGTAAATTGTTGATAGCCAATGTAGTGAGGCAAGCATGCACACAACCAAGAGCCCCTAGTTTATTTTCTTTGGGGGTTGGGCGGGGAACATTACAATTATTCCACTATTGGGATTATGCAAAGTTGAATATTTTTGTTGGTGGTGGGTCAATCAGTGAGGCCCATCACCAAAAAAGAAATTTAGCTTTGGATGCGAATCATATGGATGTATATCATTCTAAAGGTGCATTCACACTTAGTGTTAGGGACTCTAGTGTTGAATCCCCTAACACCATGCTAGTCATTTAGAACTTACACCTACTTACCATGAACATTTTATAGTTAACATTCATTTAACATTAAGCTATTGACCATTTAACATTGGGTGCCACCTAGGATGCCACCTAGATTTTCGTTTAACATTGACTTAACATCAAATGTGAATGCACCATAAGTTTCACAATTTGTTACTGCTAAAAAAAAACTCTATGTGAACAGAAGTGCAATTGTCCAATTTGTAGACATTTGAGAATAATGACATAAGTTACCCCCCAAAAAAAGAAAAAAACCCAAAATAATTGGCCATGAGACTGAAATATTTTTCCATTCCCTTCAAAAGTTTTTTTTTTTTGAGTTTTTTTCCCCCTATTACCTTAAACCCTAAATCTTAAACCCTACCTACCATTTGTGGATACTACTAGTTGGAAACTTGAAACTGTCAAACTTTTAAGGACCATTGAAACACCTACCTAAAAAATATACCTACCTATTAAGTCCTACAAACCAATGGAGCCCATTGGTTGCTTTTTCAAGTCTCAACCAATGGGAGTCCCGTAGTGATGAAACTCATGTCCCTTGTGAAACCAAGCACCTTCATTAAAGTCAGCTTTTATAAAGCTACTCCTAAGTAGGTAGGTTGGCAAGTACCTACTTGTTTTTTCTATTTTCCTTATTTATTCATCTTTTGGTCCCCACTTGGGTTCAAACACTCACTAGCTAAGTAAATAAACCTTTGAAACCTAATAAGGACCCAAACACACACACACACTCTCTCTTGCAAAGTTAAAATAGCTGACCTTATTATTTCACATTTAAGAACAAGTTTTAAAATGGTATTCTCTTGATTAAAAAATAATAATTCTTGCTGAAATTTGGTATGTAGGCTAGGACCTATCCTACTATGTTGTCCACAAACCCCAATTCTCAGAATGTGCAAAATGTAGCCTATATGAAAATCTATGGCCTACAACTAAATTATGTAAACTGGGTTCAACAATTTCCATTTTCCCCATGATTGCACAATTCATTGCACACCTCATTTTGCCAAACAAAAAAAAAACCCTATAATTGCAATCCTTCATGCACAAAAAGACCCTACAATTGCACACCCTATAAGTTACTTTAAGATTATTAAGCATTTCGCTTACAAGAACCCAAGTGTTGTTATCCAAGGTATATGAAACACAAGTGTGTGAAAGATAGGGTTTTTGTATGCAAGGAGAGAACAAGGGTGCCTGGCAATAGGGGACCTGGTGTGTGATGGTAATAGGGGAATTGCAATGATAGAGGTCCCTTTACACTTGGAAATTTAAGAAAATATATGCAAAACAACACAAAATCATATGCCCGATAAACCTTCTATTTGCCAATTATGGGAAATATTTTCATTATATATGAGTTATTTAATTTTAATTTTTGTGGGTTAGTGGGTTGTCTCCCTGTTGAAAATTGATGAAGAAATTCAATAAATATGGATGAAAACATGGATGGACATATTGAAAGATTTTCATCCAGTTTAAGGATCCATGCAACCCTATTATGCTAATAATCCATGCCAATTTCCAAAATTGCAAATGTAAAAAGATCTCCACCAAAATATCAGGAAAATACTAAATATCACTTCTGTGCTAAGACTGTACCTACCTTGTCTTTAAAATAGCAGGACAACAATACCCTAGTACCTTGGCCAATTCGACACTAATTATATTATTTTCAGAAATGTTGAAATTTTTATTTCTTCCAAATCAAAAAATATTGTGAAGGATAATAGTGAATATTTAGGTATATTCCATTTGTTGAAATGAATTTTTCAAAATTAATTAATTATTCGACAGACATGTGTTGAGATGGCCAAGGTATTAAGGTAATAACTTGATAACTATAAAGAGTTGATTTCCCAACACTCTCACTTGTGTCTCTTTTTGTGACACAAACTAATTCATGAGGAAAAGAAAACACCCCCACAAGAGTCCATGTTTGGTTACTGAGGGTTAATTGGCGCCTACCTTAACACCTTCACCTCAGCCCCAAGGACAACAATAAAATTTTGGATGAGGCAATTGCCACAATGGTGTGAAAATGGGTTTGCTTCACTCTTGTGAAAGATTCTAGATCCAAAGTAAGAATTGATGGTTTAGGTTATAGGTATCAAGATCCACATCTGAAATTCAGACTAAAAACTAGAACTACCTAAGGACCATTACATGAGGAGTTGCCCACTTGGAAATGACAACGCGGTTCCACCTCTATGGAGAATGCATTGGAGTGATCTGACTCAAGATTGCCCCAAGGTTTAGATGTTTAGGTAGATGGAGGGTTCAGGGTTTAGGGTTGAGTTTAACTTTTTTTTTTTTTGGGTTGGCCTCTCCTAGCTTTCTCTAGGTTTTCTCCTCTAGGGATTTTGACCTTTCTTCCAATTCATTGTCTTGTTATTTCTATTGTGTTCTATC
>Ga0116229_10012534_pt1 | contig 12206 bp, 12 predicted proteins | sample S1TSphgellanicum_3_FD_87313 | JGI IMG/M metagenome (GOLD analysis project Ga0116229, IMG submission 87313) | Host-associated microbial communities from peat moss isolated from Minnesota, USA - S1T2_Fc - Sphagnum magellanicum MG | ecosystem: Host-associated > Plants > Peat moss > Unclassified...
GGGGGGGTGGGAGGGGGGGGGGGGGCTCGACTATAAATTACTTGTCCATCAAGTTACATTTATGTCATAATTAAATTACACATCAATTTTTTAACGCTTGTCATTGAATCCTCAAACAACAACAAAGGCAAACGTAATTAGAGTATTATCCAGTTATTATATAGAGTACTAATAATAAGAGCCAAAGACATTCCAAGGGTTTTTTAGTTGGAGTTAAAGAAAAATTTATTTGATGACCTAATTAGAACCTTAAATTTATCAAGTTGGTAATATTCTAATTCATTTTTTGTTTGCAGTCTAGGTGGATACTAGATACACATATTATTATTATTATTATGATATATGTACCACTTGACCATCTCAAAGATCCATTACTGATGAGTGACATAAATAATTATCTTAAGGTGGAGGGGCCCATGACCTTAAGGGTGGAGGGACCCATAACCGCACACTTTAGGATAACTTCATAAATACTCTTTGTCCTATGATGAGCTCCTTAGACTCCTTGGTCAATCATTTCCAATTGATGATATTTGGCAGAAAGGTTTGGGAGAAAGGATTTTAAAAATAAAATAAAATAAAATCCCAACCTTTAGAGCCTAGTCCTTGCAAACCCCCCCCCCCCCTTTTGGAAATTCATGACTGAAGAAAGAGACAGATAGGCCTTTAAAGAGATAATTAATTACCTTTAAACACATGGGCTTTGATGACATCTCACATGTAATTAGTTTTAAGTGTCAATATATCAACATTCCTCACACCCTTCATTTGATGGAGGGGGCCCCAGCCCTCCCCTATTGACCACCCTACCCTTCCCCCCAAGTCCCATCCCCCAAAGATGTGTAACTTGGGATGTGCCTGCTACTTCTATTGGCCAGACCTGTTTCAAATTCCATGAATAGTCATTTTTGGCTTATCAGGCGTTAGGGCCCCCTAGGGGTTAGTTAACTAGAGAGTACTTGCTAAAATCCTTGTTACACCTTAATGGATGGGTGTGATGCATCCAGGATAATATTATTATTTCTATGGAGTCTTCAAATGTAAAGGGAAAGGCTATTTGGGCCTTTCTTTCGGTGTCCAAAAAAGAGTACAGTTCAAAAAAGAAAACAAAAGCACAATGTGATAAACAGACATCATTGCAACTGCAACCGTGACCCAGAACTTGGAAGCACACTAAAAACCAAAACCTAGCCCATGCTGGACAAGTCGACAATATTGGCTATTGATTGAGGTGGGCAGGCCTTAAATTTCCTTGCATTTGTCTCACTCACTTGGGATACTATATTGTGTGTGTGTGTGTGTGTATGTGTGTGTGTTCACTCACTTGCAATTTTTTCTTTTTTTTTTGTCTCACTCAAGAATCAAGATAGATATAGTCATCCAATTGTGTGAGACAATGGGGGAATACATGAATCTTCACACACCAAACTAATTACTGGGCTCCCCCCTTAGCAATTGAACGCTTGGGCTTTTGACTTTGAGAAGAATCAAACCATTATGAACACTAGATCACCCATATTGATCAGTTGCCAACTTTTCCTTTTATAGGTTGGACAACTTTTCATTTGGACTCAACATTACACAATTTCAAAACAAACCAAAATCCTGGCCAACTTATCCTTGGATTGTTGGAGAGTTTTTTTTCCCTTCTTTGGACTCAACATAACACAATTCCAAAACAAACCAAAAGACCAAGCCACTTTGTTTTTTTTGCCTCTTTGGTTAAAAAAAAAAATACCCACAGCTGCACTGTTGGTGTGTGTGTGTGTGTGTGTGTGGGAAGGGAGGAAGAGGGATTCCATATTCAATGCTTTTGTGATTGCACTCATTTATTCTTGTACAGTGGAGTTTGAAATCAAAGACCAACAATTACAGACCAGCAATCATTTGTGGGTTGGGTGGGGGGTTTTTTTTTTTTTTTTTTTTTTTTTTTTTTGGGAGGTTCGGAGGACTCTTTTCTCCTCTTTTTCCCCCACTAGAGTTATTGGCCAACTTCTCAAATTATTACAAAAGGTCTGACTAGACTAGACCACTGTTGGGTGGTTCTCTCTTTTTTCAAAGAAAGAATAGATGATGGGTAAGGGTAGGGTATATGAACCCCAGACCAGGTGTGACCTCAAACAATGGAAGACCATGTTCTTTCAAAAGATCAAAAACCTACCCTGAACTGCCTGTTCCTTTCAGCAAACCCCACTAATTGTGAAAATTTTCAAAAACCCAGAAGCCACAGTTATTTCATTCTGAAATTTTATGAAACCTGGCACAAGGACTTCTTTTATTTTGAATTTTAAAAAAAATTAAAAAAATCTCAAAACAAAAGTCATCACCCATCTTGAAGCCCACCCTTCAGATAACCCAATTGTGTTATTTTGGTTGGTAGTTATGAAGTGGTCTAGGTGCAATGAATAATATGTGTTCAATACTTGCCTTACCGCTTATGACAAGCTGTTGGGGTTTTGCTTTTAATTTTAATTTTAAAGTATAGGCTAACACAATAATAAGTAAGTAGGAGTATTTTTTCAGGGTTCCTTAATTATCAGCAGAATTTCAAAAAACTGCTGCAAAAATCTTTTACAAATTTTGAACATGTTATCAAAGTAGTTCTATTATATATACAAACTCAACCTTATTAACTCTACTTTCATAACAGCAGTTTTGAAGAGCATTTAGCATGATAAATATATGGATCCAGAATACATTGTATACTTTTCCATGAGTGTCTACCCATCACAAGTGCAGGTGAATTATAATTTTAAATATATGTCAATTTTCCCAGACAGCAGAAGTCTCATAATTAACATGGTAAATAAAAAACACACTAGACTTAACATTGTGATTAGAAAATCTACTAAATTAACATGTCATGAATCTGTGCTGATCAGCAAAATACAAATTAGGTAATAAATCAGATAATAATAATAATAATAACACAATCACATAATCAATTTAGATCCACATTATTACAGAAAAAATAGGAATGATGATGCAAATAATGATCAAGGTTTGTTTGGATTGATCATCAACTGCTGATCATCTCAAAGAAAGAAAGTGAGGAAATTTTACAAGATCGTCTGATTCAAGAAGAAAGTGAGAAAATCTTAGGAGATCATAGATTCATACTGTGGGAAATTTGCATTGTGCAATAATAAAAATTTGAGACTAGAGGTTTTGGAAATTTGAAAGCAATCCTTCTTGGACCAGCACCCAGGCACGATCTGTTTTTTGGGTCTCAAATCTAGATTTCTAGATTGTAGAATTCTATACTCTAGAAAGATCATCACCATCAGCTGGAGTCTAGAATCTAGAAATCACCATCATCATCATCATCATCATCGGCTGGAGCCTAGAATCTAGAAACCATCATCATTACCATCATCAGCTCGAGAGTCTAGAATCTAGAGATGATGATGATCCGGAGTACAGGAGGAGCATGTCAAGATCTGCATCATGTCTAGCTTGTCAAGATCATGACCATGACTGGCTAGGTATTGAACGTTGTCCTGAATTGTTCTTCAGACAGAAGCTGTTTGCTGATCGGCTGGAAAAACTAGCTAGCTGCTGCAGCTAGCGCGCGGTTGAAGAAGTAGAATCGAAGCTTGTTGCGTAATTTGCAGTAGCGATGATGATTATAATCATGCATGGAACCCGGAGTTTAACTAGCTCTAGTGCATGTTCGGAGATTCAGTCGATCTGCAATTCAGTTGGTGGTCATGAAGCTGGTTCGTCTATCTATCTTCGCAGGCGCCTGCCGAGCTGCAACTTAACTGATTTAGGTCGAGATTGTCGATGCAACAAACGTTCGCCAGGTTCTCCGATGATCCACCGTCTATAAATAAGTATGTGAAGTCTAGACAAGCGATGATCATCTAGATTTTGACTACTCTGCAAGCTGGTGATAATTTATATCTGCTCATGTTGCATGCATGACCGGCGGCGCGGGTTTCATTTTTAGGAATTAGCTTCTGAAGTTTTGTCTGGGTTTTGGATTTGACTAGGTGATCTACTCGACGTCGTGCAAACTGGTGGTGGTTATAATATCATGAATCTATAGTCGAGGAGATGGAGGAAGTTCTAGTGTAGTAGTGAAGGTAAGGTAGTTGCTGATCATAATCTCTGCAATGAGTTCATGATCATGAAAGCTGCTAGGTGGGGTGGGTGCTATTGAGAACTAGAGTCGATCTGCTGACGCCTGGATTGGGGGTGAAGCTCTGAAGTGAAGCTGTTGGCACCAACGTCGTCTAGACTAAAAGTATGGCTTGACTTGCTGCAGCTAGCTAGACTACTAGAATGGAGAGAAGGCTTTCAGTTTCTTGCAAGAATTGCACAAAAGCATTTGAATTTGTACAGCTGAACCCGATCTGTCTGCTTCATTTGACTGTCGACCATTGTTATTGCGCAAGGGATCATGGCTCATTCTCTCGTTCTGCACCAAAGAAAGAAATCAGGCAGCTTAGCTAGAATCATGATGCAGTGCAGCTTTGGCTTCATGCAAGACGTGGTGTTCAAAAGTATGTGACAGGAAGAAGAATCCATCGCGACTAGCTTAGCAACTGAAAGATTAAATGTTAAGATAAGAAAAAGATATTGGGTCTGGGAGTGAGTATGCAGGAGGACCTGGATAAGAAGGTTGAGCTGATGGTTCTCAGCAATCAGATCTTGACAACGTTGTCTCAGTATGTCGCAGTCCGAGTCAGTGGCCTTGGGTTTGCCGCGAGCTCGTCGGTTCTGGAACCAGATATCCACTTGTCTGGGTTGTACTCCCAGTTCCCTTGCCAGATCTTCTTTCTGGTAACAATTGGGCCTTTGAAGTGTCTGGAAGGTGTGTTCCAGAAGCCTCACTTGTGGTTTTGTGAACCTCAGCTTCTGGCTCGACCCTGCTGCACTCAAACAAACTTATCAGTGCACAACCAGGATTCCCGCTCCCTCTCTCTCTCGGAATCCACGCAAAGGCTCTTATGAATGATAACATGAAGACATACTGCATGGATGTCCACGGCAATTTGATGCTGCTCGCGTACTCGAGAACAGATTTTGAGTACGTCTTTGCCTAATAGTGGATGGACATTACTTTATTTCTGGATCTTGTTTGTACAGAAAAAAATCTACAATCAAGGTCCAGATGAAGAAGAAGAAGAAGAAGATAGTCTACCTTCTTCGTCGTCATTGTCCAGGCTTCCGTCAGAACCACTGTAATTAGTTCTTCTCATGTAGTCGGCGCCTCCCCGTTGAACCTCGGTTGCTGAAGAATAAGCGGGAGACTCGACTCCGCAGAGACATCCGCCGCCGTCTGCAACCTGTCGAGCGTTGAGGCCCTTCATCACGAGAGCAAAGAAGGTTCAAAAGACGACGGTCATCATCACCAGCAACAACGTTATAATATATGATCGCATTCTGATTGAACTATGATCTGCATGTCCTTTGAAGATGATATACTCAGTCTAAACGGTCCACAGTACCACCGAGATCACTCCAGCAGCTTTGGAGAAACATCCTGAACAAGTCTAACACGTAGTGGACTCGATAGTACAAATTGAACTAATTTGAAAGGGGGCCGCGCGCGGAACATTTACCAAGCTGTTCATCGTTGCGAAGATGTTGTTGTATCTGTGATCCCCCATTGAGGCTGCGCGGACACGAACACACAACCTGCCGCACGTTGTTGAGATGCAATGAAGTCTGTCTTGATGTCACGCGGGAGCTCCTTTAGGTACAGCAGCAGCTGGAGATTGATGGAGTTGCAGCGAAGGGAGACACCAATACTGATCCTGTTGTCTTCATGCGTCCTTTTGCCGCGCGCTGCTGCGCCTCGGAAAAAACTGTGTCTAAACCTGTTGTCTGCACTCGATCTGCAGTGATGAAGCACGTCGGAGAACGGTGGTTGAGCTGCAATATTGTCCCGAATCAACAACACGGGTATCAAACTAGTCTGGAGGCCTCCGCGAGAAAGAGTAATATTTGACAGTGTCTTCAGCAGACAGTCTTCATGTATATTCTCTGCGCTGCTGTTGATGGGTTCCCTAGCTAGCTGCTACTGCGTTGATAATCTTGCATCTCTTTGGACGTCAGGTCCTGATCTGTGACATATAGTTGAAGACGGCTACCGAGAAGCTCTTCATGACTCTTATTATACCATTCATGATCTTGATGATCTGTGCCCAGGGGTTGGTTTCTTGCAGCAACAACTCAGATCAATATAGCTGAACTGTTCCAGTGCAGTTTGGAGTTCGTGAACGCTGCAAGCTATCCATACACCTGCAAGTCGAGACAGGGAGCTACTGAGAAGAAGTCTGAAGAAGACAGTACCACCTGGAGACTGCTCCAGGAGGATGTGTAGCAGGTAGATATATAGAAAGAGAGAACTTGAAGAGAACAAAGGTAAAGAACCATGTGTCCACAGCAGTAGCCGAGGATAGGAGCTGCTTATGAAGTCTTCATGCAGCACATCAATGCAGCAGTAGTGCAGTTCCGAAACAAAACACAGATCGTGTATATTATATCAGGTTCAAAGGCGTTGCTGCATTAGAATGTAACGAAGCATGAGAAAGCTAGGAGCTGTTAAAATCAAAATATATAAGAAACTATTTGCTGTCGTCGAGATGAAGAATATAGGAGTGTCAGTGCGAGGCGCAGCTGGAGATGGAGGAGCTAGAAGCTGCGAGTTCATGCACGCATTAACCCGAAGCTAGCTGCAGCTGATTGAACCACTACTAGCTAGTGGCGCAAGATCAGACTTACAAGTAAAAATTGGAAGGACTCACGTCGTCTCGATCGTGATTGCAAAATTCACGGAAACCTGTGCTAGCTGCAACGCTTGTAACTCAGAACAAAACACAGGTCTAGACAGTTCTTAGATGGCAGCTGCAGCTGCAGCTCCACCTCCAAACCTGTCCAAAGACTTCACAACAAGATACATGTCCAACAGAACTAGCTGCCGAACTGATCAAAGACGCAGCGGCTGGGAAGTTAACTTAGGACCAGTGGTAACAAAACCAAGCACCCCAAAATCATCAGATCATCAAACAAACCAAAAGAAAAGAAGAAAATAACAGTGAAAGAACACGTTCCTTGAACAAACAGGTCTGTCCAGAGACAAGAAACAAAACACTAAAGACCCCAACAGCAACCCATTCCAAGAAGAAGAAGAAGAAGAAGAAGAAGAAGACGACTTGATGAAGAAGATGAGTACACCAGTTCTGCAACGGAGAGATGCTCTGCAAGAGCTATTTTTCTCTTAAGAGAACCACAAAAGGTCATCAGCAAATTTCAAAACAACTCCTAGACAACTCTGCAAAGACTACTTTTACACCGGCACCACCACCACAGACAGGTCCACAACAACAAACCTAGAGAGAATGAGTGAAGCAGAGACTAGAAACTAGATAGAGCCTGGGGAGAAAAACCAAAGGAGGGAGCAGTAAGCACTGAGTCCTAAAGCAAGCCAACCCATTTCTAGCTCCAAGAGAATATTCAGAATAATAAGATTATTATTATCCCATAATGATTGTACCTCCCCCGCCCCACAACCCCACTCCCCACAAACAAAAAAACAAACTTCAAATAAATAAAGAACTTAGAGACAGATTTCCCCCTTCAAACTCCACAAGAAGAAATCCTTACTAGATATAAAAATTAATTATAAAAGAGCAAAGCTCAATTCTGAACTTTGAAGCTACTTATAATAACCCAATTTTTTTAAAATACAAGTACCCACTTTCCCCTATACTACAAACCAAAAACAAGACCAATCAACCAACCAACCAAAACAGTAAGAAAGCTGCTGCTGTTACTAGTCTACTACTGCAAGTCAAGAAGAAGAGGGTAAAGAAGCAGTAGCTAGGGTCTCCTCCCTCCCCCCTCCTCCTCCTGGCTCAATGATTGAAGAATGAAAGCAAAAGGAAAAGGGAATTGAAGAGGAAGGAGCAGTGTTGGTGGGCAATGATAAAAGGAGAGGCAGACAAACAGTGATTAAGGCCCAGTTATCATGTTGTTGTTACTAGGCCCTGTGCATGCATTGCTTTTCTAGCTCCTGCAAAAATCTAGCTACTACTACTAGTACTACTACAGAAATAGGTCCGCCTGTTCCCCCCTCCCTCTCTGAGCTCTCCCTCTCCCTACCTCTTTGATTTCATAATACCCAATTCAAGAGGAATGGTATTTGAAGTTAGTACTAATTTAATCATGAACTGCTATCTAGCTCTCTATTTTTCTCTCTCTCTCTCTAATAATAATCGTGTCTTCTCTAATGAGGTCGTATTATTCTACAGCAATAAACATCCCATCTCTCTCTTCTTATTTTTGGTCTTGGGAGACTTTTTTCCACTTGGTCCAAGAGGAGGTGTTGTTGTTTTTGGGCATAGGGGTGGTGGGGAAAGCAGGAAGGAAGAAGCAAGCTCTTCCCACATAGAGTATCAATTCGTTCATTTGTGATGGTGTCCAATTGGGATGGGTACACACCCTTTGTTATTGTCAATCAAATCATTTGATGATGCCATGTAAAATAGATGTTGGATGGGATGGGACAAGAGGAGAGGGAAGTGGAAGGGAAATGGTGTGGAAGGGATTACAATAACCAAAACTCTTTATGATCAATTAGGGTCATGACAAGTAGTAGTAATAAGAAACCAACCCTAATTATATATTCTGGCATTATCACAGGTTTACAGCTACCTCAGACCTCACCCTTATCATATATGTCCCTTTGTTGCATCTATGAGTACCACTCAGTTCATATCATTTTTTTCTTTTCTCCCATATGCCCACTCCCACTTTCTTGTACGATCTGATATGCTCTCCTTCCTCATATCTTCTGCAATTGGCCATGGAAAAGGTGGTCGAAAGCATATTGACTGTGAAAATGTGCCTTGAGACTGGTTCTGTATATGCCATGTTTCAAAAGTGCTGGCAGGACATGATTCTGAGAAATGTGCAGAGTTTTTTGGGGGACTCTAACTTAATATATCGACTTTGCAAATTATGCAAGCTACCAAAGAAGACGTTTTGACAACAGACTTAGGGTTCTGAGTATGTTTTGGGATCAACAAGGCATTCTTAGTAGCTCCCTGAAAGACGTACTGGCAAAGCATTCTAACTTTTTATATTAGTAAAAAAACCTCATTTTGGCGACTTGTCCAAAGTGATTAAAAGTGTCATTTGTGACTATTTTGGTTTTCAAAATAAATCAAAATAGTTACAACCAACACTTTTAGTGGCCTCGAACAAGTTGCAAAATAGGGTTTTTCTACCAGTAATTAGCTACCCAAGTTTCACCATGTTATGCTGGATGTGCTGAAAATTATGGTAGTCATATTTTGAAAACTCTTGGAATTGGGCTGAGCAAAGTGTTCTTTTGCAATAATAAAATCCATAGAATTCTGTTATTTCAAACAGGGTGCAGACTGCAGACCAAAATGGAGTTTCATAGGGTCTTTTTAATTTTAGAAATCAAGAGAACCTCTAATTCTTTAATACTTTCAGAATTATAGAGAAAATTTTCAAAGAACTAGCAGGACTTACTCCTGGAAAATCCAGCAAAGAACCAGCAGTCTAGGGTAAGTTCTTTGATCTTTTAGAACCCCTGGTTAGAGTTGAAACTGGTTCTATGATTTTTGAGAATTGCCAGTTGAGCTGGTTCTTTGATTTTTGAGAACCATCAGTCAAGGGTATACGTACACCCTACCCTGACCCCCACCAGTTCAAGGTTCCAAAAGGAAAGAACTTCCCAACACTGTATCATACATACATACATACATACATACCATATACTTGGGAAAGCCAGTTTCTTATACAAGTATTTTCATCCAATTTTGATCAGGTCTGGAAATGGCCTAGTCTCAAATGTTGAATGTGGATTTTATTATTGTCACAGTAAAAGTTGTAGCAGCCTGCTTGCTTGCTTGCTGCTCCAGATATTTGGTTGTCATAAAATTAAGTTCCAGGTATTAAAAAAAAGATGGGGCTTTTACTACAACAAATCAACACACACATCAATCAAAGGCAGAGCCCTTCCTCCTCCTCATCACTCATTCAAACCCCCTTAAAAACATCTGCACCCAAATGTAAATGTCAAAATCAATTGTCTCTGTGCAGTGCTTCAAAACCCTTGACCTCACAAGTTTAATGTGCTTCTGGCAAGACTTAAATATTGTGGCCAGCACCAGACCCACAAGCTCCTAACAATGTACTGGAAACAGATTTGTATCCATAATATCATTTAGGGCTTTTGTAATTACCAATGCCCGGGTGGTAATCATCAACAAGGAACAAACCCCCGGGGGTTATATCATTCCGGTTCTTAAGGTTCATAATTGAGGTCATAAAAAACTGGTTTTCTGGTTCTTTGATTCTGATTTTTTCACAGAAATGAAAACAGTGGCTCTCTATTCCAGAAAATTTAAAATACCCAAAACAGCAGTTACTAACAAAATCAAATGCCAACCCAACACTCCTTTGTTGGCTTTGCCTTGAGCGGGGAGAGACTATGGAATGATGGCTATTTCATTTGGTCCATATGACACATTGTTCAAGTTCCAACTCATCGATTCAAAAGCATAAATTATTAAAATTTTAAATAATGATGAATAATTCTCAAAATTGGAAATAAAATATGAGTGAGACATTTTGATAAGAGGACGGGTTAGATGGGATTTTGGGAATTTGATTTTTTTTTCCAATGTTGGACCATTTTAAAATTAAGGATAAATAAATATTAAAAAATCAGAACTCATAGTTCTGAAAAAATTCAAAGATTTGTTCAAAATTGATTTTTTTCTCTTTTAAAATTTTAATAACCCATATATTCACAACTTAGATCTTTTACTTTAATTTTATTATTATTATATTTTGATAACCTAATACCATTGGATATCTATTCATCCCATCCACTGCAAAACCCCATTTGTTTTTCAAAGGAAAAAAATATCTTCATTGGTTCTATGGAAAATGTATAAAACAAATTTTTTAAATTGCCCAAATTTAACTTAGAATATTACCATGGGTAGGAACAATGTGAATGATATTAATTAATTATTTTTTTTGTAATGACTGGTTTTGTGAAGAAATTAGTTAAATGATGTAAAAATAATGGGACAAGAAGTTCAAGTTCACTAAAAACAAATTGGGAAAACCCCTAAAATTCTTAAAAACAAAGTTGAGGATCCTTGAACTCCATCAAAACAAATTTGAAAACCCCCAAGTTTTAAAACAATACCCCCAACATTATTTCCCCCCATGTAAAACCTCCAAAATGACAAGACAAAAATTGAAGATTTCAAAATTTCAAAATACGAAAACAAAAAACTTTCAAAATTCACATGAAGAAAGACACATACCCCATTTCCTTGCTTGTGAAAACTTCACACAAAAAATTTGAAGACCCCCAAAATGACAAGAAAATTGAAAAGTTCATAATTTTAAAATACAAAAACAAAAGACCTTCGAAATTTACAAAGAAAAAAAGCAAATACCCTATCTCCCCCCTTGTGAAACTTCACACAAAACAATTAAAGACCCCCAAAACAACAAGAAGAAAATTGAATATTCCAAAATTTTAAAATCCGAAAACAAAAAACTTTCAAAGTTCACATGAAGAAAGGCACATACCACATTTCTTCACTTGTGAAACTTCACACAAAAAATTGAAAACCCCCAAAATGACAAGAAGAAAATTAAAGATTTTGAAACTTCAAAATACAAATACAAAAAACTTTCAAAGTTCACAAGAAGAAAGGCAAATATCCCCTCTGCCCCCTTGTGAAACTTCACACAAAGTTTTTTAAAGACCCACAAAATGACCAATTTTTTTTTTGAAAACTTTGGAATTTCAAAATAATAAAACAAAAAACTCTCAAAATCCACAAGAGGAAAGGCCCCTACCCCTCGCACTAAACAAATAAATTAAAGACCCCCCAAATGACAAAAAGAAAAATTGAAAACTCAAAAACTTCAAAATATGAAAACAAACAATTTTTAAAGTTCACAAGAAGAAACACACATATCCCCCTCTCACCCCTTGCAAAACTTCACACAATTTGTTTTTTTGAAAACCCACAAAATGACAAGAAAAAAAGTTGAAAATTTCAAAATAGTAAAACAAAAAACGCTCAAAATTCACAAGAGCAAAGCACCCCCCACCACAACAAACAAAAAAAAAAAAAAAAAACAACAAAAAAAAAAAAAAAAAAAAAAAAAAAAAAAAAACAAAAAAAAAA
>Ga0116229_10012535_pt1 | contig 12204 bp, 9 predicted proteins | sample S1TSphgellanicum_3_FD_87313 | JGI IMG/M metagenome (GOLD analysis project Ga0116229, IMG submission 87313) | Host-associated microbial communities from peat moss isolated from Minnesota, USA - S1T2_Fc - Sphagnum magellanicum MG | ecosystem: Host-associated > Plants > Peat moss > Unclassified...
CGCCGCCGCCGTCGATGTTGAGCACCAGATCGGCGTTGCTGAGCTTGTCGGCTATGATGGCGCTGGTCTTCATCGTCGTTTCTTCGTCGCCGGAGAACTCGATGATGATGTCGCGGCGGGGTTTATAGCCTTCGCGCTTCAGCTCGATCAGGGCGGCGATCGCCAGCGTGCCGTCGAACTTCATGTCGCTGGCGCCGCGGCCGAACAGATAGCCGTTCTCGACGACCGGGGTGAAGGGATCACGCACCCAGTCGGACGGCTTGGCCTCGACCACGTCCATATGGCCCGAAATCACGAGGGGCTTCAGCGAAGGATCGCTGCCCGGCCAGCGGGCGATCAGATAGGCCGTGTCGTCTACCGGGGTGATCGTGATGTCGCCAGGCGAAAAGCCGCCCGCCACCAGGGCCGATTTGTAGAGCTCGGCCACCTGGGGGGTCTGATTGCCAGGTCCCTGAACCGATCTGAGTGCAATCGCCTTCTTGGCCAAATCGAGCGCCTGGGCCTGAGCTTCCGGATAAGTCGGCGCCGCGGCTTGCACAGTTGCGGCCGCCCCACATAAGGCGACGCCGCTCAATAAAAGGCTGATCGTCGCCGCGCGCGCAATTTTGAGGCTCATCTTGTGTCTCGTCCCGAAAGCTTGGCGTCGGGGTAGCGCCTTTCGGCAGGGGTGCAAAGCAAAAGCCTGGGGTGGCGCGAAGGCTTTATGGGTCCATCGTCGCCATGCTCTCTTGAGGGGCAAATTCGCTGTTGGGAGCGCGTGCGCGCGCCAAACGTCACAACCTCAAAATGCCGTCGACTTCGTCAGAAGGCCGCTCTAACCATGCCGACAGGTGTTTTGGGCAGGGTGTACAAAGTATGCGGTCGGCTATCGTACTTTTGGGCTTGGCCCTGCTTGGATCATCTCGGCCCGTTCTAGCCCAGTCGCCTGCGACGGCGCCTGTGTCGCCGCCGCCGGTGGAAGCCTATGGAAAGCTGCCGACGATCTCGGATGTGTCGCTGTCGCCGGCGGGCGATCGGATGGTTTCGGTCAGCCAAGTCAGCGGCAAACGCTACATCCTGGTGCGCACGATCGCAGGCGATGATTTGCTCGCCGTGCCCGTTCAGGACCACAAGGTTCGCAATATAAGCTGGGTCGATAACACGCATATTCTTGTCGATGTGTCTCAAACCGACCACTGGTATTTTGATACAAATAACTCGGAATTCTGGTCAACAGTGGCGATCGATGTCGATAAAAAGACATCGAAATTGCTGTTCGATAAAAATCATAAGTTTCCAATCTAACATTTTGGCGTCGTGGCGAGTCGCGTGATAAATGGAAAGCCCTATGCGTTCGTGTCTAATGTGCCTCTGGAAGGCTTGGGGGGCTCAAGGATCCATTCAGAGACGAACAGCTACTATAAGCGTGACTATCCTGACCTGTGGAAGCTGGATCTGACCAACGATGACATCACCCTGGCGGCGGGGGGATCGCCGGGTGTGGATGATTGGGTCGTGGCGCCGGACGGAACAATTGCGGCCTTCGCCAACCTGGACATCCACACCTCGATGTGGCGCCTGTTCCACGGCTCCAAAATGATCATGTCGAAGACCTCAAGCCGATTAGAGGCCGGTCTCCTGGGTCTTGGGCGCACGCCGGACTCGGTGCTCGTCTATGATCAGTCCGATCATGACAAGCTGATCGAGATTGAGGGCGACGGCAAAACGACCGTTCTATCCAGCGACGCACCTCTCACAGGGATCTTTCACAGTCATGGAAGTCGACTGTTGATCGGCTTCGAAACCGGCGAAAAGGAAGCCGCCTTCTTCGATCCGGCGCTTCAGGCCCGGGCGGCGGCGGCCCTGCGACTTTTCATGAAATCGAGCGGCAACCGGCGTATACGGATCGTTTCCTTCACCGACGATATGAACGAGGTCATTCTGCATACCGGCGGCGATGGCGACTCCGGCACCTATTATCTGGTGAACCTCACCTCCCATCGCGCCGACATCATCGATAACGACTATCCGGACGTGACCGATCGGCAGGTCGGGCATGTGCGGGATATGGCGTACAAGGCGTCAGACGGGTTCGATCTGGATGGCGTTTTGACGCTGCCGCCCGGCTCTAGCGCCAAGAATCTGCCGGTCGTGATCCTGCCCCACGGCGGACCGATCGGCGTCTTCGATCATGTGCAGTTCGACTGGCTGGCCCAGGCCTTCGCCTCGCGCGGCTACGCCGTGTTTCAGCCTAACTATCGCGGCTCCGGCGGCCATGGGGCCGCGTTCGAAAATGCCGGCTTTGGCGAGTTCGGCCGCAAGATGCTGTCCGATATCAGCGACGGCCTGGACGCCCTGGCCAAGGAGGGCGTGGTGGATCGCCATCGCGCCTGCATCGTCGGGTTTTCCTATGGCGGCTATGCGGCCATGGCGGGCGTAACGGTGCAGCAGGGGCTTTATCGCTGCGCCGTGGCGGGCTCTGGCCTGTCGGACCTGCCGCTGATGCTCGACTGGGTTGAGCGCCGCTATGGCGCGCCGTCGGCGCCCCTGACCTTTTGGCGCGAGGCGATGGGGCCGACCGTTCCGGGCGCCCCGCCGCTGAAGTCCATTTCGCCGATCAGTTACGCCGCGCGGGCCGACGCCCCGATCCTGCTCATCCACGGCCAGGACGACTCTGTGGTGCCCCTGGAGCAGAGCGCGATCATGTACAGCGCTCTGAAAAGCGCCGGTAAACCGGTGGAGTTTATCCAGACCAAGAGCGAGGATCACTGGCTGTCGCGCGAAGACACGCGCATCGCCACGCTGAAAGCGGCGGTGGCCTTTGTCGAAAAGTACGATCCGGTGAATTAGACGGGGCGGGCGCTCATTGACTTGAGGCCGTCCCCCGAATCTCTTAGCCTTTGTCATAGCGGTTGATTTTGCGTTCGAAGGCCTTTGCGCCTCCCGCAGCCGCCTAGCCTTTTCCCCTTAAACTTTCACCCGGCCACTTGCGCCGGGTTTTGCGCGTGGAGAGACGTCATGAACATCTTCCCCACGCTGACCGGCATGTCCTTCACGGTCAACAAAGGCCCCAGCTGGAACACCATCACCAAACAGGCCGCGTCGGGCCGCCAGGTGCGGGTCAGCCTGCAATCCTCGCCGATCTGGAAGTTCAAGCTGGCGTTCGAGTATCTGCGGGACCGGGCGGCGGCGACATCGGATGTGCAGACCCTCTGGGCCTTCTTCAACTCGGTCGGCGGCCAGTTCAGTGCGTTCTACTTCCTTGACCCCTACGACAACGCGGTGCTGGACCAGGAGATCGGCGTCGGGAACGGCTCGACCACCTCGTTTCAGCTGACCCGGACGGTGGGGGGCGGGACCAGCTATCCCTGGATCGAGCCCGTCTACGGCGTCTTCGGCGCGCCGACTGTTTACGTCAATGGGACCGAAACCGCCGCGACCCTGAACGCCTACGGCGTGATCGCCTTCGCCACGCCGCCGGCCAATGGCGCGGTCATCTCCTGGTCGGGGACGTTCCTGTTCCTCTGCCACTTCACTCAGGACGACGTGCAGCCGAGCCAGATGGTGAAGGGGCTTTGGAGCCTGGACGGCCTCACGTTTGAAAGTCTCCTCCCATGAAGGCGGCCACGACCAACCTGATCAACTTTCTTGAGAACGCCACAGCTTATGTGCGGGCCGACCTCTACACCTTCACCCTGAACGGCGGCGAGGTGATCCGCTACACGAGCGCCAACGCACCCGTCACCACCACAATCACCGTCAATGGTGTGGTCCAAGGCCCCTACACCTGGAATGTCGGGCCGCCGATTAGCGACGAGGGCGTGCAGTCGTCCCGCGGGGTCAACGCGGCCTCGGTCGATATCACCATCAACGGCGGCACGGGCGTCTGGACCGTCAACGGCCTGGACATCCTGGACTTCATCGAAGGCTTCGGCCTGGACGGCGCCAGCATTCGCATTGATCGCGCCTGGGCGCCCGACTGGCCGACCCTGTTCGGCTCAGGCCCCATCGGAACCCACTGCCGCTTCTCCGGCCTCTTCACCGAAGCCAAGGAGCTCGGCGAAACCCAGGCCGTGGTGACGGTGCAAGACCCCCGCTCCGTCCTGCAAACCCAGTACCCGGCCGAGGTCTACTCCACCTCCTGCCTCAACGTCTTCGGCGACGCTGACTGCGGGGTCAACGTCGCGGCCCTGACCCGGAGCGGAACCGTGACGGGCGCCTCAAGCCAGCTCGCCTTCAACATGAACCTCGTGGTCGCAGACGGGTATTTCAGCCTGGGCGTCGTGACCTTCACCTCTGGCGAAAACGCCGGCATCAGCCGCTCGATCAAATACAGCGCCGCGAGCGGAAATGGCGTGATGCTCACCTCGCCCCTGCCGGCGGAGCCTGCGGTCGGCGACGCCTTCACCATTTCGCCCGGCTGTTGCCTGGCGCTATCGGGCGCAGGCCCCAATGGCTGTCAGCAGTGGCAACCGGCGACCTGGGCGGAGCGATTCAGGGGACAACCGTTCGTACCGCCGCCGACGACGGGGCTGCCGACGTGATGGAAATTATTTTTTAGCTGGACTGCCTCTGGTGCTCCAATTTGTTCGCTTATCTCACGGAGGCTGGTAAGCCAAATTTGGGCCGGGATTCGCTCGCGAATGGGAGACCACCAATGCCAATGACTACGACGCTTCAGGAGATGGTGATGTCGGCCCATTTCGAAGCGCCGCTTAATTTTGGTGTCGTTGAATTGGCCGGCTGGATCGCCGCTTTCGCTGAGGAATACCCGACTCTGCAGCAGCTTCCGGTAGCGCCTCCGGTCAGCATCGCGCCGATGCCGGTGCAATTCAACATCATGCCTGTGGGCACGTTGCCGCGTGTTGTTCTAAGCTCACCCCGTACAAACCGGATAGTCCAGCTTCAGGCAGATAGGATTGCCTGCGGGTGGACGAGGTCGCAACCGATCGGAGACCCCGCCGACTATCCAGGCTACGATGTGATGATGTCCACCTGGCGTGCCATTCTAGACAAATTTCACGACTGGTACGCTGCAACCTTCGGCGGCAAACCGAACATTAAGCTAGTTGAGTTGTCATATAACAATGCCATTCCAGCCCTTGTCGAAGGTCGTCCTCGGCGAATGTCAGAGGTGTTTCGGTTTGTACAGCCTGGGCGAACAGTAAACATGTTTCAAGTCATTTGGTCAGAAAGCCTTACGGAAGATGAGAACGGGGCGCGTGTAGCCGCTCAGTTCGCGATTGGAACAGCATTGCCCGACCAAAAGGTGTTTGGCTTCAATTTCCACGGACTGTCACCGGCCACGGGCGCAGCCGACGATCCGGCTGCGGTTGGGGCTTTGGATGCGTTGCACGCGAGGATACTTGACATTCGCGCGGCGCAGATCATTTCTGACGCCGACGGATAGGCTTGTCATGATCGCTGCAACAATTGTCCACTCGGATGCGATCCAGTTTAATGGTTTGGCATTTCCAGAAGTCGCGGCTTTGATGAAGACGCATCAGCCTGAGCCACCCACGCAGCACCTGACTCCCGGGCTTTGCTTTCCTAGCCAAGGCCTTTTCCTCGATCCGCTGCTCGCACCACATTCAGAACCCGCTTGGGTAGCGACATTCAATGCGAACCATCGTCGGGTGGCTAGCCTTCGTCCCGGCTGGGATGGTCCTGGCTCAATCAGAATTTCGCCAAGAGCACTTTACACGGCATCGCGAATCACGCGGCGTGCCCTCGGGTCGATCGGCGAAGCAGTCGCGCCCTACATCGTCCCCGGTGGCGACGGGAGCGTTCAGCTCGAATGGCACGAGAGGCATGGCGAACTCGAACTGGACATTGATTGCAACGGCCACGTCTCGATTTGGGGCCGTGATCACCGCACGTGCGCTGAATTTGAAGCGGATGGCGAAGAAGCGATCGCTCTTTTTTATCGTTGGGCGCCCTGGACTGCTGCGGGAGTTACTAATGTCAGCGATGTGCCGGTTGCGCCGGCCTCTCGCAGCTTCCAATTTGCGGCTTGAGTTTAGGTTTATTCGAACTCTTCAAGCGCCAGACCACATCGTGCTCGACAAGGCTTCTGGGCGGTATCGAATTTCGTCCAAAGCCTTCGGTCCGTCGAGTTCGGATGGAACGCTTTCAGGGGACCTTGAACAACTGCTCGTTGAAGACGGGCTTGATCCATTGGCCCTGTACCCTTCAGTGGATCGAGCCGTTGGTGCTGCATCACTCACTATTGGCAATATACAAGCTCTAGGCCTCAGCGTTGAACATCAGCCGGTTAACCGAAATTGGTATCATGGCGGCGTCCGCGGCATTAAGACTAAGCACAAAAAACAGCTCATGAACGCTGCAACAGAGATCGTACCCATAGATCAGGCCGAAGCGAAGAGCCGCGAGGCCGCGCACTCGGCCGAAGCACACGGCTTACCAGGCTCGGCGCCAGTGCGCTGAACTTCGATCGCTTTGTCTCGCTGATCTCAACCATCGCAGCCGTTCCGAGAGCAAGCGCCGCGCCCTGATCGAAAAGCCGGCATCCTCCAGATGAACGGCTTCGGCCAACTTAAGCGGCCAACACGTCGCTCATAATTCTATCTCACCAAACGGCCCCAGCGCCGGTTTTTGCGCGTGGGAGGTTCCATGAACACATTGCTCACGGTCGCTCTTCCACTCCGCGACCAAGCCGCCGACCGCACCGCCATCGCCGCCGAAGCCCGCACTTGGCTCGGCACGCCCTACGCCCATGGCCAGCGCCTCAAGGGCGTCGGCGCCGACTGTGCCGGCGTGCCGCTGGAGGTCTACGCCGCGGTGGAGCTGATCCCGCCGACGGACGTCGGCCCCTACAGCCATCAGTGGCATCTGCACCGGTCGCGGGAGCGGTATCTGGAGTGGGTTGAGCGGTTCGCTCATGAAATTCCGCGGGATCAGGCCGGGCAGGGCGACTTTCTGGTCTGGCGGTTTGGGCGCACCTATTCGCACGGCGGCATTCTGGTCGACGACCGCCACGTGGTGCACGCCTACGCCCGTGTCGGGCGCGTGATCCTGGATAACAGCCTGACCCAGGCGGAGCTGAAGTCGAGCCCGGTCAAGGCCTTTACGTTCTGGGGAGGCGCCCATGGGTCCCGATAACGTCACCCACACCACCAAATACGACGGCATCGTCGTTCAGTCGTCCCTGCTCGGCATCTCCATCCCCAAGGGGTGGGGAACGAACAAGGTCGGCTGTAACCTGATGGATTATCTGGACTTCTCCGCCAAGCAAACGTCGAGCGGGAAGGGCGGTGCGAACCCTCAATACACCTATAAGGCGACCCTGGTGCTCGGCATCGTCCAGGGGCCCATCTCAGGCATCCGCACCATCTATAAGGACCAGGCGATCTTCACCGCGACCGCCTCCGGCTCCAAGGAGGTCAACGGCACGACCATCACCATCTCCACCAAGACGCCCGAGCAAGCGGCGGGCATTACGGAGATCTTCACCGGCGAGATCGGCCAGGCGCCCTGGACCTATCTGGAGACCGACGCGCCCACCCATGCGATCGGCTATTCCGGCATCTGTTATGCGGCGGCCTATCACTATCCGCTGGACACCTCGGCCACCTCGCCGAACCACAATTTCGAGGTGCAGTTCGCCATCCGCGCGACCATAGAGGGCGTGCAGAACGACGACGCCAATCCGGCGGACATCGTCAACGACCTGCTGCCGGACGTGCCGCGCTGGCCGGCGAACGCGATCGGCGATCTGACCCCCTATTCCACCTACTGCCTGGCCCAGGGTCTCCTGCTCAGCCCCATCGCGGATAATGGGCGCCAGGCGTCCGATCTCCTGACTGAGATCATGACCTGCTCCAATTCCGATTGTCTGTGGTCGGATGGTCAGCTGAAGGTGGTCCCCTATGGCGACACCACCATCACCAACAATGGCGTCACCTACGCCCCAAACCTCACCCCCGTTTATGCCCTCAGCTGGGACGACATCATCCCCAATAGCTCAGGCGAGGACCCGATCCAGTGGGATCTGACGCGCACCCTGGAGGCTTACAACTATGTCCAGGTCAACTTCCTGGACCGCACCCTGCAGTACGCCACCAATACGGCCACCGCGGTCGATCAGGCCAATATCAACGCGTTCGGCCGTCGCCAGCAGAGCCCGCAAGAGTTCGACAGCGTCTGCCTGATGGCGACGGCCTCGACCTTGGCGCAACTGATGGTGCAGCGCTCCGCCAATGTCCGGCGCACCGCCCAGTTCAGCGTCAGCGAGCTGTTCGGCCTGCTCGACCCCATGGATCTGATTACCGTGCCCTTGCGCGATGGCGGGAACCGCCTGGTGCGCATCGTGGAGGCGAACGAGCAAAGCGACGGCTCCATCCAGCTCCAGGTCGAAGAGATGCTGGTGGGCGCCGCCCACGCGGCGGAGTACACCCGCCAGGATGCGCTGGGCGTCGCGTCAGACTTCAACGTCTCCCCCGGCGACGCAAATCCGCCCGCCATCATCAACCCGCCCTTGAGCCTGACGAACGGGGCCAATGAGGTGTGGATCATGGCGTCCGGCGGCCCTCAGTGGGGCGGGGCGGTGGTGTGGGCCTCGTTCGACGGCGACACCTACCAGACGGTCGGCACGATCACGGCCCCCGGACGCTACGGGGTTACGACCACGGATTTCCCCGTATCCTCCGATCCAGACACGACCCAGACGCTGGGCGTCAGCTTGGTCGAAAGTGGCGCCGCCCTCACGACGGGGACGGATGCCGACGCCGACAACCAAGTCACGTTATGCGCGGTTGGGACTGAAATTATCGCCTACAGTTCGGCTGTTCTCACGGGCGCTAGCACCTACAACCTTGGAACCTACATCCGCCGCGGCCTTGAAGGCACAACCATCGCCGACCAGCCGGCCGGGTCGCTGTTCATGCGGCTGGACGGGTCTCAGGTCGCCATCCCCTATACCCAGGGCCAGATCGGCAAGACCGTCTATGTGAAGCTGCAGTCGTTCAACCTCTATGGCGGCGCCTATGAGGATCTGGACCTGTGCACGGCCTATGAGTTCATCGCCGAGCCGAACGGCGCCAATGTCGTCGATGTCACCTGGGCGAGCCTGACCGGCATTCCCTCGCTTCTGACGAACTATGTCAGCTCCGGCGGAACCTCGGTGTCCACCGGCAACGTTCCCGGCGGCGCGACCTTTGGCGGCGGTTCCACGACGGCGGCCCAGGTGCTGACCGCGAGCGAGGCGGCGACGAACAATATCACCATCCAGACGGGTCAGATTTCCGCGCTGACGACCGAGATCGGAACCGCCAATACAAATATCAGCAATCTTACGGCGACCTATGGCGACACGGAAAGCGCGGCGGCGAGCGCCTCCGCAGCGGCGGGGTATGAGTCCGCGGCGAGCGCGGCGGCGAGTAACGCCGCGACATATGAAAGCGGCGCGCTGTCATATCAGACTGGGGCCGGAACCTACGCGACCGACGCCTATAACCAGTTCGTCGCCGCAGAGGCTCAGGCCGGCGCCGCCAGCACTTACGCGGGCGAGGCCAGCGGCTATTCCGCTTCGGCGGGAAACTCAGCCGCCGCCGCGCAACAGAGCGCCTCGATTTCGGCCTCTGTTGGGCTTGGGACCTATACCAAGTCGCCCACCTTCGCCGATGACGCCAACCCCACGGGCGTGCCGACGAACTGGATGGACTGGTCGAATGGGGCGGCGAACTGCACGCGGGTGAGCGGGCTGAACAGTCCCTATGCTGTGCAGTTCGAGAGCTATGGCCAGCCGTATGGCTTCTATCAGAACTTCTCAGGGCTGACGGCCGGGTCTTGGGTCGTGCTGGAGGCCCAGATTTCGATCCCGTATGGCGGCCCCAGCGGATCAGGCTTCGCCGGCGCCGGCGTGCTTGTAAACCTTTATAGCGGCGGCGATTACGTCGGTACCTATGTGCTGTCGTTCTATTCCGATTCCGACATCACCGGCGCGGTGAACAACGAGGGCGCCGGCGACGGTCGGGTCTACACCTTCTCCAAGCTGATCCAGGTCTTGCCGGGCGCGACCGGGGCGCTGACGGGCCAGCTTTACGCCATGTCGAAATTTTCCGGCTTGCCGGGCGCGATCGTGGACGAGGAGGTCGTTCACATCTGGTACCGTTGCGATATCCGCCCCGCGTCCGAGGCCGAAATCCAGGGCGGCCAGGCCTATGTCACCGCCAACGAAACCCTGTCGTCGTTCAACAGCTTCGTCGGCGCCCAGGACAGCACCAACACCTCGCTGATCAGCCAGGTCGATAGCCTGAACGCGGCGGTGTTCGACGGATCGAGCGGCACGCTGCAATCCCAGATCACCGACCTCAACGCGGCCCAGGCCAGTCAGGCGTCCTCGTTCGCCCAGTCGATCGATACGCTCACAGCCCAGCTCCAGACCGGCGTCAACCTGGTCCAGAACCCGGATTTTCAGCTGGGGCTGACCATCGGCTGGACCTGTATTTCGGGGTCATACGTTTTTGACAATCCGCCTTATCTGGGAATGATCTGGAATCCTGGGCCGGCTGGAACCCAGAGCTATGTCTTCCAAATCCCCGCCATCAGTTCCGTCGCACCGTTCGACGTCTCGGCTGGCCAGCCCTACGCCATCCAAGCGCTATTCTATTCGGGCGGCATCGGGGCGGCGACCACCTATCAGCGTCTGTGGATCGTCTGGCTAGACGGCGGTGGCGCGGCGATCAGCTCCGCCGTCGCTGTCCAAGCCAACGTCAGCCAAGGCTGGCATACCCTCAAAGCCGACGAGACCACCACGGGCGCCCTGATCGCGCCGACCGGGGCGGTGCGGGCCTATGTCTATTGCTCAATCGAGAGCTCCTCGGGCGACGTCGTCACGACCGGCGACAACCTCGTCTGGGGTCAGATCCAGGTGGAGCAGAGCAGCTATTGCACGCCCTATAAGAACAGCCTGCTCACCGCGTCGGTGCAGCAAAACAGCGCCGCGATCGCCACGGTCGAAGGCGCCCTTTACGGGTCCTATACGCTCCAGGTCGAGGCCGGAAACGTCGTCACCGGCCTGCAGCTGCTTTCCGAGAGCGGCCCGGAAACCATTTCCGACGTCATCTTCCAGGCCGAAAACTTCCTGATCAAGTCGTCCTCCGCCTCCAGCGCAGCGACGCCCTTCGCCTATAATGCCGAAACCGGCGTTTTGACCCTGCAAGATGTGGTGGTCTCCGAACTCTCGGCGCTCTCGGCCGATCTCGGCACGATCACGGCGGGGTATCTCTCCAACGAAGCCGACACCACCTTTCTGGACCTCGATAACGGGCGCTCTCAATACCAGGTCCCCGGCGCGGCCTACGCCCTTCGCATGGGGACGCTGGGCTCCGGCGTCACCCTCTGGTACGGCCTGGCGTCGATCGCCATCGGCAGTGAGACGGCCACCAACGGCGTCTGGTCGTTTGGGACCAATGGCGTGGTCTATTACGGCGCGACTGCGCTCAGCACAGGCGCCAGCGCCTTCCAGAAAGGCGCGGCGGGATCGCTGGGCGCGCCCACGGGCGCCTATGCCGGCGGCCTCAACGCCGCCTTCGCCGCCATCCCATCATCTGGCTACTTCAACGTGTCGGCGACGCTCACGCCGCCCGGCGCCGGCAACCCCTACAACAGCGGCACGGCCGGACAGTCGGGGAACTGGCAGATCGTCGCGACGTCTTCGGGCGGTTCGCAAGTTCTGGCGTCAGGCGCCTGGCGCTCCACCGCCTACGTGTCGGGCGAGGGCGCCAGCATCACCATGGACGGCGCCGGCGTCACCAATTCCACGCTCTGCACCCTGACCGGCGCCGTGACCGTGACCTTTGAACTCCAAACCACCTCCTCCGTCGGCAGCAGCTGGCAGGGGACCTTAAACGCCCAATGGATCGCCCAAGGATAGACCCATGACCGACGTCAGCCCCACCACGACCACGACGACCACGACGACCGCCGCAACCACGACGGGCGCGCCTGCCGCCACCATGACGGTGGCGCAAGCCCAGGCCGCTGCGACCGAGGCCCAAGCCCAGCTCGCCGCCACCTCCGCGCCGAACAACGCTCCGGCGTTGGGCTAATTTCCGGCCACCAGCCGCCAAACGATCCCCGCCCCGGCGCAGCCGAGGAGGACCGGGATCGGATTCCACTTCCAGCGCGCCATCCCGGCCAAGGCGATCCAGCCGACCGCGAGCGCAAAGCCGTCGAGCGCCGCGCCGTGGGCGGGCGGAAAGA
>Ga0116229_10012537_pt1 | contig 12203 bp, 7 predicted proteins | sample S1TSphgellanicum_3_FD_87313 | JGI IMG/M metagenome (GOLD analysis project Ga0116229, IMG submission 87313) | Host-associated microbial communities from peat moss isolated from Minnesota, USA - S1T2_Fc - Sphagnum magellanicum MG | ecosystem: Host-associated > Plants > Peat moss > Unclassified...
CTATTAGATATTGGCAATTTCAAGGCTTGCATTTGCCATAATAATAATGGCAATGGATGTCAGTTGCCATTTTAGCACACAAACTTAATAAATATATTGGTAATTGCAATGATCAGATTGCCTATAAAAACAGTTTTGTCGATAATAATAATATGCTAGATGCCAAAGATATTATTATGATGCATGTGAAAATTGGCTGCACTAGAAACCTTAACCATTATGAACAAGGAGGGGGTCTGGATATTGGAACTTATCAACATACAAAAACAAAGAAATAATTTTCAATAGATTGATACCTACTAAATAAGTAACTTACTACTTACTTACAAGTTGAATGACGTTGGGTATATTTGTCGTATCCGGTCTATTACCATGGTCAGTTGTGTGTTATTATCTCATAGGTCACAAGCAATGTAAACATCAAGATTTTCAACGGCTAGGGTCTCGATGGATACATGCGGAATGTCGTATATAAAAGAGGTTTTGGAAATGTACTTTGTAATTGTAATTTTGTAATATGTACCATCGAATACACACACCCTATGCATTAGGCATGAGGTTCAAATTAGTTACTTATCATAAACCATGTTCACTACTCTCAAATTTTTTTATATTTTCTCCTTTCAACTTTTGAGCCTTATCTAAATATTTTTTTGACAAACACTAGACATACTCAAAATCTGAAAACATTAACAAACCTTATACCTTAAAAGCCCTAATATTTAATAAACATGAGATTCTAACAAACTTTATATAAACCCTAATACACTTAAAATTATTTTAATAAACATTAAATTTTAACAAACTTTTATTCCTAAAAATCTTGCATTATGCAACCATTCAATTTGTGAGTACATGCAATTATCTATCATTTGCAACTATGTTTTATCCTTATTACCATTAATCATCATTTTTAAAATTTATTATTATTTTTGCAATTATGGTCTAAATACTAAATTGCACATCCTTTCATATTGATTAACTTCTTGCATTTTTAATCTAATAATAGGCCTATATGTTCATTTAATTGCAAAATTAATTATAAATTAGTTACTTTTTATGGTGTGCTTATACATTTAATATACATGAAAGCATTATGGATTACATTGAAAATATATTTAGCTCATATTCAATATATATTAAACATATTCAATTCATATTCATGGTCTCTAAAGACAATTAGTTTGTATTCAAGGTATATTGAACATATATTTGTTCATATTATGGTAATGCTAAAATAAAAAAATTCAATTTGATTTTATGTGGTTTGTTTTAAAATATACCATATTTATTTTAATGTATGATTAAGTTATATTATTTACAAAGTCATATTAATATGATATAATCATTTTATCAATTGAGTATTAATTATTGATGAATTGATATTATTATTCATTATTATATTTATTTGTACAAAATTAACAAAGGCTTTGAATACATACATTATTATTTTTTTAGCATCATGTTTTTACTTTTTAATTCCATTGGTAAGTTATCAAATCTAATGTTTGTTAATCCCCACTTGCTATGAAAAGAAAAGAAAAAATATAAGAATTGTTTTTTACTTAAGTGGTTTTTCGATAATTATTTTTAAATAATTTATTAATTATCTGAATTAGACTGATTATATGGATATTTCATCAAATAATTCATTATCAAATACTTTATTCAGATTATGAATATTAAATATCAAATAATCTACATTAAACTTATGGACTCAATTAATTAATTCAAATCATTATTTCAGATAATTAATTATTAAATAATAAATTCACATATATAATTATCATATAATTACCTATTTAGTTGTATCATTTTCAAAATTAAAACAAACACAAAGCATGTGGGATAATATTTTTATAATTTCAAATGAAGTCAAATAAATGTAACCTTAGAAGCAAGACATAAAATAAAATAAAATACTTACATGGATATTATTTAGCTCATCTACCATTTTAAACATGTATTTAGTTAATTATGGACTAAACTGATAATTTTGGACTTTTCAAAAGTCCAAAATTAATTAAATAGATGATTTTACTTTGTTACTTATTTACCTACCTATGTGAATAAATAGGTCATACTTTTTCACCTACCTAAGTAGGTAGGTAAGTAGAAATGTAATGATAACCCCTATTTACTTACCTATGTGAATAAATAGGTCGCATTTTTTGACCTACCTAAATAGATAGGTAAGTAGATTTAAGTAGGTAGGTAGGTATGTAATGATAACCTTTATTTACCTACCTACGTGAATAAGTAGGTCATATTTTTCTACCTACCTAAGTAGGTAGGTAAATAAGTATGTAATGGCAACCCCTATTTACTTACTTATGTAAGTAAGTAGGCCGTATTTTTTTACGTAGATAAACATGTATGTAATGGTAACCCCTATTTATTGACCTACCTAGCTATATATATATTTCAAATCTCAATTAATGTCAAATGGCAACTCCTGATTACACAACATGTCACAATTGAAGACCATCTAAAATGAAGAATTATAATGGATGATGGAGATCAATATTTCAAAAATAATAAATTTTCCAATTATTTTAACGACATGTGGCACAATTTGATTACATATTGTGTCAAAATCTATGGGCATCCATAATGGATGGCTTAGATTAACATTCACATGTCATAATATCGAACCATCATTAACAATCATAATAAACGAGGGAGATCAATACTTTTTTTAAAAAAAAATTTAATCCAAAATTCATCATTGTGCCACGTGTCAATTTTTAACAGATGGATGAAAATTAATAATGTTAACATGACATTATGGTTATAATTGTAATGGAGTTGCATAATGAGTTGTTTCAACAATATTATAATTAAATTATAATTGAATTGCAATGAGTTGCACTATATATAAGTTGAGTTGTGACTCTTGTCATTCATGCAACTTGTTTGATAACATTCATAGCCTAGAAATACAATGAGTTGCAAGTGGTCATTCCAAGTAAAAAATTAAGTTACAAGGCCAGTTGCAAAACACCATTTTTTTCATAATGATTTACCATGTTATTATTAATTCCCAGACCTAACCATGTATTCGTATGTGACATGTAAAATGTCTTTTAGTAACTATTATGAATGCATGACTATAACATTTCTTCCATTAAACATATTTTCAACTTGGTATGTAATTAATGGCAACTAATTTTCCCAAGCAAATGAATTGTGAATGATTTATCATCTATTTAGGCCATCACATATCACATTAATTACACATATATCCAAATATTGATCACAACAACGACATAAACGTAAAATCCCTAAATGTATATTAAGGGTTATTAAGGATATATTTAAAATATATTATGTAAAGAGATATATATAGGGATATAAGCAATTGGAGATCAATCATAAATAGGGAGGCTTATTATTTTACCTAATCTACCTACCTACCCACATATGTTTACCTACCCACTTATTTAACCTATTTACTATGCTTACCAACTACCTAACCTACTTACCTATGCTTACCTAACCACTTGCTTAACCTACTTTCCTAGGCTTACCTACCCACCTACCTAACCTACCTACCTACCTATGTTATATAGGTCTACCCACCTATTTAACTTACCTACCTATGTTTACCTACTCACTTACTTATTTCCTATGCTTACCTAACCACTTGCCTAACCGATTTTCCTATGGTTACTTACCTACCTATGTTAACCTACCCACCTATTCACTTACGCTACTTATCCACCTAACCAACTTACCTACCTATGTTTACTTACCCACGTACCTAATCTAGCTACCTAGGTTGCTTACCCACCTACCTAACTTACCTACCTATGCTTACTTACCCACCTACTTATTTATTCACCTAATGTACCAACCTACTTACTTATGTGTATTTACTTACCTTGCTTAAATTACATATCTACATACTTATGTTAACTTATGTACCTACCCATGCTTACCTCCATACCTACCTACCTACCTACCTACTTACTTAATGTATTTATTTATCTAGTTTAAGTTATCTACTTATGTTTACGTACCCACCTACCTATTTAACCTACCTACGTACCTTTGGATCTATTTATCTTTATTACCTATTCAACTTGCCTACCTACTTAAGTAGGTAATCTAGGTAGGTAGGTTAAATAAATAATGACTACATATAGCCCACTTATGTAATATATGTTAAATAGGTAGTTAGTTAGGTTACATAAGTAAGTACTTATAGGATAAGGTAGGCTAGACATTTATATTTATCTATGTGATTTTTTAAAAACTTAGACTTAGATTAGGTTAGGAAGGTTGAATCATATGTAGTAGGAAGTTGGGTAAAAATATAGGTTATTTCTATATGGGACAAAGGATGTGAAATAATGTTGTAGTGTTTCTCTTTCACAAAAATTGTTCTATATGTTTTGTCAACAAGTTCAAATTTGTGAACTACATAAGTAGATGAAAAAAACTACACATAACACATGCATTAAAAAATATATGCAAATACCACTTGGGACATGAGCCAATAAAAAAGGTTTGTGAATAACATATTACATAATCTTACTCACCTAAGCTACCCACTAACCTAGCTTAAGCCTACTTACCTACCTACTTAAAATTACCCAACTACCTATTTAAAATTACCTACCTATTTCAACTTCTAGATTAGCTTTTAGGCTACCTAGTCCTAAGTTAATAAATAACTATAACTAGATTGTCTACATGGGTCTACTATGGTTAAATACATGTTTACATTTTCATATGTTAATAATACTTATTGTTTAGTTATATTTCTAGTTGTAATGATAAAAATCATTGTTTTTCCCAACTACATAGCATAGAAATCACATGAAAAATAACACAAAATATTATGACCAAAAAATTATTAATGGAAAAAGCCATGAGTTTGATTTTACACAATCATTTAGTGGTTAATGCCATATATCAATACAAATGTAGTCATATGTGAAATAATATATATCATATTTTGGTGTAATGTGAAGGGATGAAAAGTTATTTAGTACTCTCACATTAATTCATTATTTTAAGAATAAAACATTGTTATGAACAATTATGTTCATAATTGATATACATTGATAGAAGGAGAAATGTATGCCATAATAATTCTTTATGTTGAAGATTTACTATTAATCGGAGACAATTTGGTCAAATTAACGCCCATTGAAAAACAACTTGAAAGAAGATTTGAAATGTTTAAACTAGGTTTGATGAAACTTTGTGTAGGAATACAATTTGTTTACTTGTTGATAAAGTGTAATCTTAGTACAAAGGTTATTATGCATAGATCATCTTCAAGAAGTTTGGAATGGAAAAAATTAAATTGATTGCAATGCCCATGGAAGAATTAACATGTGTATTGACATGGGGATAAAGTTGATAAACCATAATCACTGCCAATGTTTGGTTTGGAGCATAATTTTTTTAAAGCACATTATATTAAAATTGTCATTTGTTATAAGCTTGTGTGAATAGGTATGTGGATGCAATGCAACAACGTTGTTTGGATGCAACTATGAACATTTTCCACTGTGTGATGGGACAATGTTTTTTGCGATCCTTTTTTGAATTGAAGCTAATTGATGCAAGATTTGTGAATTTTGTTGACTTTGATTAGGCAAGAGAACTTAAAAAGAAATGATCAACCACAAGCATGTTCAAAATTGGTTCATGTTTGATAAGCTAAAACAAGGAGTTGTTGCCCATGATTGTGTTGTTTTCAACAAAGGTATACTATCACTCTTCAGGAGACATAAACAAGGAAATTGTATGGTTAAAAGTTCATTTTTTATAACTAAATTACTTGGAGCCATTTGCAATATTTTTTTGTGACAACTTGTGAAGTATTAATTTGGGCACACCATGTGTGTATTAAACATATTGAACTACAACACCACTACGTAAGAGAAAGATTAGAATTGAGAGTGGAGTATACACCAATGAATCAATAGAAAGTTGATTTGTTGACAAAAATGCTTAGAAAGGAAATGTATTGAGGGATTAGATTCCAATATTGGAAAATAGAATTGACATAAAAAATCATTCCCATCAATAATAATCATACTCAATTTGCATCATACCAATCCACATAATTCAACAAGCAAAATTTTCAATTTAGAAAATAATCAACTGTGAGGTAAAGGTGTCGGGCATAATTGGTTTGCAACTTTGATTTTTTGGGAACATATTATGATGACTTGCATAATTATATCTAAAGGCATTGCAACACCATAAAAAAATATCATCGTCAAAATTAAAATTAATTAGGTTATCCAAACTAAATGATGCATTAGATGATGCACCACTCTACCTCTCGTATACATACCCAATAATTTTCTATAGCAGACATATCGTCTTTTGTACAATTTTTTTATGAGACAATGAGCATATATTTCTACATGGACCAATGTATAGTAGCTACCCTACCCTATTGTTCTTTTGCACTACCCCCAAGTTCATTACCAATAACCCCATGGCCAAATATCATGGCCTTTCTATTATTCTATACCCCAAAAAAGCAATTGTCCATGAACCTTTAGCCATGATCATTGTCCATTTACATGTATATTGTCATTGTCTTTCAAAACACATACCTTGTAATATTTTTCTATTCCAAATTCCCAAGGTCAAGAATTTTGAATGGTATTCCCATGAGCAATAAGGTCATGGCCTTTAATATATATATAATAAAGGAAATCGAAGAAATAATTAAAAAAATTCCTTAAAAAATTCCTAATCAAGATATATTAGTGTTGCCCAGTGTTGGGCATATATTCAGATTTTCCAAATATCCACCTCAAACATCACCCTAAATATGAAAAATGACATTTTGTGGATATCATTAATTTATCATCAAATATCATCTTGATATCTAAAAACTATGTCAAATATCAAATATGTTAATATTCGGAATGGATATCAAATCCAGAGCCAGATATCAAGGTTAATAATTAGAAAATAAATTGGGTTAGGTTTGTAGGCTCACATCTAGCTATGTTTTTTTTTTCATTTTTCTGGTGTAGCATGGGTAGATTGAAAAAACATTGGGAGTTGGAGTTATTAGATTTGCCCAAACTTGAAAAAAAGTGTCACCTAGGAGATCAAAAGGGTGGGAAGCATAGTTCCTTGTGTACGGGCCTATAACACAGGGTTGTAAAATTTTAGGTTGAGAATATGTAGGTAGGAGAAATGGGTGGGCACTGGACCAATATGGTCCTCTGTATAGCCTGCTGCACCGTTTATGGGTTAGGCAAATGAAAAATTTCCATCACGCCCTTTAGTAGTATTTTTTTTCTACTACATAAGCAATTCTAATTCACAATAGCATACAAGTCCTTGTAACTTGTAAGGTGAACTAAAAAACTACACTCACAATGGTACACAGATGTATCATCTGGAAATAAATGTATTCCATGCATGTTAAGACAGCTAGCATAGAAGGGAAGTACTGAAAGTGCTGAGATAGACCTGAAGGCCATGTTCAGAGTCTGATCCAGGTACATTGTCAACCATCTGAAGTTTTCTGTTACTACCCAAGTGCAATTATGGTACAATATACCTAACATGCTAGCACACCGCAGTACCAGCAAATGCAACCAGCCAATATACACAAAATGAGCACGTCAACACCTAGGAAAATGAAGATGAGATTTTGGGGAGGCAAGTAAGTTTGTAGAGTCCTTAGTCCTAAACTGGTTATTATCATGGCATGCGGTTTATCATTTGGCTACAGTGCGGGCAGCTACCTGATGCTGAGATATTGTGGAGCTTGCAAATGATTGCTGCTTCTTCAGAAAGAATTCGAAGGACAGCAGTGTCTCATTTTCCTCCACAACCTGACATATGACCAGTTAGCTGCGGTATAGTAACCAGAAGTATAGTAAGCCAGTATTTAACTTCCCACCACACATAAAAGGCACAAGCAAGTTAAATGGTTGTAGAGGCCAAACCTGAGCAGCAAAATGCTGAGCTACAGCTGGTATAAGCTCCTCCTGTGAAAAGTAACAAAACATGTTACTGAAGTCCTATTGGAAGCATTGCACTTGCTCTGAATAATGTAACCTGGCAGTTAGTGACATTCCAAGCACCAAACTCAGAAATACTTTGCACAGCACACAAATAAGCATTCAGTTTGCTCAATCTTACAGTAAGTTGGCACTGCTTAGGTCTCATTACCTTGCAACTACTTGCCACCTCTCGTAAGTTGTACACACGACTGTATCGCTTTAGGGAGGATGTCTGGAAAAGACAACAAAATGATTTCAGCCCTATATCAGTAAATAACCAATATTCATCCACCTCTATGCTAAGTGGCGAAGTGGGGCAGGACTTAAACCAAATGTTTGATAATTATCTTTAGCACAAGCATACTGCTCACCTCGAGTTTGGAGAGATCTACATGTAGAGGCCGTCTTGAACTGGAACTCTTCAGTGACAATGGCCCCTTCAATTTCTGGTTGAACTCCTGCATGATATGACAACTTCTATCACCACAAATACAGATGTATGCAGATCACCTTCTAATAATTTGAATGTACAGTTTCTGGAAAACAAAATCTGGGCTGCTTTCCACATGCCCACCAAGGCATGTTAACATAAGTCTGCTTTTAAATTCAACTGACTGCTCCTGAGCAGGAGGATGAGCAAGCCCTTTTTTCTCCCTGAATTCTAGCACATTCTGGTTTGTCACAAGTCAGCAAGGTCCTAAGGCCACAACTCTCCAAAGTTTAGATGACAATTACAGTGGATGAGGAGCAGGATAGATAAAGGTTTTAATCAGCTGTTTCATGTTGGTTTGGACTACTTGTTGACGCAGTCAGTAAGAGTGATACCATACCACTGTCTGATATGCTAAAAATGGAGTACAGAGGAAAAGTTGAGCAGAGTTGGGAAAGATTGGTGATAAAATATATTGTGGAGCAGTGACAGGAAAAGAGATAACAAAGACTAGTCACTATATAAAAAAGACTTACAACAGATGCATGTCTACAGAAAAATGGCTACCTCTCGGCAGCTGGGACATAGATAGAAAGCAGTTGAATCAACTTTGTTGCCTGCACTAACTTCACAATCCACATGTACCCATCTCCGGCATGTGCGATTGTCGCAGCCAACCCACTGCAAACAGGAAAAGTCTAGTAAAATGAAATTTGACATTTTCAAAATAAAGACAATGGTGATCACAGATGAAAGATCAGGTTTTGAAAAAACTGGAAGGAGGACAATAGATGACTATTGCGAAAAAGAGTGCAACAGACTGTCAAAACTCCCACTGACCCCCATTCTTCAGTACCTCTTTTCCATCAAAGCTGTCAGGATCTTTCTCCCGGTATATTTGAACACAGAATGGGCAGTATTTTCCCTGCAGGCCAAGCCACAGACTTGTATTTAATTTTTGACATGTGCTTGAGCTCCAACTACCCAATGCACATGAATAATACTACCTTTATGTGATTCTTGTGTGCACTGTGTTCCATCCTTCAACTAACTGAGGTGCACTGACTGCATAGGTCACTGCATAATATGTTGGTGTCAATGGCACTAGGAGTGATTTCAAGTCTTCAGCACTCTGAGTAAATGGCTCACCTGATCAAAGTTGATTTTACATGCATTGCAAAGTGTGACATGCTTAGGCTCCTTGTCACTTCCATAATTGCGCACATGCCACCGGCAAGTCCTGCAAGAGAAGACCAAGTGTCAAGTACCACAATTAAAGTCAGGACTACACTGCAACTTCAGTGGTGCATCTTTTTTCATAACAGAGATTGGAGCATTGTCGCTGCATCTTCCTCCTTGCGCACTGTGCAGACACATCAGTGCATCACTGCTTCTCAAGAGGAGAGTGAACTGTGAAGGATGATTCTCCCTCAATGCATGCATGTTGCATTTTATTGATTTTGACAAGAAACTACCACCAACCTTGGAAACACACTGACTTACAGCCCTGCAGGTTTCTTTGGGGAATGGCAGCACTTGGCTAAGCCACATATGGGGCGAGAGAGAGAGGCATTCCAAACGGGGTGGACAAAGTGAGGGATAGGGAGACTCACGGTCCATCTCCTGGAGACGTCCGCTTACAATGAGGATTCGAACACAGCTGACGCGAAAGCATTGGATCTCAATGTCTTTTCTGAAACTTAAGAAATCCGCAGTGCAAGGCCCTCCTTCCCAGCCAACCAACAACGGCACTAAATGAGGACAATATCTCTTCCACCTCCTTTCCTTAGGGCCCTCCTATCGCTCGCACGCTTCCTCTCTTTTCTTTGGCTTACTTCGCTACAAGTGTCCTATCTCCTCTCTTCCTTCTCACAACTCCGATACTCCAGTCTCTACGGAGTCGTCCTGAACACAACCCAGCTGCACCCAAACAGCCAGCCTCCTGAGCTCAGATCATGCTGAAGAAGGACGACAACAAGAAATTACAAAATTTTCTTTTTCTGCTCCTCATCAGTCGGTAACAACAACATTTAGCTATGTGCTGCATGGCGGCTACAGGCATAAGAAATACGGAGTGCTCGCCATGGCTTGAAAAGACTTTAAAATGTAATGCACATGACATGCACAGAAACCGCTGGAGACTGTAACAACAAGATGGACACAACCTGGATAACAACAAAAGGACACAAGACGTACATAAAGATAGATGACTACAAACTAGAGGAGACGTACCCAAGACCCATATGGGACACACACTGACTGGCCGCAAGATGCAACCACACTAGAAAGAAAAAAGAAAAAACAAGATCATTGGGGAACAAAAAATGAATGCGGAATATGGCCACAAGATGTCGTAGAATAGGACCCCAATGGTCACAAGCTGGAGAGAATTAATCCCAAGATTAACACCAGCTCTAAGATTAAAAAAAACCCCGACAAAGCTTCCAAACACAAAAGCTAATGGGGGCCTGCTGCTGCACAAGATAAACTGTCAACGAGAGAAATCTGGCCGGTCTTGCGAAAGAGGTTTTAAAGTTTCATCAATTTGAAGACTACCCAAATGCTACTAAGCCTCGCGCTGTCGTCGAGCTGCAAGAAGAGCAAAGGAGAGTATAACAAACCACAGAGAGAGAGAGAGAGAGAGAGAGAGCAGCAATAGCAGTTTTCAAACAACGGCTATATATAATCAGTGCTGATGAGGCGGTAATGAAGCGGAGTTCGTGAGGGAAAACGGTGACACAACACGAGGGGGGCAGACACACCGACGGGTTGGTATATAGAGTATAGAGGAGGACACACACACGAACTTCGCGGGAGCGACAGAATCACGACAAAACCACCCCCACCCCCCCTAAAAAAAAAAACAAAGAAAACAAGTGACCACCTCAGAACACCGACTTTCCTGACTTCATTTTGGAAAGAACACATCTAAACATCGGCGTCCCCACATACCAACCACCACAGACCCCAGAGTAGTTAGTGGAACCAGTCTTGACACACAACAAAACGCCGTCGCCTCATCACCCTGGTCTGGTCTCCATATCTTTTAGCTCCCTTGCCTGCCTGCCCGCCTGGTGCTTTCCCGTGCTATTGAGCACCGTCGCCGCCGCCGCCGTCGTTGTCGTTGCTTTCGCTTTGGAATGTTTTCCTTCTTCCGCGTTTACTGTTTACTCCCGCCGCTTCTTGTCGTTTGCTGTGGGGGAAGTGCCCCCATCTCTTTTACCCCGTCTCTCTCTCTCTCTCTCTCTCTCTCTTTGAGCGTACTTACCACTTACCTCGCCCACCGGCTGGCAGGCAGGCATTTCACGGATCTCTTCATGTGTAACTTGCTAGGCTAAGCTACTAGGTACTACTGCCTATTTCTATTTACAAGGAGGAGGTCAGAGTTACCTACCTACTTACCTACCTACCTACCTACTTATCTATATGATTTCAACTAAATAAATAAAAATTAGTGTGTATTTTCATCAGCTCCAAATTTCACTTCTAAGTTAGTAAATTATCATATACCTAACTAGTCCTGGTTTGGAGAATATTTTGCTGACATGGCATTAACTTATTGGCCCTCAGTTGGGCATTACACCCTTTAGAGCAGCTCCCAGGGCTTTCTAGTAACCTTCTGACAGAGGTAGGCAGCTAGATCAGTAGTAGCTCAATATAGTAGCTAAAGTAGTAGGTAGGTAGGTAGGTAGGTAGCAACCTAGACTAGTATGGATGTTCACATTTTGCTCTTGTGCCTCAACTAGGTAGGTAGGTAGGTAGGTAGGTAGGTA
>Ga0116229_10012540_pt1 | contig 12199 bp, 11 predicted proteins | sample S1TSphgellanicum_3_FD_87313 | JGI IMG/M metagenome (GOLD analysis project Ga0116229, IMG submission 87313) | Host-associated microbial communities from peat moss isolated from Minnesota, USA - S1T2_Fc - Sphagnum magellanicum MG | ecosystem: Host-associated > Plants > Peat moss > Unclassified...
CCCCGGCGCTGCGGACCTGATCCACCGTCAGGGCCTTGACCGTGCCGGCGGTGCCCACGGGCATGAAGGCCGGCGTGCGGATGTCGCCGCGGGGGGTCTTCAGCACGCCGGTGCGAGCGGCGCCGTCGGTCGCGGCGATTTCGAAGGGGAACATCGATCCGTCCTTAAGGCCCAGGCTTAAACCATAGGCTGGCGTCGCCATAGGAATAGAAGCGATAGCCGTTTGTCACCGCGTGGGCGTAGGCGGTGCGCATCCGGTCCAACCCCGCCAGCGCCGCCACCAGCATCAGGAGCGTGGACTTGGGCAGGTGGAAGTTGGTCAGGAGCGCGTCTGCGGCGCGAAAGCGGTAGCCGGGGCGGATGAAGATGTCGGTCTCGCCCGCAAACGGCGCGATCTCGCCCGCGGGCGTCGCGGCGGACTCCAGAAGGCGCAGGCTGGTGGTGCCCACGCAAACGATCCGCCCGCCGGCCGCCCGCGCCGCATTCAGCGCCGCCGCCGTTTGCGCCGACACCTCGCCGTACTCCGCGTGCATCCGGTGGTCGGCGATCACGTCCGTCTTGACCGGCAGAAAGGTGCCCGCGCCGACATGCAGGGTGACGAACGCCTGGCCCACCCCCCGCGCGGCAAGCTCGGCCAACAGCTCCGGCGTGAAGTGCAGGCCCGCCGTCGGCGCGGCGACGGAGCCGTCCTCGCGGGCGTAGACGGTCTGGTAGTCGGTCTGGTCCTGGGCGTCCTCGGCCCGCTTTGCGGCGATGTAGGGGGGCAGCGGCATCTGGCCGATTCCGCGCACCGCGTCGTCCAGCGCCGGCCCCGCCAGATCAAACGCCAGCCGCACCTCGCCGCCCTCGTCCTTGCCCTCCACGGTGGCGTGAAGGGCGGCGACGCCCCCATCCAACGCCTCAAACCGCACCCTGTCCCCTACCCGCATCCGCTTGCCCGGCCGCATGAAGGCGCTCCAAACCGCCGGCCCCAACCGCCGATGCAGCAGCGCCTCGACCCGCACGCTCGATCCGTCGCGCTCGCGAACGCCAAACAACCGCGCCGGGATCACCCGCGTATCGTTGAACACCAGCACGTCGCCGGCCCGCAGCAGGCTCGGCAGATCGGCGACGGCGATGTCTTGGACCGGCGCGCCATCCGGAACCACGAGCAACCGCGCCGCCGTGCGCGGCGTCGCCGGCCGGAGCGCGATACGGTCGTCGGGCAGGTCGAAGTCGAAATCGGCGAGGGAGAGGTCGGGCGACATGGCGGCGATGAGTTGCGGGCCGCTCAGACGTCACGATCGGACGCGGGGGTCAAGCGGGGAGGTTGGTTGGTCATGACATAGCAAGCGCCGACAGGGTCTCAAGCCAAAGCGCGTCTGCGCCTAGCTCCCTCATATCTCAAACGGAACATCCCCGTTCTCCCGCCAGTTGCCTCGGCAGGACGCTTCAACAGCGCCCTCTCCAACCTCACAAACATACAGGAGAGCCCCATGGCCGGCCAACTCGACGGAAAAAAGATCGCTATTCTCGCCACCGATGGCGTGGAGCAGGCGGAGCTCTTGAGCCCCCAGGCGGCGCTGATCAAAGCTGGCGCCCGGGTCGATGTGATCTCGCTGAAGACCGAGGCGATCCAGGGCTTCGATCACATCACGCCGGGCCAGAAAATCCCGGTCGATAGGGCGCTGGAGAGTGTCGATGCAGCCGACTACGATGGCCTGGTGCTGCCCGGCGGCGCCCAGAACCCTGATCGGCTCCGCACGGAGCCGGCGGTCCAAGCCTTCGTCCGCGCCTTCTTCGAGGCCGGTAAGCCGGTGGGGGCCATCTGCCACGCGCCGTGGATCCTGATCGACGCGGGCGAAGCGAAAGGCCGCACCCTGACCAGCTACAAGACGATCCGCCAGGACTTGGCGAACGCCGGCGCCGTGGTCGTCGATCGGGAGGTGGTGGTCGACCAGGGCCTGATCACCAGCCGCGACCCTGACGATCTGCCGGCCTTCAACGCCAAGCTGATCGAGGAATTCGCCGAGGGCCGTCACAGCGGTCAAACGGAAAAGGCGCACGAAGCGGAGCACGCCTAGTCGAAGCCCCCCCCCTTCCCCCCCCCTCCCTGGGGGGAAGGGTTTTATCTTTCTACTTCAATGGCCTAAGGCGCTCGAGCTTCGCCCGAACCTCCTGCGGCGTCACGCCCGCCGCCCGCAGGTCGCTCAGAGTTTCACCGCCATTGCGCTTGGCCAGCCGCTTGCCGTCGGGTCCCAGGAGTAGGCGGTGGTGGCGATAGGTGGGCGTGGGCAGCCCAAGCAGGGCTTGTAGCAGACGCTGGATATGGGCGGCGGCGAACAGGTCTTGCCCGCGGACCACGTGCGTGACGCCCTGATGGGCGTCATCCACAACCACGGCGAGGTGATAGGCGACGCTGACGTCCTTGCGGGCCAGGATCACGTCTCCCACAAGCTCCGGATCGGCCCTGATCCAGCCCTGCTCGCCATCCGGTCCCCGCCCCTCCTCCAGGAAGGCGAGTTGGTCGAAGCCGCCCAGCGCCTCTCGGGCCCGGTCTAGCGATAGCCGCCAAGCGAACGCCTCGCCCCGCGCCAGGCGGCGGGCCTCCTCGTCTTCAGCCAAGGGTTCGCCGCGGTAGACGCCGCCGTAAGCGTCAGCCCCATGGGGGGCGCGGCCGATATCGTCGAGCACCTCTTGGCGCGTCTTGAAACAGCGATAAATCAGGTCCCGCGCGCCCAGCGTCTCCAGAGCCGCGTGATAGGCCGCAAGACGGGTCGACTGACGCAGCACCGGCGTCTCCCAGCTCAAGCCCAGCCAGGCCAGATCCTCGTAAATCCCCGCCTCAAACTCGGGCCGAGCGCGGGTCTGGTCGATATCTTCGATGCGCAACAGGAAGCGACCCTCGACCGCGCGCGCGGCGTCATGGGCTGCAAACGCCGCGAAAGCGTGCCCGAGATGCAGGCGGCCCGTGGGCGAGGGGGCGAAGCGGGTGACAAGGGCGGCCATGTCCGTCGATTTAGGACGCCGCCGGGCTTCCCCGCTACCACCGTCAGGCTCCCGGCCGCTATAGAGGCCGCTATGGCCGCCCGGAGCTCTCCACCCCTCGACCCAGAAAGCCTCCAACAGGCCCGCGCCTGGCTGGCCGCGAGGGACCCTGCCCTGGCGCATATGGACGCCCTGACGCCGACCTTCGCCTGGCGCACGTCCCAAGGCGGCTTTGCGGGGCTGGTGCGGGTGATCACAGGTCAGCAGGTGTCGATCGCCGCCGCCGCGGCGATCTGGGCGCGGTTGGAGGCGGGCTTAGGCGCGGTGACGCCTGAGGCGGTCGCGGCGACCGATGTTCAGGGGTTGCGGGCGTTCGGACTGTCGGCCTCCAAGGCCCGCTATGTGAAGGCGATCGCAGACGCGCAGCTTTGCGGCGCCACAGACCTTGAGCGCTTGCGCGCGCTGGACGATGCAGCCGCCGCTCAAACCCTGTGCGGCCTGACCGGCGTAGGGCGATGGACGGCGGACATCTATCTGATGTTCTGCGAGGGACGACGCGACGTCTTCCCGGCGGGCGACCTCGCCCTGCAGGAGGGTCTGCGTATGGCGGAAGGCGCCGCCGTGCGTCCGAGCGAGCGCGAGCTTTTGGCGCGGGCCGAGCGGTGGCGCCCTCATCGCGGCGTAGCGGCGCATCTCATCTGGGCCTATTACGGCGCTGTGCGAAGCCGACAGGCGACGCCTTTAGCCAGCGTAGGGACGATCTGACATGGCGGCATTGACGGGGCCGAGCGTTGCGCCGGCCAGCGGCGGACCGGCGCGCCAGCTCGTGATCTTCACCCATGGTTACGGCTCCAACGGCCGCGACCTGATCGGTCTCGCCGGCTTTTTCGCCGAGCGCCTGCCCGACGCCGCCTTCGTCTCCCCCAATGCGCCCGAACCCGTGCCAGGCTTTCCGGGCGAGGCCTATCAGTGGTTCGGGCTCAGCCGGCTGGATCCCGATCTGATGGACGCCGGCGCCCGGGTGGCGGCGCCCAAGCTGGACGCCTTTATCGACGCGGAGCTGGCCCGGCATGACCTGCCGCCATCGGCTTGCGCCCTGGTGGGCTTCAGCCAGGGGACCATGATGGCGCTCCACGTGGGTTTGCGCCGGCCTGAACCGCTCGGCGCCGTGGTCGGGTTTTCAGGGCTTCTGACCGGGCCGCAGAGCTTGCCCAGCGAAATCCGCAGCCGCCCGCCCGTGCTGCTGGTCCATGGCGATCGCGATGACCGTGTGCCGATCCAGGCCCTGTTCGCCGCGTTGGAGAGTCTGGCGGCGGCGAAGGCGCCCGCGCTTTGGCGCATCTGCCCCGGCGCCGGCCACACCATCACGGAAGACGGGCTCGACCTGGCCTCCCAAGTGCTCCGCGATGCGTTCCGCGGGGGGTATCGGGGTTGGACGCCGGGTGAGGCTGTGCGGCGGTAGGGGCGCGCGCCCGAGCACGGCGGCGCATCCACTGCGGCTGCCCTACCCCTTGGGCAGGGTAATCACATCCCCGCGGGCCTTCAACCGATCCAGCACCCCATTGGGCCGGAGCAGGAAGTTGAGGTCGATGATCGCCACGGTCTTGCCGGGGTGCTGCAAGGCCTGCTCGATCGCCTGCATCCCTTGCGTCATGCCCCGTTCGAGCAAGCCCTGGACGCTCGGGCTCTGCATCAGGCAGCGGTCGAACACGGAGATCGTATAACTCTGCCCGATCGCCTTCAGGTCGGCGTTGGCCCAGGCCTTGGCGTTGGCCGGCGCTTTGGCGGACTCGCGGTCGATATCGTCCATGGCGGCGTCGAAACAGGCCAGGTCGGCGCTGGGCGACATCTGGGCGATGATCTTGGCGAAAGGGGCCGCGTCGAAGTCGCCGATATGGCGGATCGGCACGTGATCGGTCTCAGCCAGCTTTTCGATCGTCGAGATCGGCTTGGCGTCGGACAGGCCGGCGGCGCGGCGCCAATCGCCGATCAGGAAGCCGCCGGCGACCGCGGGCTTCATGTGCTCGTACTTGTCGGGCTTGGCGTGGAGCAGGGCCAGGACATGCTCATAGCGCGCGCGCTCCGAAGGCGGCAGCGCCTGGCTCAAGGTTTGGCCGTGCAGCTCAAAGGCGCCGCGATTGAAGAACAGGCTGACGCTGTCAAGCACGCTGAACTTGGGCTCCGGCGGCAGGAGCAGGGCCGTCGCCCCGTCCAAGGCGTTGCTGATCCGTGTTGTGTCCCACACCAGGAGGTGCGGTAGGGGCTGCAGAGAGCCGACGATGATCACCTCGGAGTCGCCCCGCGTCACCCGCCACAGGGCAGGTCCAGGAAGGTGTTTCACGATCTCCAGTTCCTGGACCACAGTGCTCTCGCCCTTGGGCGCGGTCGACGCCCACGGCGGCGGTCCGTTGGCCCAGGGGGAGGGCGGCGGCGTGGAGGATTGGGCGTGGGCCGATCCGCACATAAGCCCGATGACGACCGCGGCCGTCGCCACGCCGAAGCGAAAGCCCCGCAGGACGGCGCCGTTAAACGCCGTCCGCGGGCTGGGGCCCATAGAGTATAGGGTCTGGGTCATGACGCCGCTCCAAACACGCGAACGTGTCCTTACCACGGCCGATGAGACGGAATCTGGGCGTGGTGCGCGTTCGCGTTGCGCCGCGAGGCCCCTTGATCTATCCCGATCCCAACGACGTGCGACAGCCTGACGGCTCAAGAGGATAAGCGATGCAGGGACTGGTGACGGTCTTCGGCGGTTCGGGGTTTGTGGGGCGCTATGCGGTGCGGGCGCTGGCGAAACAGGGCTGGCGCATCCGGGTGGCGGTGCGCGAACCGCATCTGGCGCCCGAGCTGAAGGTCATGGGCGACGTCGGTCAGGTCGAGTTGGTGCAGGCCAATGTGCGCCATGAGGCCTCGGTGCGCGCAGCGCTGGTCGGCGCTCAGGCCTGCGTCAACCTTGTGGGCGTCCTGTATGAGGCCGGTCGCCAGTCGTTTGACGCCGTTCACGCGACAGCGCCGGGCCTGATCGCCGCCGCTGCGGCCGCGGCCGGCGCGACGCAGTTCGTCCAGGTGTCCGCGATCGGCGCCGACGCAGACTCTTCCGCCGCCTATGCTCGCACCAAGGCCGCTGGCGAAGCCGCCGTGCGCGCAGCCTTCCCGAGCGCGGTGGTTCTGCGGCCCTCGGTCGTGTTCGGCCCGGAAGACGGCTTCTTCAATCGCTTCGGCGCCATGGCGGCGATGTCGCCGGTTCTGCCGCTGATCGGCGGGGGCGAAACCAGGTTCCAGCCGGTCTATGTGGGCGACGTGGCCGCCGCCATCGTCGCGGCCCTGGCGCAGGAGAGCGCCGCCGGTCGCACCTTTGAGCTTGGCGGTCCCGGCGTTTACAGTTTCAAAGCCTTGCTGGAGCTGCTGTGCCGGGAGACGATGCACCGTCGCCTTCTGCTGCCGATCCCCTTCCCGGTGGCCAGCCTCCTCGGAAAGATCGGCGACCTTCAGGCCAAGCTCCTGCCGATCGCGCCCCAAGTCACCAGCGATCAGGTCGAGCTGCTCAAATCCGACAACGTCGCCAACCCGGCGATGCCGGGACTGGACGATCTTGGCGTGTCGCCCACGGCGGTGGACGCCGTCATACCCACCTACCTCTGGCGCTTCCGCCGCGGCGGCCAGTTCGCCCAGCCCGAGGCGGCCAACGCCTAGTCAGCGCTTGCCGATTTGAGCGGCGGCCCAGGGAACTTTTTTCCAGGCCGACTAGCGAAATCCACCAAGCTTCCTTATTTGGATCGTCGGGTCCACTTTTGCCTCATGCCTAGGCTGGCCGCCTCGTGATCGAGGACGCGGCTGCAGGATGAGGCTGGGCTCGCCCATAAGGTGGAACAGAGCTGATATGAGCGCTTATGAGGAAGACGGAGCGGCCGCCCTGCAAGGGACGGCGAAGGCGCAGCCAACGACGGCGCCTCGCGCCAGCCTAGGGCGGCGACTGCGCCTGCCCTTGTTGCTGGCCCTGCCGATACTGATCGTGGCCGCCGCCCTGTACGTCTATCTGACCGGCGGCCGCTACGTCTCGACCGACGACGCCTATGTGCAGTCGGCGCGGGGCTCGGTCTCCGCCAATGTCTCGGGCCAGGTGGTCGAGGTGGACGTACGGGAGAACCAGTTCGTCCATGCCGGCGACGTGCTGTTCCGCCTGGACAGCCGGCCCTATGATGTGGCGGTCGAACAGGCGCAGGCCGAGTTGGTCAGCGCCCAGGAGGGCGTCTCCGCCACCCAGGCGTCCTTGGGCCAGACCGGCGACGAGGTGACGGCCGCTCAAGACACCCTGGACTACGACCAGAAGGAGCTGGCGCGCCAGAAAGCCATGGCGGCCTCAGGCGTGTCGTCGCAGCAGCAGCTGGACGCGGCCCAACATGCCGTCGATAGCGCAAAGGCGGCGCTGGCCGCCGCCAAGCAGCACCAAGCCAATGTGCTTGCGACCTTGGGCGGCGCCGCGAACGGCCCGATCACCGCCTACGCCAACGTCAAACGCGCCCAGGCGGCGCTGGACCGCGCCAAGCTGAACCAGTCCTACGCCACCATCCGCGCCCTGCAGGACGGGGTCGTCACCAAGGTGGAGCAGCTTCAGGTCGGCGACTATGTCAACGCCGCCCAGCCCCTGTTCGATCTCGTGGCCCCGCGCCTGTGGGTCGAGGCCAATTTCAAGGAAAATCAGCTCAGCTATATGCGCCCAGGCCAGCCGGCGACGGTCAAGATCGACGCCTATCCGGGCCGCACCTATCATCTGCATGTCGCAAGCCTCAGTCCCGGCACCGGCAACAGCTTTTCCGTCCTGCCGGCGGAGAATGCGACGGGCAACTGGGTCAAGGTGGTGCAGCGCCTTCCGGTGCGGCTGGTGTTCGACACCGACGCCTCAGACATTCGCGTCCCCCTCGCCGCCGGCCTGAGCGCCACGGTGACGGTGGATACCGCGCACCGGCGCACCCTGTTCGGCTTTGGGCTGAACCACCACACGGTCGATCCGAGATGAGGTCTCGGCTGAGCCGTTCCGTCCCCTCATCTCCCCTATCGCGAAGCAATGGGGGCGTACGTCCGAAGGACGGGAGGGGGCCGCGCCGGAGCGCGGAAAACGTGGCGGCGACGTTGGCGCTGTTCGACCCGGCTAAAGCCGTGCAGCCCCCTCCCGCCTCCGGCGTACTCCCCCATCAAAGATGGGGGAGAGAAGGGGCCGCGTCATGACCATGGCCACGCCCACAGCGGCCGTGGACTCCGGCGCAGACCTGAAGCGTCCTCTGATCGTCCTGTCGATCATGACCGCGACGGTGATGAACTCGCTGGACACCACCATCGCCAACGTGGCCCTGCCCCATATCCAGGGCAGCGTCTCGGCGTTGGCGGATCAGATCACCTGGGTCCTGACCTCCTATATCGTCGCCTCGGCGATCATGACGCCGATGACCGGCTGGCTGGCCGGGCGGTTTGGGCGCAAGCGGGTGTTCCTGATCTCCATCGCCGGCTTCACCTTCGCGTCGGCGCTCTGCGGGATCGCGGGCAGCCTGGTCGAGATCGTAGGCTTTCGGCTGTTTCAGGGCGTCTGCGGCGCCGCGCTGATCCCCCTGTCGCAGGCGGTCTTGCTCGACATCTACCCCAAGGAGCGCCACGGCCAGGCCATGGCCATCTGGGGCATGGGCGCCATGCTGGGGCCGATCCTGGGTCCCGCGCTCGGCGGCTTTTTGACCGACAACTACAGTTGGCGCTGGGTGTTCTACATCAACCTGCCGTTCGGGATCTTGGCCTTCTTCGGCATCCTGCTGTTCGTGGCGGAGTCGCGGAACGCCAACGCGCCCCGGCTGGATTTCTTCGGCTTCCTGGCCTTGGCGCTCGGCATCGGCGGCTTGCAGATGATGCTGGACCGGGGCCAGCAGAAGGACTGGTTCGGCTCGACCGAGATCTGGGTCGAGGCCGCCATCGCCGCCATCGGCTTCTACTGGACGGTGGTGCAGACGGCGACCGCAAAGCAGCCCTTCATCAGCCGCGCCCTGTTGAAGGATCGCAACTTCGTCGTCGCCACCATTTTCGGCTTTCTGATCGGCATCCTGCTGTTTGCGACCCTGGCGCTGCTGCCGCCGATGCTGGAAGACCTGATGAACTATCCGGTGGTGACGACGGGCCTGGTCACGGCGCCGCGGGGCGTGGGCACGTTCGTCTCCATGTTCATCGTCGGTCGCCTGATCGGGCGGGTCGATACGCGATGGATCCTGTTGACGGGCCTTCTCATCACGGCGTTTTCGCTCTCGCGCATGAGCCACGTGAACTTGCAGATGGATGCAAGCCTGGTCGTCACCTCGGGCGTCATGCAGGGGATGGGCGTGGGCCTGATCTTCGTCCCGCTGTCGGCCCTGGCGTTCGCGTCCTTAGGCGCAGGCCTTCGCGCCGAAGCCGCCGGCATCTTCACCCTCGTCCGCAACATTGGCTCCAGCGTCGGGATCTCGATCATGGAGGCGCTGCTGGTCCAGAACTCGGCCACGGTCCATGCGGACCTGATCCGCCACGTGCGCCCCGATAACCCCAATCTGATCGCCGCAGGTCAACTCGGCGGCTTCGCCACGCCTCATGGCCTGGCGCTGATGAACGCGCAGGTCGGCCAGCAAGCGGCGATGATCGCCTATGCGGACGATTTCAAACTGATGATGCTGGTGGCGCTCGCCGCCATACCCATGCTGCTGCTGCTGAGCCCGCCCAAAAACGCGCCGGCGGCGGGCGAAATCCACGCTGTGGAGTGATGATCGTGTCGATACGCTTTAATCGGAGCCGCAGACCGGCGGCGGCTTTTGCGTCGGTCGCGGCGGTCGCCCTGGCCGGCTGCCACACCGTCGGGCCGAGCTTTCGGGCGCCCCCGCCGCCGGCCACGTCCGCCTACACCCAGGCCGGCGACCCGCTGCTCAAAGACTTGGGCCCCAACGCGCAACACATCGCGCTCGGCCAAAAGGTCGCCGACGATTGGTGGCGAGCCTTCCAATCGCCCGACCTCGACCGGGTCATGCGCCAGGCGTTGGCCGGCAACCCGTCCCTGGCCGCCGCCAACGCCACGCTGGCGGCGCTGCACGCCGACCTCGCCGCCGTCAAGGGCCAGCGATTGCCCGAGGTGGACCTCTCGGCCGGCGTGGAGCGCGAGCGGCTGAACTTCCAGGCCTTAGGCCTGGGCGCCAATACCTTTCCAGGTCTGTCGATCGACAACAATCCGACCTTCCCGCTCTATTCGGTCGGCCCCAGCGTATCCTACGCTCTGGACCTCTGGGGCGGCGTGCATCGCCAGGTGGAGTCGGCCGCTGCGAGGACACAAGCCCAGGCCCGCCAGGTCGATGCGGCCTATCTGACCCTGACCGGCAATGTCGCCACCCAGGCCGCCCTGATCGCGGCGGTGCGGGCCGAGATCGCGACCGTCAAGTCCGTCGTCGCCGACGATGAGCGCAACATCGGATTGGTGCGCAGCGCGTCCCGCGCCGGCGGCGTCGCGCGGGAGGAGACGGTCAACGCCGACGCCCAAATGGCCGCCGACAGCGCCCTTCTGCCGCCGCTTGAGCAGCAGCTCAGCCTCGCTCGCCACGCCCTGGCGCGCCTGGTCGGCCAGGCGCCGGCGGACTGGACGCCGCCGGACTTCGACGTCTCGACCCTGCCTCTCCCTGAGACCATCCCCGTCAGCCTGCCCTCCGCCCTGGTGCGCGAGCGGCCGGACATCCTTCAGGCCGAGGCGGAGCTGCATGCGGCCACCGCCGATATCGGCGTGGCGACCGCCAAGCTCTACCCCAACATCACCCTCAGCGCTTCGCTCGCCGAAAGCGCCCTGACGCCCCAGACCGTCTTCTCCGCCACCGGTACGGCCTACACGATCGGGGCTGGATTGACCGCGCCGCTGTTCGACGGCGGTCGTCTACGCGCCAGGCGTCAAGCCGCGGTCGCCGAGGCCGAGGTCGCCGCCGCCGCCTATCGCGCCACGGTGCTGCACGCCTTCACCGAGGTGGCGGACCTGCTCTCAGCGCTGGGCCACGATGAAGCCGCGTTGGCGGCCGCGCAGCATCAGCAGACCACGGCCGAGGCGGCGCTCCATTTCGCTGAAACCGCCTACCGCGAAGGCGGCGCCGGCCTGATCCCGGTAGTGATCGCAGAGCGCCAAGTGAATAACGCCAGGCTGGGCGTCGTCCGCACACAGGCCCAGCGCTATCTGGACACAATCCAGCTCTTTGTCGCCACCGGGCATGGGTGGGGTGGGACGGGGTCGAAAGACTCTACTGGCCCCGCCAGAACGTGACGACACATCCACCCGTGATGATGAGAAGACCGCCCACCAAGACGGGCAAGGTCGGCACATGACGGAAAAAGAAAAAATTCACGATCTGCCAGACGATAAATAGCGTGGCGATATATAGGCCGACGACCTTTTCAAACGCCACCGGCGCAAGGTTTAGGAAGACGCCATAGCCAAACAGCATCGCCGCGCCGATGGCGAAGAACCCCAGGCGGGCGACAAGCCTAGGGTGTCCGAGGCCAAGGCGAACGATGGCGTCCCCACTTGATTCAAGGGTTGTGGCGACCACGAGAATGCCAAGCGTTGCGAATTTATTCACGGTCGCTGAAATTCCCCGGCAAGCTGAAGGCCGTGGAGCCTCGCACAACGCAACGGCCTTGGGAATCTCGATCAAAGCGCATTTATCAGCCCTATCGACCTAAGCGGCCTCCGACATAGTCTCCCAGCTCTGGTCCACGATGGCGGGGATCGCGATGATGCTAACGATCCGGCCCTCGAGGGTGAGGACGCCGGGGATCAGGGTCGCGCGGATGCGTTCTCGGTTAACGGGCAGCCCCCTCACCCGCCGCCGCCAAACCCCACAAACATGCCGATCGCCGCCAAGGCCATCAGCGCGGTCCCCAGCCACCCGAACAGTTTCTGCAGCGGCGTCGCCACCAGCACGCCCATGATCGCCTTTTTGGACGCGACGATCATGGTTACGGCCATGATCGGCACAGCCACGACCCCGTTGATCACGGCGCTGTAGAACAGGGCCTTGATCGGATCGATGGGGGTGAACCCCAGAAGGATGCCGCCGATCACCGAGGCGGCGATGATGGCGTAGAAGGGCCGCGCCTCGCCCACCTTGCGATTGAGACCGCTGGTCCACCCCTGGGTCTCGGCGATGGCGTAAGCCGCAGAGCCGGCGAGCACGGGGACGGCCAAGAGGCCTGTGCC
>Ga0116229_10012541_pt1 | contig 12199 bp, 10 predicted proteins | sample S1TSphgellanicum_3_FD_87313 | JGI IMG/M metagenome (GOLD analysis project Ga0116229, IMG submission 87313) | Host-associated microbial communities from peat moss isolated from Minnesota, USA - S1T2_Fc - Sphagnum magellanicum MG | ecosystem: Host-associated > Plants > Peat moss > Unclassified...
GACGTCCTTTACATTAGCCTTGGCTTTGCCCTTGGCTTTATGCAAAGCTTTATTCATGTTATTCATGTTATCGGACTGACAGACGCGATTGATGGCTGGCGTGTGTGTCTCTCCCCCACCATGACCCGCAGCGCCAAAATTATACAGAGGCCGATTCTGCCATAGAATGCTTTTGCAGCAGAATTGTCGTGTCAGACAGACAGACGCACAGACTAAGCGAATTAATATATAAGATTTACGTATATATGATCATGAATATATGTATAAACTATGGATGTAGTGTCTATACTATTTTCCTAGCATAATGAGGTTATGTAACATGGACTAGGGAACCAACAGGTAACTGGCTGAAGGTCATTTGTTATTGGAAATAGTTGAGGTGTTGGAGCATTGAAGGTATTGCAAATAACCAATCACCTCGAGCGGGTTGTTTGACATAACCTACCATTCAAAGGTTGGGGAGCAACAACAACATAACCCTCTTGTTGATGGATGAAAAGACATGTAATTCTCTCTTTGATGGATGAAAACTTGTAGTAGACATCATGTCCAAATGGTGGATGTATGAGAAAAAAAGGGTGAGAAGTTATTATGCGTGGTGAAAGGTGAATGGAATACAAATTAGAAGTTCAAGAAACCTTTGGATAGTAGGTTATGGACTAGGTAATCAATTCGAAGTTGTCAATTACCAAAAATAGTTGAGGCATAGGAGCATCAAAAGTATTTTTCATAGCCAACGACCAAGTTGAGCTAATTAACAAACATAACCTACCATTGAAAAGTTTGAGAACAACAATATAACCTACATGATGATGCATGAAAAATCATGTAACCTTCTTATCAATGGATGAAAAATCATGAAATCCTTTTGTTGATGGATGAAAATCCATATTTGATGTCCTATCCAAATGATGTATGTATGGGAAAGAAAGGTTAAAAGGTTATGTTTGGTGAAGACCAAGTGGAGGAGAAACCAAAAGCTCGAGAACCTCAAAATGATAGGTCATGAAATCCTTCCCTTTCTACGAGTATGTGGAAAAACTTGTTTTCTTTTGTTTTCAATTTTTTTTTCATAATTATATATTCTTTGAAATTTCTACTTGGATTCTTATTAATATGGATTCTAATGGTTCATAATTCACAACAACATCCCTAATTAACCATTGGCATCAAATTACATTACCAATTTAACATTGTAAAATAATTTTCATATGAATTTTTTTAATTTTTTAAGAATTCAAGTGAGCCACTCATTCATGCATTCACCTAACATGCAAATGTTATAACGAGGACTTTTGTGATCATGCCTAGGGAAATAATGTGAACACTTGAAAGCATTCCAAGTGTGATTTAGTTACCTTTAGACATCCCAATGGTGGTTGTGTCATTTTGTGACTCCACGTGATGAGTTCAATAGGGTATCTAAACTACCCTTCCCACAAAGGAGTGTTGAATATGGAGTGGCACAAGCTTTTGTGATAGTACCACAATTGCAATAGTGATAGGTTTCTTTTACAAACACATAAAGAAAACATGCACTTCAAGTGACATAATATTCTCAATTCACAAATAAATTGAATATACATGGAAAATTAGATTATTGTTAATGTAATAAGTAACAAATATCATTGCAAAATTTTCATTAAAATTATTGCTTATGTGAGATTAAATGTTTGGTTGAACATGAAATGTTTTGGAAGTTTCGACAAATTTTTTTTAATGGAACCACACATTAGGTGTGTTGGATCCACATATGGCTCTTTGATTGCAAACACAATTGTCATTTGCTTATCGTTTAACATTTAATCCCACAAAAAATTATCATTGCATTTGGTGTCTCCAAGTTAACATCACCAATTGGAGAGCTCTTCAAAATACCAAGTGATGAGAGTGATGCTCCTTTCCCATTGACATCAAACTTGCAAGATCTCAATGATAATGAACCTTGGATGACTGATCTTACAATTCCAAATACATTGTCACGATCAAATGGCTAGCCATTGTGATAACAAGGTTGATTATCATGAAGAGGTTTTAGATTAGGACTACCAATCAAAATACAGAACATGGTAGCATATTTCTTGACTATTGTGCATATGGAGCTCCTAGTTATGGGTATGATATTTCACAATTGATTTCAAACATGGAAGAAACACCATTGCTAACATCAAACTTGCAAGATCTCGATGACAATGAATCTTGGATGACTACTCCTACAATTCTATAAACATTGTCATCAAAATGTCAACCATTATCATCACAAAGGCCTATTATCATCAAGGGGTTTTAGGACTACCAATCAAAATACACAACATGGTAACATATTTCTTGACTACAACACACATGTGGACTTCCTAGTCATGGTTGAAGTACATCCTACATTAGGGCCAATTTGGAAATCAAATAAATTTTTGGCTTGAATGCAATTGTGATGTTTTGTAGGTCAAAGAACCATCTTTGTGCAACAAAAAACACTTTTAGCATGTACAAAAATTTACTATAGGATTATAAGTTGTTCATGAGGCCTCAATTGGTGATAATGTAATACAATTTTCATAAAAAATGTGAACATGTTTAGCACACCCACTCAAAAAGACAAAGACACTAAGTAGAAATTCACATCATCCAGGGTTCCAACCCCATACTTATGGAGCAAAGCCATTGAGAAAATTTTGACCTTTTTAGGTTTATTGTTGGCACAACTCCCCTTTTGAAGCTACCTTTAACAATTGCCAATTGCAAACAAGCAACTTAACAAGTCTACCCAACTTAATTATAATTTTTTTGTCATGTGATATTTTGAACACTAAAAAAAACAATGCAAGATATATGTATGAATCAACCTCTCATCACAAGTGATTTGTCATCCGCTCCAATGTTGACGCTTATAACCATCGATGTCAACATCCATAAACAAAATAACATAACATCTCATAAACCTAATACATCCATCCAAACCAAAATAAACTCACCTACAAAAACATAGGAATCCAAAGCCAAAACATAAAAAAACGTAAACACGATGTCTAATGAAAAATTGCATAAACACAGGAAAAACTTACAAAATGTAACACATAATGCTTTGAAATTTCAAATCAACAAAAATGATTTGAAATCGTTCAAAAAAAGATTATATCCCAAACACAAAAAATCTAAAACTACATTTTCACTGGAATCAATTCCAACCCCAATTACCTTAATTTACTTAAAATAATTACCATAATTAAAATGAAAACACATAATTATCACAAAACTTCTAACACTTTCCAAAGATGTCTATTAACAAGCTAACTAGTGTGAACCCTGTGCATAATGCACATGTGTGTTATTTCAACAATGTTTGGTTGATGTTTTTGGTTTTTTAAAAAAACTTTTCTTTTCAAACAACTGTCCGTGGCTTGGACGCCGTTCTCGGGAGACGAGTTGATTGCTTCCGGGGTCCTGTCTGGTCTGGTTTAGGGTAGGGTGGTAGGTACCTAGGATGATCCCGTGGTTTCAGCAGGCTCTGTGACCTAGGCTAGTAGGTACCTACTACCTACCCTACAAATAATGTCACGATGAAATAACTGTCCGGAGTCATTGTCACTGATTGACAGACAGACTTGCTAAATTAATATATTAGATGTGAATTTCATGCATGCAATTGGGTTCATGCAAACAACTACTTTTTATGCAAATGCGTTGCAAAACACACGACTCACCAACATTTGGAAGGAATTTTGGTCAATCCATGAGCATTTGTCTTTCACTTGTAGCATGCATGATATTGCCAAGTTGCATTAATGAAACTATTGAATATATTTTTAAAAATTGAATTCCTTTTTTTTATAAACATAACTATGTCTAAATAAGGTGGGTATTTTGGGCACATCGAAAAATGAATCAAGTTTTAATTTAAATTAAATTAGAAGTTGCTATAGATGTAGCTAATCAATAGCTTCAATAATGTTAACGAAAAATATTTAAAATTTTTACTTAGTCCGAATTAACGTGAAATTTAAAGTTGAACTCAATAACTAAATAAATAAATAAATAAATATAGGCAAAATTTTATGGCAATATCTGTGCGTGAACCGCGCGGTCGTCAGAGGCACCCGCGCGGTTCCCGTGGAAACAGCCGCGCGTTTCTGTCTTCGTCTCGCCCCCCTTTGCAGTTTGTGTTCTCTCTCCCTGTGCGTTGAAGTTTCCCCTGCGCGCTTACCATCGTCTTGTTGTTTTTGTTGTTGTTGCTGCTAATTTTCTGCATGTAATTCTGATGCACTTGTTAATCGCCTTCCGTCTGTGAAGTTTTGGAAATTTTTGCTATCGATTTTGGCCCAGATTTTGTCGCACAAAGTTCCTTGTTTCTTTACGGAGGTTTTGTGAGGAACTTGTTGCTTCTTTTTGGATGCAGCCGAAGCTCCGGCCATGTCAACGGACGTTCATTAACGCATAGAAAACTTTTTGTTCCTGTTTCAGTTGAGTTTTTCTTCTTTTTCTGGCCATTTGTCAGATCTACTGCATGGGCAAGGCAAGGCAAGGGAGGAGTTTCTTTGTTTGTTTTTCGCTGAAGGGGAATTGCATGACGTAATCACGTTTTGTTTGTTTTTTCCCGCGGCTGCAGCTTTGAAAGATTTGTCGTGAATTCTGGTGTTGTAATCGTCTAGTTTTTTTCTTTCTTTCCTCCTCCAGTGTGCTGTACTTTTTCTGCTTTTGTTGTTCACATTCAAGTAACCAGCACAAACTCTCTTCCATCGTCACCAAACATTTTTCTTTCAAGTCTTTGGAGACTGTGGAAGACGGGCGCGCTGGGTCGCATGGCAAGTCCGGAGGAGGCTGCGGCGGCAGCAGCAGCCTCGCCTACTGTAGTGCGTTCCGGGAGTAACCTGCAGGAAGGCGTCGTCATTCAAGAACTGTCGAGTCCTCCTCTGCAAGGTTGGAAAAAGAAGGTGTGTTTTCTTACAAACCCGAAATTGCACGTGTTTGTTTGTCCCTTCATACTTGCAAAATAATATGAGTTTTTTGGCTTCGAAGGCTGTTAGAAATTCTTTGCAAACCTGCCTTGCCCCTGGAAATTATGGTTTTCTTCTTCTTGTGTCAAGTTAATCATATCTCTGATGCAAAATTCTACAAGATCTATCAGTTCTGTAAAAGAACGTTTGCCTTCTTTGTAATTACTTGCAAAGAGAGCGCACCGTTCAGCATGTGGTGTTAGCAATTGCATGTGGGTGTAAACAGGATAAAAGGAGCCGTTATAGCATTTAGACAATTCCTAAATAGTCCTGAAACAACATTGTCGAACTTTTACATTATTTATACAGTTTTTCAAAGCACGAAAAGAACTAATTACAAATTTCAAATGTGTTAGAAAATATTTTACATTCATTAGATTGTTTTAAAATTTATTCAAATCTTAAATTGATATGTTAAAAAAAGTATGTCACAAATATAACATATGTTTTCAATAATTAATTTGATATATTTTACTTGCAAACTTGTCGAGTAAACATTGATTACACAAAAAATGGTTCCTTTGTTTGCGTTTGCACCCATGTCCCTTTTCTTCTTTGTTTGTACTATTGTGAATATGCTCAGAATGTAGATCTATCTTATTCTGTGAAGCAAAAAAAGAAGATCCCTTTCTTTGGCAAGGTCCTTGTCTCTTGCCAAAACTTCACATAAAGCTAGCAACTTTAGTGTGTCTCTGTTGTCACATGAAAGTAGGCAGCTGCCACTTTGCTCCTCATGTTTGTAGTGAGTACACTTAGGATTTTGCTATTATTTGCTGATCAATGAGGGAAAAAATTTCTGTGATCCGATTCTACAAGCTTTCAAGCTTTTGAGGACATCATTAATCAAATATCATCTTCATTGAGTTTCACCAAATTTTCTAACTGTCCGATTCTGCTGAATTGGCCAATGCTCTAGAAAAAGTCATTGATGTGAGCGTTGCTGGTGTTTCTATGGTGTGATGTTTTTACCTGTCACCATTATAGATTTGATGACAATCCATGATGTCCAGTAATGCTGGACACCCAAACATTCGTTTGGGTGTCTTCATATACTACTTACCTTGCAGTCAAAGTTTGGATCTTGTCCTTTCTCTAAGGTGGCATAAATAGCTCACTTCAAGGACACATTCACATCTGAATGAATTTAAGAGAGAGAATCAGTTTGGTCACTAGTTTTGAGTGTAATGGTTATGGGCTGTGGAGATAATGTAATTCAGAACAAATCTTGGTTCCTTGTTTGATATTATTGAACCTGACAACATTGGTGGTTCTGGAGTTGTACCTGCAGGTCATTCAGAAAATAGGTGGGACTCCAACAGGGAAGGATGTGAGTTACATCACACCTGATGGTGAAGAAATTAGCTCAAAGCGGCAACTACAAAAGCATCTCAAGGGCCACCCAGGAGGTCCCACTGGAGCTAACTTTGACTGGACCTCAGGTGCCCTTTTACATTTTCTTCTATTGAATGTCTGCTCTGTCCTCACTCCTCTGACATCTTCTAGTTCTAATTTGTTTCAGTGCACTATCAGTTTTTCCCTATGGCTCACAACTGAAGTGAAAGATGTTTGGGGACATGCTGTTTGCTATTGTCTGGTATGTTTCAGTGCTGTATTGAATTGTAATATGCACTGCTTTCAGCATCCTTGTGACTCTCACCCTTGCTTTTGATTTCAGATCTGCCCTCCCAGTTTCTGGCAAGTGCAACTGTTTGTATCAACTGTCCATGTGAGTGCTGAATTTAGTTGATGTTGTCCAATTTAGGTGAGAGTCCAAGACGATCATTAAGATTGAGTTCAAGAGGACGAATGTCAAGTGACCACTCAGAGGCAGAACTTCCTGTGACCAAGCGCACAAAGCGAGTAGTCCATGAAACAGCACACAACAGCATTTCTCCAGTGGTAGGAGGCACAGGAAGAAAAGGGAGAGGTGAGAATGGAGGTTTCTTAATTAGTGAAATACTGTGTGAAGACATCCAGTAACAGTGCCTTTTGTGCTTGCAAAGACAGGTTCCCTCTCTAAATGGTTTCATCATCCGAACCTTGAGATATTTGTCCAAACAAGAAGGGAGACTCTTTCCTTGCAAGGAATCTGCACATGTCAATTTGTGTATCCTTTTGGTTTTTATGGTAGATTAAAGCACTTATCTTTTGGTGTCCTTAGTGTCTTCAGAACATTTAGCTCTCAAAATGAAGCAGTTAAGTGACAGGTTTCCTCTGTGCTCTCATGTATTGATACAGCAAAGAAGCTTACATTGGCAGTATCATTAGCTGGAGATGAAGAAGAAATGGAGGATGTGACAAAGGATACGGTGTCAGTGGAACAGATTCAAGCAACAGAAGAAAAGGCAGTTGTGGAAAAATCAAATGGCCAGCAAATGCAAGCTTCAGTGACTGCAGAGGACAAGATTGTCAAGGACATGCAAGGGGAGAAAGGGGTTAACACAGCTGCAGACGAGCCTGTAAAGATGGATGTAGATGTTCCACCCCCTTCAATAAATGGTCACACATTAGAGGTTGACAAGGACACGGTAAAAGATGGAGCCATCAAAGACCTCAAGGCAGACATGGAAGTTTCAGCTGTGGCAACAAAAGTGCAAAATGAGAATCTGACGTCTGACCATGAGAAAAAACCTGATGCATCTGAGGTTTCTATGAAAGAGCCAGCTGTACATGGTTTCACCATTCAGAATGAGGAAAAAGCAGAGGTGGTTGGGCAAGGTGAGTATCATACTCGAAGTCTCATGATTATGCTAGCAACATTGGAACATTAAATGTGGGAAGGCTCGGCATGTTTGTAAGAGGTTAACAGAAACAGCAGCTTAACTCTGTAAATGTGGTATTCCACAAATACAACTCGCGTTTATGCACTCTAGGAACTTTAATGACACCTAGTTCAAAATAAAGCTGAAAAGCAGATGTTTGGTGTGACCACAGGAACACAGGTGGCTGTGCCAGCTCTTTCAGCTGAATTGATCCCCAAGTCCTCAGCAGTAGAGGCACTAATGGCAACAGAACAAAAGTCTGAAGTGAAATTTGTTGAGGAAATTCTGAGTGAGCAGATCACCAATTTTTTGACTGATGAACTTTGTGATGAAGATGAGAATGTAAATGGGGCAGATATGGACTCTCTTGTTGATAACAAGCCACAGGAGTTCAAGGCTGTAGAACTGCCACAGCCTCAAGGTATCCATGCCCTTGTTGACGATTCAGCACTGTTTGGAGGTGGAGCCAAACCACAGGAGGAAGAAGAGCCCCGCATGCTTCCAGATGCCCCTTATCCTGTTGGTATAAGCACATGAAAGGGAAGATAAAGGTTTTAGAATTGAGAGAAGAGCTGAGCCCCTCCACCTTGTCTAGTTAATTGTCCTGACCTGTCAATATCCTCTTTCTTTGTGTGAGCTAGAACCCAGCAGTGTCTCCATAGATACACACACACTTGGAAAACAGACCCTTAGAATGTTCAGTCAGCAGGGTTATGATACCTCATTGCCGTTTAACTGAATGAAATCTTTCACAGACTTGTATGAACATATGTAGAAATGATAGGAATTTGGGTCAAGGATTGGGCCTAGACAATGGAAGAAGTGACTCTCAGCTTGGAAAAGTTGAATTCCAGAAGAATCAGAGGGTTGACCAGTCGTAGATTTGGTTGACCACAAAATGTGATAAACTGTATAGGAGACCACATTTCTGTAACTTGTTTGACTGTAAAGAAAATGGGTCTCATTTGTATGTCTCGCGTGCCATCCCATTTTAGGTGTCTAAGCCTTGTTAGTCTTAAGATGGTTTTTCCATTTGCAAGCTGCACCTGAAGTGTGTACATTTCTTCGATTCCTGTCATTCTTGTAAGTGTGTTTATTATTGGTATTGCTGGAACTGACACAACATGTACCTGCAAAGTGTTATTGTGCAGCTTTCTCTGCAAGTCTCATAGGTATTCTTCTTCAAAGACTGGCAGCCACAGATGGATTATAAATCTTGTGAATTCTATATCCAATTCACGAGCTTCCAATTTTCGTCATGTAAGGGTTCTGCATTCTATCAAGGATCTAAGCCATGGTAAAAGTTCACACAAGCTTGTACTAAGTGATCATTTAGCATCTCCAGTTGTACCATTCAGATTAGTTAGAGAATCAGGCTTCTTTCTTCCTCTCACCAACTTTCAGAGACAAAGCCTGCAGATTTCTGATTATATTGTTGGGTGTTGGGGGAGTGATCATTTGGTAGGAAGAAGCTGTTCAAGACCCTAGATCATTTGACCTAATTTGCATGTTCAATTGAGTGCAGCAGGATCAAGAGGGTTGAGTTTCTGGTGCAGAGACACTAATGCCCCCATGGTGCCCAACTGAAAAACTATGCCATGAATTGGAGAACAAAAGTAAAACTGCAAAACCAAACTGGCTTTTTAAACAGACCCAAACGTTCCAAGATGGCACGAAACCAAGGAAAGCCAAAACCCATAAAGAAGAAGCTGGAATAACCAGGCCAGACAACACTAAAGGCAGGTGGGACATAACCAAAGGCATACAAAAAGATGCTGCTGAGATTGGAGGGGCCAAGACCAATGAAGGTCATGGAAAACCAAGGGAAACCAATTCCTGAGGTCTTGCTTGGTGCGGGGACCCTAATGGTTTGTTGCATGGGCCCATGCTTCCTTCCCTTGTTGTGGTCTGTATGCTTACTTATCTCTGCAGTTAGTTACACATCTTGGTTTAAATACTGGTTGGAAATGAGCTTTCAGCATGTGTAAGCAGAACTGAACGGCTTCTATAGCTCAGTTGGCTAGAGCACCCGTTTAGTAAGCGGGAGGTCCTGAGTTCAACTCTCAGTGGAAGCAGTTTTTTTGAATTTTGCTTGCTTTCTACTAGAGTACTATTGTTTTTGGATTTTACAGAAGCTTGTTTTCTAGTGAGCTCTTTTTTTGGATTTTGTAATGGAAATGGATTCTGAACGTTGATCCATTTTTTCTACCCAAGAGTTTCTGAGTTCAATTCTCAGTAAAAGCAATGTCCCTTTGTAGGAATTTATTTTAGTGAAGCCTTTTTTTGGATTTACCAATGCAAATGGATTGGGAATTACAATCCATTTTTTTCTACTCAAGAGTTTTCTCGTGTAATTGTTTGCAACACTGATACTTTAGACACTTATAAAACCATCCATTATCACCAGCTGCACGTTTTTGGAGAATCCATCCATTTATTATACCTGTTTACTAAAACAACTCGTATTGTTGTTGGCAATTCCTTTTGTCCAACAAGGTGTCTTCCCCCCAACAAGGTGGTAGCAATGACAATTGCAGGTCTGTACTTTTACACTGCAGCTCAGCCTTTTTGAGCCCTTCCTACAAAGATTATTGAGGTAATATGGTGAGTTTGCTCACATGAGACGTACAAAAACATAATAAGTCATTTCAACACTAGTGCTGCAGCACTTCACACTGACAATACCAGATTTAACTCTCATGGGGTATTGAGGTATCTCCACACTCATGAGATACCTCATGAGGAAAACCAGGAGCATAAGAAATTAGAAACAAAAGAACTCTGACATCTTTGTGAGCAGGTGCAGGTTCTCTTACAGCATGTATGAGATCTATAGATTTGAGATTTTTGCTTGCTTGGACTTTTGCTTCAGCACACTTACCTATACTTCTGTGACAGGGTCCAAAATCTCACACCTTACCGACCAAAGTTGAAAAGACAGATCTTTGTACAGCCAGATTATTGGCATTCATGTATATTGAGATACAGTAGGACTCTACTGAGGAGGAGGAGGAGGAGGAGGAGTAGCATTATAAGTACCATAAGGCACACGACTTGGCCCCAACTCAGAAGGCAGGACTTCCTCTTCCAGCAATTGGAAGGGATCCACATATGGGGGCCGCCCTGATATTCCATTGCTGCTATGTACAAATGCGGCTCCAAAATACTGCATTCAACAAACATTGAATAACTAGTTAATACGGATTTATTGAAGTGTTTTAACTTATACATTTCTTGTGTGCTCTGGGACTGGAAATCCTTAGTGCAGGCCTCTATGTTATGAAATCAGCAATGCCCTAGTTCTCCATCTACTGGGAAAGCAAGACAAGAGGTAAAGAAAGAGTTTCACAACTGATGAAATCTCAATGAAATACAGCATAATTCACAAAGAAAAGCATCCTTGGAAAATCTCTGTAACATACCAGATAACAAGCCACAAATGTGGAGACAGTGGCAACAATAAGTGGCCAGAATGCCAACCAGAAGGAACCCCCTAGCTTTAGCAACTCTAGCCCTCTGGGTATCAAGCCCTGTAGACACAATTCCATTGACATCCAAGGTTACAAATTCAGAGTTTGTCACCATTGTAAGGTCAGGATGAGAAATAGCCAGTTTTCGTTGGGTCTAACTATTGTCTCTTAACAGACCTCCTTAATCCTTGCTTCAGCACCCCCCCACAAACTAAATTTTCATAAGCAGATTGAGCTCGAACCACTTCTGTCTAGGTGCATCTCCATGATGTACAAGCCTTGAAAATTGTTAAACTGCAAGTCCAGTAACAACATGTACCATATATAGAAAGCAAGTGCATACCTAGTGCTAGGGTTCACCTTTGACTTGCAAGTGGCTATAGTTTTAACCCCATGCAATATGTGCCTTCTAAGTGTAGCCATAACAGTCAACTCTGCAATATTTCAGCAGAGGAGTGAACTACTGCTTATCCAGAGTACCCAAACCTATGCACTTCAGAGGTATTATTCAAGAGTGCAAACACAAAAATGCTTACATCAATCCCCTCACTGTTCAAGGCCATTGAACGCTCCCTTTGATTGGACTTCTCCCTTTCATCTGTCTGTTTTGGTGGTGATTTTGTGGAGGTGCCAAATGAGCCTGTGCCACTGCTGCCACTTGCACTTTTGTCATTCTCCCCTTCTTTGGTCTTTGTACCAGTACCCAATGTTCCAGGGTCATTGCCATCATCTGTTGTGGATGTTGGCATGATTCCCCGCTTTCGCAACTCTCTCATGAACAAAGTCTCTGGTTTATTGTCCCCTACATGGTGCCAAACAACAACACTAAAATTACATCGCATTAACCAAATGAGGAACACAGCAGAGGTCAGGTCAATGCCAGAGGAATGCCCTCACTTGACCATTACCTCCAAATCCTTAGCCACCTAAATGTGAAACTATACTAAAAAAGGAACACACCCATCAAAATTTCTGC
>Ga0116229_10012542_pt1 | contig 12198 bp, 6 predicted proteins | sample S1TSphgellanicum_3_FD_87313 | JGI IMG/M metagenome (GOLD analysis project Ga0116229, IMG submission 87313) | Host-associated microbial communities from peat moss isolated from Minnesota, USA - S1T2_Fc - Sphagnum magellanicum MG | ecosystem: Host-associated > Plants > Peat moss > Unclassified...
AGTTGGAAAAGCGGCGGCTCGAAATAAAATATGCGAAGTCGCGTCATGATCTGCTGCAAAGAGAACTCGACAAGACGCTAGACCAAGACGCGCTCACGATGGAGGCGGCCGCACGCGGCGTCACGACCGAGACCGTGCTCTCCGGGCTGACGTTGATCACCCCGACCGAGGATGAAGTACGTGCGTTTTATGACGGGAACGTCGATCGGATCAGACAACCGTATGACGAAGTGCATACGAAGGTATTGCAATACCTGACCGAGCAACGGAACAAACAAGTGACTCGGGATTTCTACGACGCGCTGCGGGCCAAACACGGAATCCGCGCGGAACTTGCGCCGTTTCGAGTATCAGTGGCCGCGTTGGGGCCGGTCCGCGGACAGACCAAGGCCGCCGTGACCATCGTCGAGTTCGGCGACTTTCAGTGCCCCTACTGCAAGGAGGCCGAAACCTCACTGCGCAAGGTGATGGCGCGATACCCAAACGACGTACGGCTGGTATTCCGCAACCTGCCGCTGACGCAAATTCATCCCGATGCCCAGCTAGCGGCCGAAGCGGCCGTTTGCGCGGATCGCCAGGGCAAGTTCTGGGAAATGCATGACGCGATGTATGCCGATCAAAGCGCCCTGAAACCGGAGGGCCTAAAAAATACCGCGCAACGCCTCGGCCTGGACACGAATCGATTTTCCACCTGTATCACCGATGGTTCGACGACCGAGGCGCTCGGCATCGATGCCAAAGCCGCGCAAGATCTCGGACTCTCAGGTACGCCCTACTTCTTCATCAATGGCCGACCGGTGGACGGCAACGTGCCTGAGGAAACCTTCAACAACATCATCGCAGAGGAATTACGCCGCGAACCGAAGGATCGGGGCTGATCCCCGCGAATGGCGCACCGACGTCGATCGCGGACCCATTGATGAACGACCGAATGCCAACTTTCCAATTCTGAACCTTTCGTGAGAAGCCCATGATGCATAAGACAAGACCTCATCGACCGCTCATTTCCGTCGCGCTATTGACTGCAGCAGTGACCGCATTTTGCCAACACCGAGCCATGGCGACTGAGACGCCGCGAGACGCCTGCAGCTTGTTGACGCAGGGGCAAGTTTCGGCCGCGCTCGGTATCGAGGTTGACCCCGGAAAACGACCTATTGAAAGCGATCCACTCTCCTGCAACTGGCGGGAAAAAGGCCGAGTCGACGGCATTGCGAGAAACGTGATCGTCTACATCCTCGATGCGAAAACCTTCGACACAGGCAAGCAGTCGAGTCGCACTCCCAAGGCGGCGCTGAGCGGTATCGGCGATGAGGCTTACGTGGCGAAGCCCGCGCGGTTTCCCGCGACCGTGAGCGTACGTAAGGGCGAGGTCTATTTTCGGGTCATGGCGCGATCAGACGCCTCGTCGATCAACGCAGCGACCGATCACGATCAGGAGATCGACAAGGCGCTCGCCCTGGAAATATTAAAGACGCTCTGAAGCGCCCTTACGCGCGAGACGACGCCCGACCGTCAATACGCCAAGCAGCGAGATCAGGTCCCAGCCGAGTTCGCCGCCACCGCCCGACTTGGCCGGTGCAGGCGTCGTCGTGACCGTGACGCTCTGCGTGCCCGTGCCCCCAGCGCCCGTGCAAGTCAGCGTGTAGTCCGTCGTCTCGGTGACCGTCAAACTGGTGCTTCCGGAGCCGATGGCTTGATTGCCGACGAAGCTACCACCGGTACCCGTGCAGCTGGTCGCGTTGGTCGTGGTCCAGGTCAAGGTCGTGAGACCGCCCGTGGTCACGGTGGTGGGCGAAGCGGTCAAGGTCACGGTCGGCGGCGAGGGGGCGACTTGCAGACCGTAAAGACCATATTGTTGGGGTGAGGTCGGAATGCCAACGACCGTGAGTTGGTAGTTACCCGCTGTATTGACGACGTTTGCGTCGAGGGTGAAGGTGCCCCCGCCGTAGATCTTGCCAAGCACGCTGCCGTTACTGGAGCCCACCAAGGCCAAGGTTTGAAACTGTGTCGGGAAATCGAGATCGGTCAGGGTCACATCGAAATTTCCCGAGGCGCCCAGCGTGAGCGGTTGGGAGATGAATTGGCCCGACGCGCTGACCGGCTGCACGTGGTCAAACACCAGAGTCGGCGTGCTTGCCGAAGTCTGAACATTGACGTCGAGCAGACCGCTGCCACTGGTCGCGGGCGTTGCGGTGGCGAGCAGCACCACCGATCCCGCCGCAGCCGTGAACGCGGCGCTCCCGGTTTGTGCCTGTTGCACGAGAATGCTGTCGTTCTGTGCGACCGCAAACTGCACGCTCGAGAGCGTCGCCGGAAACTGAAAGTCATTGGCGGTCGCCTGGTACTTGCCGGCGGCGAGCGGCGCCGGTGAGATGAAGGCGTACGCGAACGCGCCGCCGCCATTGACTCCGGCGGCAGTCTGCAGGAGGCTGGTCGAGCCTGACGTCAAATCGACTTCGTAAGTGCCGGCACCGGTACCCGCGGTACCGTAAGTCCAAACCTGCAGGGCGCCGGAGGGCGCCACAAAGCTCGCGGCTCCGCCGGCGGTCGTCGCCGTCCCCACGCTCGCAGCTCCCGAGGTCACAAGCGCCGTCGCGCTCGTCAGCGCTGTCGGGAACGCGAAATCATGGACCGCCAGGGTCAGGCTTTGGCTGTTCGGATTATTGACCTGAGTTGCCGGCGCCAAGGTGCCGACCGGGTATTGATTATTGATCAGTGGCGCAGTGCCCGCGGGGCCCGTGATCGAGAGACTGAATAGCCCCGCTTGCGCGGTCGCGTCCGCCTGCGCAATCGCGAGCAAGGTGTAAGTGCCGGGGCTCAGCGTAATCGTGGCCGGTGACGCAGGTACCGGTACGGCCACCGGCTGAGTGCCCTGGAACAGCGCGAGCTGGGGCGCGACGTTGAGCGCGACCGGGAACTGCTCGTCGGTGTACGTGAACGTATAGGCGCCTGCGGTCGTGACGGTCAGCGGAATGGCCGCGGTCGTTTTCGTCGGATCCGCGGTCGCCGATTGAACCGTGATGTTGCCGGCAATCGACGCTGACTGGATGCAGGCGCTGGGAGTCGTCTTGGGGGCGACACAGACGCTGAAGGTTCCGACGCCGGCCGACGCGTTCGGACTACCCACCACGCGCAGGGTGAAATCCCCGACCGCGGCGGGCAGCGTGATTGTGGCCGTCGTTGCCGGAGAGGACAAAGCGGTCATACCGACCAAGGTCGCGCCTTGCGTCACCGCAACGCTTGCCGATGCCAAGGGGGCGGGAACCTGGAAATCGGTGAGCGTCACGATCAGATCAGGTTGCGTCGATCCCGACGCGACCGCCGCAATCGTGAAGGTCTCGGTTGTTGCTGCCGGTGCACCGCTCGCGGAAACGAGTTGCGTTTGCAGCACCAGCGGGGACGCAGACTGAGCATGAACCATGCTGGATGAGAGTGACGCAAACGCGATCAAGCAAAGCGCGGAAACCCGAATCATAGAATGACCCTTACTCACGGACGATAGACGAGGTAGAACGAATTTCTCAGCTCTTCGGCGGCTCGGCGGCGGCCGCAGAGGACTTGCCGAGTTTGTCGAGCGTGGCACGGGCCTCGGCCAAGCCGTAGAACTGCGCGCCTGAGTTCACAGCGCGCGAGAGGTTCGCTCGCGCATCGGAGTCATCCCCCGCCAGCGATTGCGCCATGCCCAAGTGATAGCGCGCGACGGGCGCATCGGGCGCCTTGGCGACGACCTGAGTCAGGACCGGCACCGAGGCATTGGCGTCGCCCTGCTTGAAGAGGACCCAGCCGTAGGTATCCAAATAGCTCGGATTGTTCGAGTTCGCGAAGCGCGCCGATAATTGCTTGGCGCGATCCAGACTGGCTGGATCCTTATGGTAGGTCGCCAAGAGCATCGCGAGATTGTTTGCGGCTACCTCGAATTGCGGATCGGTGCGCAGGACATCCTCGTATTCACGCATCGCATCCTCATATTTCCCCGACTGCTCGTAGAGCGACGCCAGTTGCACACGCAGCTCGACGGTTCGCTCCGCAGCGGCTATTCCCTTCTGCAGCGTCCCGATCACCACGGCCTGATCTTCCTTGTCTGCCAGTTCCAACTGAGCGAGTCCTCGATATGGCGCCCACCATTTGGGGGTGCGCAAGATGGCCTGCTGATAAGCACTCTTGGCATCGGCCATCTTCCCGGCCCGCCCCAGCACCTCGCCTTTCAGCGTCAGAGCAAACGAAGCCGCCGGATATTTCTCCGACACCTCATCCAAGCGCTTGATCGCGTCCGGCAGACGATTCTGGCTCACGAGCACGCGCACGACCGACGCCAGGGGCTCGGCAACCTCGGGCTGTAGCTCTGCCGCACGGCTGTAGAGGCGCAAGGCATCGTCCAGATGCTTATCGCCCTCCGCAACGATGCCTTGATAGAGATAGCCGACGGCCATGGTCGGACGCTGGGCGACGATCGCATCCGCTGCAGACTTGGCAGTCGCCCAATCCTTGCCGGCGACGGCAATCCGAAATTGAACGTCGAGGGCCGTGACGTCATCCGGCTTTTGCCGCACGAGCTCCGCAATGATCGACTTCGCTTGCTCCGGCTTGCCCATTTGCACGAGGAGCTCGGCAAAGTCGAGCTGCAGCGTCGGGTTACCGGGATTCGCCTCGACCGCATGGCGCATCGTTTCCTCGGCCACGGCCGGTTCACCGTTGGCGAGGTGCGCACGCGCGAGCGACCGCAGGGCACCGACGGCGTTCGGCTGATCGCGGAGCACCGCGCGCAGATCGGCGATCGCCGCGCGAGGGTCTTGATTCTTGAGTGCGATATCACCGCGAATCATCAAGGCATCGTCATCGCGTGGGCTCGCGGCAAGCACTTCGTTCGCCAGCGCCAGAGCACCTTTGTCATCGTTGGCCTGCAGCCGAAGCCCCGCGAGACGGTCACGCGCGCTGAGTCCCGGGGCATTGAGCTTTTCCGTTGCAATCACTTGGCGATAAATGGCTTCCGCTTTCGCCGGCTCCTTGCCGTCCTGGTAGAACGCGGCCAAGGCGAATTGCAATTCGTGATCGGCCGGTGCCGCCTGGATCATGGCCTTGAGCTCCGCCTCGGCAACGTCGCGGCTGCGACGCGCCGCTAGGAACGTGACGAGCGATATTTTGAGATCGCGTTCCGTGGGCAGATCTTTGACGGCCTGACGCAGGGTGCGCTCGGCGGCGTCGGTTTGGTTCGACTGCGCATAGAATTGTGCCAGCCTGAGGCGATCGGCCTTATCCTTTGGCTTGAGCTCGATAATCGTCAGCAACTGTGCTTCGGTGTTGGCGGTTTGCCCCTCCTGGGCGTATACCTGTGCCAGCACCAAGCGCAAATCGACCGATCCCGGCAGTTTCTCGATCGACTGCTCCAGCAAGGCCTGCGATTTTGCCGTGTCGCCCTGGGACTTGTAGACCCCCGCAAGAACCGAGATGGCGTCCTCGTTCGTCGGCGCCAATTGGACGGCACGCTCCGCATCGGCGAGCGCGCCCGCGGCGTCCTTCTGCTCGCTGCGGATTGCCGCGCGAACCGTCAGCAAGCTCGGATCGTCGGGATGCTTGACGAGCGCGGGACCGATCAAATCACTCGCGCGGTCTGGGACGCCCGCGAACAAATAGAGGCGCGCCAATTTCGTGCGCGCGTCGATATAGTCCGGGTTTGCGTCGATGGCCCCCTGGTAGAACTGCGCAGCCTCGCGCGGATTACCAAGTTTCTCGGCGACGACGCCCATGTCATAGCGTGCCTCTGCATTCTTCGGCGCGATTTGCAGGGCATTTTGAAACTCGACGCGCGCTTTCTCGTAATTCTCGGCCGCGAGATACGCCTGCCCCTTCGCCATATGCTTGGACAAACGCGCCTGCGCGCCACCACAGCCCGACACCGCTAGCGCGCAAACGCCAAGGACCAAGAGTATTACGGGCGTGGAAGCCTTACGTGCCATCGTCATGCTTGAGCATCCGGTCTTTTTGAAGGCCTGACAGGCTACGAATTTCTCATGACGTTCGTATGACGAGGGCGCGAAGATCGGACGGCTCAAAACCAGATTCGGCTCGTCAAACCCAGCAAAACCAAAGCCGCGACCATGCGGATCCCTATCACACGCGTTTCGCTACGGCTCAGCAGGGCTTCGATTGCGTAGAACAGGATCACGAGCTTCGCGATGCCGAGGGCGCCGCCATTCGGAAGCCCAAATGTTCCAGGCAGGCTCGGGATCACGAGCGCGACGAACAACACGATCAGATCGAGCGGCGTCAACTCGAAACGTCGATCCTGCGACAACCTCAGGCGCAACAGAATTCCGACGGCCATCGTTGCGATCACGGCCCAGATCGCGAGATTCAAGGCCGGCAAGTCGTGAGAATTCGTGGTGTCCAGATAGACGAGTACGGTTGCCGTGATATAGAGACCGGCCCGCTCCACCGTGCCCAAACTTTCGCTACGCCAAATGACGGGCCAAACGGTGGCGACGGCAAGCAAGGCAACCAGCAGCCAACGGATGTCCTTGCCGACTTGATCGATCGTGGCAATCACAATGGTCGCGTACACGCACACGGAGACCGCGATGGCGAGATAGGACCAACGCGGCAGCGACCGCGGCTCACGGAGCATTTCGATGAAACGCGCCAAGGGCGAGAGCGCGCCTGGCGGTTCGGCGCTACGCAGGCGCCAATGTCGTCTTGCTGCGATTTGAAACAGTGCGATGGCCGCCAGGAAAAACGCGGATACGACCGCGAGAATGGTCAGATCGGATTCGAATCGCAGCCAATAAGCGAGCAAAAACAGGTCGGCCTGGATGGCGTAGATCACCATGACCGCTTCGTGGTGGTCGAAGCCAAAGCCCAATAGCTTGTGATGAATGTGATTCTTATCGGCGCTGAACGGCGATCGACCCTCGCTGATGCGTTGCGTCATCACGCTCAAGGTGTCCAGAATCGGCAGTGCCAGCAGTAGAATCGGTGTCGCGGCGCTGATCATGCTCTCTCCGCCCTGGGTGGCGCGCAAGCTCAGCACCCCAACGGCGAAACCCAAGAGCTGACTCCCCGCATCGCCCATGAAAATACTCGCGGGAAACGTATTGAAGCGTAGAAACCCGAGCACCGCGCCGGCGAAGGCCAGCGCGAGTGCAGCACTCGAGGCCTGTCCACCAATATAGGCAAGCATCGCGAGCGCGCAGAGACACAGAAACGTCGTGCCACCGGCAAGACCGTCGAGACCATCCGCCAAGTTGATTGCATTGGTAATGCCGACCAAGAAAAACAAGGTCAGGGGTATCGAGATCCATTGCGGCAGAAACACGCGATCGTCGAGCGTCAGGTCGTGAATTTGCACGCCGCCGCCCAGAATCACGATCAATGCGGCCAGAACCTGACCCAGCAATTTGATGCGGTAGTTGAGATCGAAGCGATCGTCGAGACCGCCGAAAATGGTCAATACGGCGGCCGCGATCAGAAAGTATCGATCGGCGGCTTGCAGCGGAATGACGACGACTGCCGCGACCAGCACCCCGATGGCCATGGCAATGCCGCCGATGCGCGGGATCGGCGCCGCATGCACCTTGCGATCACCGGGCTGATCGACGATGCCCCATTTTGCGGCAAATCGACGGAATACCGGCAGCCATGCCATCGTGACGACCATCGCCAGCAGGAAAGGCATGACGAAAAACATGTCGACCTTCAGTTTGGGACGAAGCGCGGCAGGATCGGGACTATTTGTGCAATTACGTCAGTGAGCTCGGCGTCAGCCTCGGCCGTATCGACCCCCGCTGCGAGCGGCGCGACCAAGCGAACGAGGGCGCCGTCGGTTCGATGGCGCGTCAGCGCGTCCCAAAACAAATACCATTTCACCATGAACTCATTGGTAACAACTCGACCGCGCTGCTGAAACCAGTAGTACACCAGCTGGCGTTGCGAACCCATTTCGATGACGGCGCGGTTCACATTCAGGGGGAGCCCGTCAATTTCAATCCCGTGCAGAGCCCGCACACCGAATTCCTTCATCTGCCATCCGCCGGCAGGCAGGCAGGAGCGCGGAGAATGCACAGCTTCACCCTTGCGTTGGGAGTCGTACCATGCGAGATAGATGTTGACCAAATGACCGGCTGAGTCTTTGTAGTCCGCGAGAAAATAATCGTCTAGCTTCAACGCGTCTGTGTAAATCCCATCTAGCGAGCGGGGTTGGCCGTGCCAATCGCCGAATTTAGTCGGAAACTCAATGAAGCTCGCGCGCGACGGAAAGATCTCCACGGGCCGAGGCAACACCAGCGTCGCAGCGACCATACCCGTGAGGAGGACCATTGCTGCAAGAAAAGCCGGTGGCAGCCTGCGGGACCGGACCACAGCATCCTTGGGCGTGGGCGCCGGCAATTCAATGCCGAATACTTGCCGCCAAGGACCGTCGGTGCGTCCGATGCGATTAAGAGCAGCCATTTCCAGAATCAATATGGCCGCACTGACCATGAACACCAGCCAACCTTGGAATTCATGCAAAAACCCCTCGGCCATCGCGATGCCCCAATGCTCTACCGTTAGTCCGATAAAGCCGATGCGGAAACTATTCATGAGAACGGTCACGGGAATGCTGGAGAGAAACAGAACTACGCGCTTCCAGGCAGAGCCTTTGTAGAAATACGCAATGAGAAATCCCATCGTCATTAGTGGAAAGAGATAGCGCAGCCCACTGCAGGCGTCCGCCACCTGCAGCTTATAACCACCCATATCAATCACGTTGCCTTCAAGGTAGACACTGATGTTGAACAGACGCATTACAGAGACGCCGATCTGCGATGAAACCAACTGCAGGATGTTCGAAAGATTAGCAACGAAGAAGTTCGGCAGCGGAATCATGAAGAACAGCACCAACAGGGGAATGGCTACGAAACGAAACGCGGGCCACCCCAGAAACGATAGCGCCAGTCCGTACACCGTGATGACGAAAGCGTATTGCACCAGCGTGTAGATCGTTCCAAGCTGACCGAGCAGCAGGCATAGGCCACCCAACGAGATGATCGCAAGCCCCCACCAACTACCCGCAAAAGGGACGCGCTCCAAGCGATCCTTCTGTTGCCAGACAAGAAACGCAGCGACAGGCGGAATTAGGATTCCGAAACCATCTTCCGGTGTCGCGACCCACCACACGTACATCTGATGCAGGCCGTCCCAGAAAGGCCAGACCGCGAGCAGGGTGGTTGCCGCAGCCACTAACGTGACGATCCAGGTGGTGCGCCATACGTGTGGCACGTTCGGATGAACGATCGACTCTACGGCCATAGGCTACATACCTGAACGGATCGTTGTGCTCTACCAAGCGGGCTTACCTAGATACCGGTCTTGTGTTGCAGACAGGTTACCCCACGGCATCATGGACACCACATGGACCGCCTGCTGTCATCAGATTGACATATACCTAGAGTGAGCTTTGCGGCTGGCTGCCGATGGCTGGCGATAGTCAGTACCCTCTGACCCCCAATCGAAACATTCGGCCGTTATTATCCCGAGTTGACCGGAATTCCCTTGTGCACACTCAAGTCATCTCAAACATGCAGCGACGATTAACTACACCATGTGCGGCATAGCTGGCCTTATATCGCGAGACCCTCTAACCCAGGGCCAGACTGAGCGTGTCGAACGGATCAATAGCCGGCTAGAGCACCGCGGACCGGACGGCAAGGGCACGTACACGGCTCGACACGTTTCGCTAGCGATGCGCCGGCTGAGCATTATTGACCTCGAGGCCGGCTGGCAGCCGCTATACAACGAAGATCGAACTGTTGTTCTGGTTGCCAACGGCGAGGTGTACAACTACCAAGAGTTGCGCGATAAGCTTGAGGGCCTCGGCCACGTATTCGCGACAGGTAGTGATTGCGAGACTATCGTCCATGCATACGAGGAATTTGGTCCCGAATTCGTCGCGCACCTGCGCGGGATGTACGCGTTCGCCCTGTGGGATGAGCGCAAGGGTCGTCTGATTCTGGGCCGTGACAGAATGGGTGAAAAGCCCCTGTATCTGGCGATGAACGGCGACTCCCTATATTTTGCCTCCGAAATGCGAGCACTCGTTCAGGCCGGGGTCGTGCCGTTCCGGCTGGACCCACAGTCCGTGAATTTGTATTACCACTATGGCTATGTGCCAGAACCGCGTTGCATGGTAGAGGGCATCCGTAAGCTACCTGCCGCGCACGTGCTGACAATCGACGTGGCCGGTTGGTCGATCCGCGAACGCTGTTACTGGCGTATGGAGGATGCACCGCCGCTCGAGGGCAATCCAGGTCAATTGATTCGCTCGGAATTGGAACGATGCGCACAGATAATCACCCGTGCCGATGTCCCCATCGGTGTTGCGCTTAGCGGAGGCCTAGATGCGAGTACGATCGCTGCCCTTGCAAGCTCGGCGACGGGTGGGAACGTACATGCCTTTACCGTCGGCTACACCGGAACCCCTTGGCAAGACGAGCGTGCGAACGCTAAGGCGTTCGCCGATCATCTAAAGATTCCGTTTCACACGGTTGAACTCTCGACACGGGATCTCGTCGAACAATATTCCGACGTAAACCTGCATCGCGACGACCCGATCGCTGACGGATCCGGGGTCGCCGTCGCAGCGGTTGCCCAGTTGGCGCGGCGACATTCAGTACCGGTGCTCCTGTTTGGCCACGGCGGCGATGAGTTGTTCTGGGGGTACCGTTGGGTAAAATCCGCGCTGCTGGCGACTCGGCGGCGTGAGGCATTGCTTGCTGGCCTTCGTGGCTTTAAGGACTATGTGCGTCTAAGGCCACCCCCATTCTCAGTAACTCTGGGTCTGCAGTGGGCTCTTTCCGGGGCTGGGATTTTGCCGGAGTGGCGGCAGTTCCTTGCCGACCGTCGCGCGCCCCCAGGGCGGGTCGTCTTCTACGATAGCGAAGCGGTCTTCTCGCGAGTTAATCGAGCCCTTAACCGAGGATTTTTTACTAACCGCTTCGCCGGGTTGATCGGAAATCCAGACTTGACCCGAGGATTCATCGCACAGAACAGCGATTCTCCGCCAGAAGTCACATTGATTCGACTGATCTGCGAGACCTATCTCCTGGAAAACGGTATGACTCAAAGTGATCGCCTGTCGATGGCCGCATCAATTGAGTCGCGACTTCCGTTGGTTGACTACAGATTGGTCGAGACTGTCGTCGGGCTACACAAGACGTATCCGCTCGCCGCTAATTCCACACCCAAACAATGGCTGCGAGAGGCGGTCACCGGAATCTTGCCAGATTTTGTTCTCAAACGGCGCAAGGTCGGCTTCTCCCCGCCATGGCGCCAGTGGGGACAGGCGCTCGCCGAGTCGCACGGAGATCAACTAATTGATGGGTATCTCGTGCAGCATGACATCATCCCGGCGGCCGTTGCGGTTAGCCAGCGTGAGGCTCTTTATCCCCGCATGTCAGGCCCGCAACCGATGGCGAGCCTGTCCCTGAGCCTCGAGAATTGGTGCAGACAAATGTCGTCCGGCGCGTATCGCTGACGAGTCACCCTGGGAACCGCTTCCATCATGAATAACGCCCGCAGTCTAGAAGTGCGCGCGGAAGCTTCAGGGGCGCTCGCTGTACCCCGAAGCGACGCGGTCGGCAGCAAGACCATTGCTGGCTCAGTGTGGATGATCGGCGCGACCGGCGCAGCGAAAGCGGTGGGCTTTATTTGCCAACTTGCACTCGCATGGTTTCTGACCAAGAAGGATTACGGCATCTACGCCATCGCTATCTCGCTGTCGGTCATGCTGACCGCGTTTCGCGATGGTGGCCTGCCGATGGTATTGGAACAAAAGGGTCGTGAGTTCGAAAGATTTTCCGGACCGGTGTTCTGGATGATGCTATTGATCAATGGCGCAACAGCACTCCTGATCGGCTTATTGGCTACTCCGATTGCAGATCTCTACCGAATTCCTGAACTTGCCGGCGTCATCAGGCTCTTTGCCTGCAGCGTACTCTTGAGTGTCTTACCCTCCGTATTGACTGTGCGTCTAGCGGTGGATTTGCGTTTTCGGGAACTTGGTTTGATTCAAATCGCCTCTGCGAGCCTCCGTAATATCCTGTTGCTTTATTTCGCCTGGGCAGGATTCGGCGCTCGCAGCTTTCTCTTGCCGCTGCTCATCGTGAATCTCAGCGACACGTTATTGCTTTGGCTGGCCTCACGATTTTCCCCATGGACCAAGTCTGC
>Ga0116229_10012544_pt1 | contig 12195 bp, 12 predicted proteins | sample S1TSphgellanicum_3_FD_87313 | JGI IMG/M metagenome (GOLD analysis project Ga0116229, IMG submission 87313) | Host-associated microbial communities from peat moss isolated from Minnesota, USA - S1T2_Fc - Sphagnum magellanicum MG | ecosystem: Host-associated > Plants > Peat moss > Unclassified...
GAGGGGGTGGGGGGGGGGGGGGGAAATGGGGAACTTGGAAACCCTTTCCTTTGAACCCCCCCCCACCCCTTTAGCCAAACGTTCCAAACCACAAAAGTGAAAAAAAAAAAAAAAAAAACTGGTTCTTAGAAGATCATTTGTGCACTTTGTTTAAAAAGAAAATTTAGAATGAATTAAGATTTTCCCACTTTTGCCAAAAAACTTTAATTTTGCCAAAAAAAGAAAAACACTGGAGTCTGCTTTGGACTCTTGCGCTGCACGCGCTTGCGGCAAAGCCCACCAACAAGACATCGCCAACGCAGGAGACGTTCTGCTTTCTTGTTGCAAAAGATCTCGGGGAGGATGGGGGGGGGGGAGGGGGGAGAGGCGTGGGGGACGAGAGAATTCCCCGCTTCACAATTCTGGAACAAGATGCGCAAACACTTGGCGGTTGCGCCGGAAACCCAAAGACATCATCCTCCGCCGCTGCAGCAGTAGCAGCATCTAGAGAATTCTTCTTCAAGACCGGTTCTTCTCCAGTTTCTGCATCATCTTTCCATGTGTCCCAATCTTCTTCCTCGCGTAGTTCGTTCCCCACACAGAAGATTCCCAACTCCCACCTCTTTTTTGTTTCTGTTTTTGTTGCAAGATTTAAAGCTAAGTTCGAAACCGTTAGATTTAAGCTCTCAGGAAGAGGTTGATTTGGAGCTGAATCGTGTGCACAACAGCCTGAGAAGAAGAAGCCAGAGACAGGGAAGACAGAGACAGAGGCACCCAATAGGTTGGTTTGATCTTTGAACAATGATGGTTTCAACAAGGAGCTGCTTCAAGGAGTTGCACATCGCCAGCTGCAAAAAGCAGCTTCCTGGATGAAGGACTAGTGGAGTCAAACACCACCAGCCAGTGGTTGTTCAAACCCAGAAAAATTCCTGCCCACCCGATTCGAGATCTTCGAGTTCCTGACGGTTTTGGAGGTTTTGGAGCTCGAGAGGATCATATGGCAGCTACAAAACTGGTGATGAATGAAGCAGATGAAGAAATGGGTGGTGACAAATTGAGTGCAGAAAGAATCTCCTACGCCAGGGAATTCACCGCAGCAATAGCAGAAGAAGAAGAAGAAGAAGAAGATGTTGGTGCAGTGAAAGCCAGTGTGTCCAACAACAGGCTTCAAGTTCTTCCCTGCCTCACTGTGGGAAGTAGCACCATTGCTGCTGATGCTCATCATGGCTACCAGAGAGAGATTGTGGTTCCAGCCTCTTGCTGCGTTGATCCAGGCATGATGGAGTTGTCTCTCATCACTGGCAATCTTGATGAGAGTTACTCTTTTGTCACAGGTCACTGATTCTCTCCCCCTCCGCCCTTTCTCTGTCTGTCTGTGTGCAATCTCTCTGGACTCTTTTTCTTCTCACAATGTAAATAGGAATGTGTTTATGTGATTGCTACATTTTTCTCATGTAATTTTTTTTCATGTTTTGGATTCCAGAAGGATTTAGGGCTTTTCAAAGATTCTCTTCTTTGTTTTGTGTTTTATTATGCACAATAGTCTGTTTGCAGAACCAAAAACAGGTTCAAGCAAATTGGACTCTTGTTTTCGGATTTAGGTTTTTCAGAGATTCTCTTCTTTGTTTTGTGTTCTTGTTTGTTTCCTGTATTGCAAAACCAACCAACCATCCCATTGCCCCTTGAGTTTTATGCACAGTAGTCTGTTTACAGAACCAAAAACAGATTCAAGGGAAGTTGGACTCTTGTTTTTCAGGTTTTTCAGAGATTCTTGTTTGTTTTGTGTATTGCAAAACCTAACTGACCATCCCATTGCCCGCACCCCTTGTGTCTTATGCACAATAGTCTGTTTGAAGAACCCAAAAACAGATTCAAGCAAATTGGACTCTTGTTTTTGGTTTTGGAAATATAGACCTTTCAAGTGCTGGAAAGGAAGGGGAAAAAAATCAACCCTCACTCAATTGGCTGGCAGTTCTTATTGTAATGGTGACGCACTTGTTGAAAGGAGAAGTGGCAAAAGGATTAAAAAACCAGAACCAAACTCTGTCTGAAACTTCGACAAAAACAGCAATGATCTCTTTCTTTCATTGAGCAAGTGAATGAATACTTTGTGCCAGAAGCCCCAGGCAAAGCACAATTCTTGTTGGCACAAAATGATCCAAAACATCAGTTTTTCAAGAAGCTCTTCCAAGGTTTATTTACTGCAGCAGACAGGGAAAGTCAGTCGGTCAGTCATTCAGAAAAGCAGGGATTGAGGTTTTATCAGGATGGGATTTGGGTTGCTGATTTTATGAAGCTTTGTGGTAATAGAGCGTAAAAAGAAAGCCTCAATGCGTACATTCAGTGAGGAGTTGGCATGGGTGATTGAGCAACGGTTTGGTCTGCAGCACATGCAGGCAATGATAGATCTGCCATCTTACCCACCTATTACTCTGAATGGTAAGAGATTTGCATTTGCTACAAGCTCACCCATTCTCTCTCTCTCTCTCCATCCACCCACCCACCCACCCACCATAGTCTAGAATTGGTTACAAAGCTCCTAACCTTTTAGGATTTTTTTTCCCCTGCTCATTACCTCATCTGTGTGCAATATGGTCTCAGCTGAATTTATAAGAATTAGAATGTGTGTATCTTTTCTAAGTGCTCACCAATTTTCCTCTGATTGTTCTTATGTATTTCGCTGGATTTCTTATTTCTGTGAATTCAAGAGGACGAGCAGCTGCAGACAGGTGAAATGCAGGGAGGACAAGAGGCTAATGTGGTGGTGGTGAAATGTCTTCAGCGAGCTGGGATCATTCCTGCAACTCTGGATTTTTTCAAACCGAGCTGCACCTTACACATCAATTACAAGAGCACATTGGAGCTCAAGATTGGAGACTGTGTTTTTCTCCGTCAATTGTCAGAGGGTCCTCCAAATGTGGCAATCCTCAAAAACTATCAAGATCAATTGGCAAGCAGCTTGCAGGGAACAACAACTACTACTCTATTTACTGTCATGATGGTGGCTCTGGATTCGGAGTCAAAAGATGGTGCTCAATACTTGCATTGGATCCTTGCCAATATCTCCAACCAGTATTTGACTTCTTCTGCAGGTGAATTCTACAAATGTGCTTTTGTAATTCTACACGTTCTACAAATTGTGAAACAATCTGTAAATTTGTTTCCCATCAGCTTCAGAAGCTGTTATTTATTTCCCAGAACAAAAAGTTTGTCATCTGAACATTAGGGAAGTGATAAAAAGGAATAGGTCTTGTTTTGTGGAGCGTGTTTTTTATCCTTTGCAGGTGTTGGCAATGAACTGGTGGAGTATGAAAGTCCAAAACCAAAAACAGGGAGAACACACAATCGGTATTTGTTTGTTGCCTATGCACAGCAACAACCACTACTTCGTCTTCTTTGGGCACCCATCAAACGCTCCAACTTCAATTTGCGCTCATTTGCTACTGCACATGCCTTCAATTCTCCAGTGGCAGCTCTCTACATTATTGCTGCCCCAAATCCTTAACCAATTGATGACATCAGAAAGGCTGTCGTCTTTTTTGACTTTGAAATAATTGCATATCTTTGTGATGACGTATCGTGATCTAAAGCAATGAAAGGTGGTGTTGTTTCTCACTCAAACTAGTGTGCAGATTGCTAAATTGTTGTCCCCAACACAATCATCTTATAATTCTGGCTGATGAAACAAAAGAGGTAGGTTGTACAATCTTGTGTTTCTCTCAAAAGTTTTGAGATTACACAATGATTTTCAACATGCTTAGAATAGGATATAGTCACTGATTAGAACATCACATATGGTGTATCAAATGTATTTTAGTGTTGCAAACACAAAAAACAAAATGTACAGTAAGAAAGGAAAACTCAGATGTGTAATATAATGATCTGCTCAAATTTTTTGAGCAAACATTAACAGCAAGAATCTGCATTCTGAGTTTTCTGCTGCATAAAACCGAGTCAAGACTTAGTCACTGGCAATGAAGTAGCGTAGCGCATCAAAAACTTCAATAGTGTTGTTATTCAAGCTCCAAAATAGCATTGCTTCCAAAAATGAACTTCCCCTTCAAGCACTTCAAGGTTTGATTCTACAATAGAAATTAAAAGTGGTTACAGAAGCATGTGATCAAAATACTGCTCTGCTTGATTGCAATCTCACATACCAACACAGCCAACAAAATGGCAGCATGTAGGCAAATTGTCTTGAAATCCTCAAAAATCATCCACTATTCTTTCACCAAGGAAAACAACCCATTTCAAATCCCTCCCTTTTGTGTATGCTTGTTGCACCATAAAACCCAACTTGAAATGCATTTCACTGAAAACTTGTGACACATTTGGTGTTTTCTTCAGCTTCCAGAAACTGCTACAAAGATATGACCATAGATTGAAATGCTGAAATCAAGACAGTTCATTATACTTTGGATCAACATTGAACTCCAGTGTAATACATTGGATGGAATGCACTAGTGTCATTCAAGACTATACTGGAAATGATAGCATTCTCAAAACAGAACATTTAATTGTGGGAGGTGTGCATGAGTCTCTCAAATGTTCTACTGGATTTTAAATTGGAATCAGAAAGATGAGCCAATTCATCTGCTTCCAAGGGCTCAATTAGATCTGGCAGATAAGGTATGTGTGACTATGGCAGAAGAGCCTGCTTCTTTCACCAAAGAACTTCAAAGAAGGGAGCATCTTGGTGGTAAATCTGTAGGGAGGAAATGTTTTTGAGATTACACAAGAAGACTCATCCGAAGCAAGTTGAGTACATCTGTGACCTCAAACCCCCTACCAATGCACATAAACTGCAACCAAAGCACCGGATGATTTACAGAACTTAACAGGTATTTGAAAAAACTTTACCAGAGTTTAAGCAATAGATGTATTCTCAATTGTCCCATTTGGGGTATTGGCCCTGTTAAGGGAAAGTCTTTGATGGTGTTGATTAAAGGGGAATTCCAGTTTGTATTCCTGGATGACTCCTAATCAATTTGAAAAATCACTGCCTATTGATGGGTTCTGGAAACCAGGCAAGTGAATGCTCACTGCATACCATCCTCATTTGCAAAAGTGCATCAGATGGAAGCATCCAGCCTTGGATTCACAAAGAGGCTCCGTACTGAAAATTTGTGGAAATTAGCACTCAGTGGGCAGGTCGGCAGCCAGCGCCACTCTGTGGGTTTCTTTGAAAAGTCACAAACCATCACCTGCAACACATTATTCAAAAAAATATTAAGACCTCAGCACCTTCCTTCTGAAATTCATGCACTCTAAAGAAGCTCTAGGCATTTAGACAAAACAATAATACTGTGAATGACTCATCATATGTCTGCACCTTCACTGCATCTTCCAATTCAAAGTAGGTTGATTACATACAAAACTCAGCTTGAAGAAGTTGTGACACTAAACCAGTTTCCTTGTGCTTTAAACATGCCTGCAAGTTGCAACACATTGTGGACTAGTTGCAAGTGGAGTGCACTTGGCCCCCTAATGTCTTGATTGCTGTCTACGCCACAGATAGCTGCAATTGATGCATGTTACAGTCCCTACTCCCCCACTTCGTGGGTATTTAGCACCATTCTTCCTCAAGAACAAATCATGAAGTGGGCTCTGGTAACTGTTTGCAAATTGCCCTCAATTTTTGCACAAATGACAATTTGGAAAGACATGGTGATGGCTACCTCTGTGTGTGAGTCCTTGAAGAAGTAGACAAGATCAGCATTACCAGCACACTTGAGATCAGATGCATTCCTCTCCTTGAAAAACTGTAGGAAGTACTCATGTGGCATCTTTGCTACCTCAACCCACTGCTGCTGGGTGCCACCGCCCTGCGAAAGCTGCCAGATGTGAACGTGCTCACAGATGCGTTGAGTCCCTACCCCACCTACAAACATCAACTTGCCCCTGCATTCTATCAGAAATGAACAGAAGAGAAATTTTGGTGGTGGTACTTGGAGCTCCATCCACTCAGCTGTTTTGATGTCATAGGCAATGATGCTGTATGGTCTTCCTGATGTAAGGCAGTAAAGAACCCCATTGCAGAAGATCGTGTTTGAAGTCCACCATGTAAGATGGACAGTCAATTCCCGACCAACCTTCCCTGTTACCTGCATACAAAAACATCACTGTGAATACACTTCTGATACTTGCAAAAATATATTAGCACAATCAACTGCAATCAAATTCCCAAGTTCTGAAATCACAGATATGGGTGCATGCATCACTATTCTGTTGCATCATTCATACTTACTGCATTTTGTTCACAAAAACTGTCCCCTGAAATTGCTCCTGCTCAGCACTGATGCAATGCATGAGATGTGCAAGAAATCAGGCAGCAAAGAGCTGAAATTGCAGCAGCACCTCTGATATGGTTGAAATAATGCATCAGAGGTCTGCACACTACAAACTAAATTTCCTGAGTTCCAAAGCCCCAATATGGTGTCACAAAAACCTCATGAATGCCAGACAGTGCATGCCAAGAACAATGCAGTCCAGGCCACACCAGGTGGAGCAAGTTATACTATGCTCATTCAAAGATGACATTTCATAAAACAATCATGGGTAGCACAAAAAGTGCATCACAGCTATGGCACTAGGCTTGAGCAAATGGAGAACAAGTGTGGAGATTGTGAACAGGTAGGTTTACAGACCCAAGAATATCCACTCTCCTTTTTCTCCCGTCCAGGATTGATGGAAGATCCAATCTAGAGATCTATGCATCATCCAGTGATCCAAGCATTCAACCTCCACACTAAGTGTGTGAACCAAGAAATGAATCTAGATGCTGCTTTGCCTCTTCTTCTCAGTGGACCCTTCCAAGCCAATGGATGTTTTTGAGTTCTCAAACTACTAACAAGAGCTTGAACAACATGATGAGCTTTTGGATCCTGACAGAATTATTACCTGCCAAGAATCAGTCAAGGAGTCATAAACCTCGGTGGTGCATTCATAATCACCTCCTCCACAGTCAGAAGTAGTTCCACCTGCCACCACAATTTTGTAGCTGGAAGACTCTGTGTCCTCCTCACAACAAATGCCCACAAGGAAATTCAACCGTGTATGGTTCATGGAAGGAAGCTCTCGCCAAGCCTGTGTCATGGGATTACAAACCCCCAATAATCCCGCATTGTTCAAACCCCCTCTCACAAACAATAACCCTCCCACTGCTGTCAATGGAAAGCGCATACATGGAGGCAAAAAGGAGAGAGGGAAGTTATGCCATTTGTTTTGGAGTGGATTGTAGGTACATGCATGCTCCCTGCAGTTGAAGGATGAGCACATGAACAACCATGCAGGTCCTTTGGATGGCATCTCCATGTACATTCTGTTGAAGGATTTTGACTTAATTGTCCGATCCCACGATCTGCAGACCCTACGCATCTGCACCAGGCTTGGCATCGGCAGCCACAAAAGGATGCAGTCTACCAGTTCCACAGGCAGCATACTCCAGATGGACGGATCCATCTGTTCTTCAGCGGCTTCTAAGGCGTCCAGAGGAGGCTCTGGAAGAAGAATAGTACCTGGAGATGAGAGCTTCGACATGGAATGTGAGGTTGATTCAAGTCTGGAGCTCTCATCCCGGCTGCCCGTTGCGGTTTTCCCCATGAACATGAAAATGAGAGCATGCAAGAACGCGCACTAGAACTGGACCTGCACGAGAGTTCAAGCATAGTTTTTTCCCCTAAGCTCCTAGATAGCTCAAGCACGAGCTTCCGGACAGACGCCACCGCAGCAGCAGATCCTTGTCAGGTCAGAATAGAGCACCATGCCAAAGCTCAAGAAAAGAAAGAGGCCGCTAAAGAAGGAAGGACGCCAAGAGCATTGCTGTTTCCAAGAGTGTATGAGGAAAGCCGGACAGGAGATCGAATCAAGCTCAAAACAGAGCAGGGAAAACGATGCAGCTCTCTTAGGCTCAAAATCTCACAATAACCACTCAGGAGCACACAAACTTCAGAAAACTCGGAGGCAAGTGCATAGAATCAAGAGCACAAAACGAGCAACTCTCGAAACCAAAGCTTACAAAGTCACAAAAGAAGGCCCAGGCCGAGAGAGAGAGAGAGAGTCCTATCCCACTCCCAAGAACCGTAATCCGCAAGAATTTTCTTCCACACAAGAGGATCTCACTCATATGAAGTCAAGGAAAACAAAAAACAGCAACACAAAGAAGAAGAAGAGCAAGAGCGACAACAGCGCGCTGAAAACACACACAAAACTCCAAACCGCAACTCTTCTGACGCCGCTCTCTGAGAAAGCAAAGCGAAAAAAAGGGGGAAAAATCACAAAAAAAGCGGAATTTTTTTGGTGCAAATCACAGGAGCTTCAAGAGAGAAGCCCCTCAGCACTCAGCAACAGAGCTCAGATTTCAGCTCGGGGGAATCCGAGCGACTTCGAGGAGGCGATCTCGAGATGAGCGAGCGAGCGAAAGAGAAACCGAAGAAGAAGAGCGAAGGTAAAGAAGGGTGTGTTTATACTACACTCCCTGAGCAGGGGTAGGGATCCAACCCTGGTTCCAATTAACCAATATCACATTGACTACGGTTACATACCCAACCACAGTTAACAGACTCTAATTTTAATCAGGGCAACGTTTTTTTTTTTATGTGGCGAATTTTCGTCATTTGGCGAAATTTGTTTCCAAAAAAACTTCTGTCGAATATTCCCTTTTTTCCAAAAGGAAACGACAAAAGACGAAAAAAAAAATTCTAAAAAATCGCCATATTTTTCTTATACATTGTTCAAGCAAGTAGCCAGGATATAGAAGGATTTTAAATTATTTTTTACTTTCATGGCTAAGTCTATAGCCAAATTGTAGTTCATCATCATCTTCTCCATGCCTTGCATTTGTTTCCATGCACAATGTAACCACCCACACAAAATGTATCCAAAATGCTTGACCAACAATCAAACAACCAAACTATGTTTTTGGTTTTCTTGCAACCCTAATTTGAATGTGCAAGTATGGTAGCATAATCCAAACTATCTTTTTGGTTTTCTTGCAACCCTAATTTGAATGTGCAAGTATGGTAGCATAATCCAAACTATCTTTTGGTTTTCTTGCAACCCTAATTTGAATGTGCAAGTATGGTAGCATAATCCAAACTATGTTTTTGGTTTTCTTGCAACCCTAATTTGAATGTGCAAGTATGGTAGCATAATCCAAACTATCTTTTGGTTTTCTTGCAACCCTAATTTGAATGTGCAAGTATGGTAGCATAATTTTGTGGACAAAATCATTTTGTTGTCTCCAATGTGGATCAATGGTTTTCATTAAAGGTAAGTCCCAACTTGAATTCATGCACTTGTCCTTCACTTCATTGGGTGGTAAGCACCTAAGCATAATAATTGTGAACACAAATGTAGTTGGAACCAATTTGTGTAAGCTCTTCTATTCTTTGATTGCTTCTCATCTTTAATGAGCGATGGACCTTGCTTTTGGCACTTCCCATCCTTAGTTTCATCACCTTTTCAAAAAAAGGTTCATCTAGAGATAATAATGTAGTTTGAAAGGTCTTCCTTGGTCTAACAATAGGATGTGTTTAAGGCTTGTTGGTTGTTAATTCCTCTTGAATAAATTGTTCATTCAAAACTTATATATCACACTACAATCATGCATATCTCTTTTCATTATATATGATTTTGAACATTGTTGTGAGAATTTTTTTCTTCAACTATTTTGGCCATCAAATCACACTTGTAAATCTTTCCAAATTGCTTCTTAAATTGTTGCAAATCACTAAAAAAAAAAAACTCATTTCATGTTTTCACCCTTCATCACAAACCTTTGTTTTCTTTCTAAAGTTTGTTGAAATAAATAGCTTCCAATGCCTTTTAGAAATTAGTGGAAAGGTTAAGGAAGTTATAAACAAAAATCAAGATAAGTAACCAAGAAACAAAACATGCAAACATACGTAATTAAGAAATGTAACAACTAATTGATATAAATCAAAATGGATTGATAAAAAACTATTCATATTTAGTCTTTTGCGCTAAAAAATTCAAATTTCAAAAAATATATCTTAACACAATAAAAAATGAATTATGATTTGTTGAAATAGAATTTTGAAAATTAATTAATTATGCAACATTAATGTGCCAAATTTGTTCAAGTACTAAAATAGGTAAGTGAACTAATATCTATTAAAGTAAGCAAGGGGGCTTATTTTTGGTGCTTGGTTTATGGGAATGAGTTGAAGTAGTTTTATAAAAGCCTAAATTTGGTGTGGAGAAGCATAGTTTGGTGATGGGGTTCACGTGTGATATTAAATAGCACATAATTGACCATAAAAGTGAAAACATTAATTATGTTTTAATGCATAAAATGACATCCCAAATTAGACATTGCAAAATCCCATGGATTTTAAATCAACACACTAATGGGAATGGAGTTTCCAAATTCCCCCCAATTTTGGGCACATTGCATTCCTACTAAAATAATAACACCAAACTTACAAAATTTTGGGGAAATTTTGCTTATAATTTAAAATCACAGTTCCAACTCTATTCATTTCCATTTTTTTTAGCATGTTAAATACCCCTAGTAATTTGAGAAATCAACTCCAATCCCTTTTTTAAATCTTGTGCCCTATTACTAAGTGTTGAAATGCAATGATCAATGTCACAATTGAAATCTAAAAGTAGATGAACAAAAACAACAAAGATTAAACATCAAAGCATGACTATCTAACATTGTACATCACAACTCAAAATAATAAGATAGAATTAAAATATCACAAAATAAAAGTTTATAATATTAGTCAAAGAAAAGCCACAAGAATTAAAATTACACACATTAAGCTTCAAAGCATTCAAATAATAGCCACAAAAATCAGATCAATAAATATCAAATTTCAAAGTAGTTAAAGAATAGGCACAATGCCACATGAACATAAATCAAACTTGACAATAATCAAAGAAGAAGCACAAGAACAAAATTCAGTGGTGAAAATTAAAAAAACAAATAGAAAGAGTTGGAATAAATGACCTTTATAGTTGCAATTTCAAAAAGTCTACATATTATTGATGGGTAAAAGGTTATACAATACATGGAATCCCAATAAAGGAAGGTTTCATCAAGCCACAAGAAACCACAATTTGATCTACAAACCAATAGCCTAAAATTTAGTTGGGATGATTTCAAGCACTTTTATACTCTCATTACTTCTTTTGCATGGTTAGAGCTATATGCATTTGACACATAACTTGACCTTACACATTTTTTATATTCTTGGGCCAAATTGAAAATTTTCAACACTATGCACATATTGTAAAGCTAAAACCCACACCCCCAATGGGTTGGAGGTTGGGTTAAAGGGATTGAGATCATGATGATGTCAAGAATGCATTTCATTGGAGGTGAAGTGGTTTGGAAGACCAACTAGCACAAGGCAAGCAAAATGTCTACCTCTTTTGGGATGATAACCAATAAAGAAGCCACAAAAGGTTAACAAATGCAACATAGTTTGTGGAGATGCAAATGGACCAATGAAGCTTTGTAGGAGATCAAGGATGTAGTTGAAAATGAGACAACATCATTGAAAAAGCAAGTTGACATTGGAACATATCTCTTACTTCATTGTTTAATCACCTAAATGGCAAAAGATGGTTTAGGAACCATGGACCAACTATTACATGCTAACAAAGGAAGAAAATCAAATTGTGATTGCTTGCACTTTGTTGTGCAAAAAATTAGTTTTTTAATTACCTTGCAACAACTAAAGATGAAAGTGGCAAAACTAAATCAAACCAAGCCTACACATTTTTAGAGTGAAGTACCAAGGAGTAGTTGATGATATTGGTTCAAGTATCGACATCTTGAACTAAGGAAAAAGATTGGATATTAGTTGAACACAATGTTTCACCATACAATCTTGCTAAAACTTTTTTAAAAACTTATAATCCTTATAAAATAAATAAATAAAACTAGAATGTCAATCATGTTTGAAACTTAGATAAAATAGGGACCCAAATAACAATGTAATTAGGTGCAAAGATTGTCGCCAAACAAGGTTCACACAAAGTATACAACATTATACCTAAATCCATGGAAATGATTAATTGTCAATTGTATTGTAACCTAAAAAGGAGAGAGTTCCACTAAACCTAATATGTACCCAATTGATACAATGTTTCCACATAACGACATCCACAAATATGTATTCATTAAACACAATTCCTAACTATAAGCTTGATCTTATGTATTTCAATGCAAAATCATCAAAA
>Ga0116229_10012545_pt1 | contig 12193 bp, 8 predicted proteins | sample S1TSphgellanicum_3_FD_87313 | JGI IMG/M metagenome (GOLD analysis project Ga0116229, IMG submission 87313) | Host-associated microbial communities from peat moss isolated from Minnesota, USA - S1T2_Fc - Sphagnum magellanicum MG | ecosystem: Host-associated > Plants > Peat moss > Unclassified...
CCCGCCAACCTCATCTCGATGCCAGCGCCCAATCGGCCTCTGCCAGGCACTCATTTGCTATAATGAGATAACAAATCGCAAGGGGTTTATGATATCGGCGATATCGGTTGAGGCCAAACCGCCACCGGCTATTTGTTATAGAGATATAGTTTATCTTGCCCGGCGATGGCGAGGAACCCTACACTCGTCGGGTGAGACTCACTTTCTTGAGCATTGGCGGCATTTAGATGCCCGAGGCGGCGGATTACATCGTGGTCGGCGCAGGTGCCGCGGGGTGCCTGCTCGCCAACCGGCTCTCCGCCGATGGCCGGCATACGGTGCTGCTGCTGGAAGCGGGCAAGCGGGACTGGAACCCGCTGATCCGTGTGCCGATGCTGGCCGGGCTGCTCTATTACATGCCGTCGCTCAATTGGGGCTATGCGACCGAGCCGCAACCGGGGCTCGGCGGGCGGGCGATACGCTGGCCGCGTGGGCGCGTGCTGGGCGGGTCCACCGCGATAAACGGCATGATGTATGTGCGCGGCGATCGCGAGGATTACGATGGCTGGCGCCGCCTCGGCCTGGTCGGCTGGGGATATGACGATGTTCTGCCCTGTTTCCGTGCGTTCGAGCGCAACCTCTCCCACGCCGATCCACGCTTCCATGGACATCAGGGCGCGTTATGGACGGAGAAGGCCAAAGGGCTGAACCCGCTCTATACCGCCTGGCTCAACAGCGCGCTGGAGGCCGGCTTCCCGCCCAACCAGGATTTCAACGGTGCGCGGCAGGAAGGGGTAGGTCTGTTCGACTTCAACCTGCATCGCGGCCGCCGGGTCTCGGCCGCCGCCGCCTTTCTCGATCCGGTGCGCGGCAGGCGCAATATGCGGGTGCGAACCGGCAGCCAGGTTCTGCGGCTGAGCTTCGCCGGGCGGCGCTGCACCGGCGTGGAGACCAGCGATGGCACGCTGACTGCCAATCGCGAGGTGATCCTGGCCGCGGGCGCGGTGAATTCGCCGCACATCCTGGAAGTTTCCGGCATCGGCGATCCTGCGCTGCTGCAATCGCTCGGCATTCCCATCGTCGCGCCACGCCCTGCCGTGGGCGAAAACCTGCATGATCACCTGGGGGTAACGTTGCAGCATAGCAGCACGTCGACGGCAACCTTGTATGGGCTGATGCGGCCTGATCGGGCGATCTGTGCCGGGCTGTATCATCTGCTGACCGGCAAGGGGCCGGCTGCATCGGTGCCGCTGGAAGCGGGCGGATTTCTGCGCACGCGGCCCGAGCTGGATCGGCCAGACGTGCATGTGATCTTCATTCCCGGCCTCTCGCTGGCGACGACACGGCCTGGCCAGATGCGCCATGGCTTCATGACCAGCGTGTATCAGCTGCGTCCAGTGAGTCGCGGCTCCTCCCATAGTGTTACCGCCGATCCGCGCGGCAAGCCGAAAATCGATCCCAACTACCTGGCAGCGGATGCAGATCGCGACGTGCTGGCGGACGGGCTGGCGCTGGCGCGCCGGATCGCCGGCCAAGCCTCGCTCTCCTCCTGCCGCGGCGTAGAGCTTTCGCCCGGGTCGGCGTTGGATGGCCGCCATGAGATCGAGGACTGGGTACGCCAGACAGCGACGACTGTTTTCCATCCCGTGGGCACGTGCCGGATGGGCGCCGACGAGGATGCCGTTGTCGATGCCGCGCTGCGGGTGAGAGGCGTCGATGGGTTGCGTGTGGCCGATGCCTCGGTGATGCCCAGCATCGTCAGCGGCAACACCAGTGCTCCGACCATGATGATTGCCGAGAAGGCCGCCCGGGCCATTCTGGCACAGGCCGCCATTTAGATGTTTCCACAGCGTGATCGGTTACGGTTGATATGAAATCACCGAACCGATCACGCTCTCGTCTTTGGTCTTGCGCGCATGTCGATCCCGGTTGAAGTCAACCTGCAGCGATCATGCTCCAGTCCGGCAGGACAAACGCGAAGGAATTAGGAAGCCGCTATGAATCCTCGTCAGGAAGTCAAATCCCTCAAGAAGGCCCTGCGCATATTGGGATACCTGAACCAGCATGGTGATGCGACCACCAGCCAGGTGGCCGGCGCCCTGGGCCTGCCGCGCTCTACCGCGAACCGGATATTGGAGACATTCGCGGTTGAGGGGTACCTGCAAAAGCTGCAACATAGCGACTATTACCGTCTTACCAGCTCGGTTCAGCAACTTTCCAGTGGCTATCAGGCGGAAAACCTGCTCATCGAAATTGCCGCGCCGATTCTTGCGGAGCTCGGCAATCGCATTGGCTGGTCGGTTTCGGTGCTCACGCCGCGTGGCTGCGACATGGTGGTCAGGCTGACGACGAGCTTCGATACCTCTCTCGCACTGGATCGCTACGCGATCGGGTTGGCCGTGCCGATGATGCACGCCACATCGGGCTTCTGTTACCTGGCGACCTGTGCCGACCAGGAACGCGAGCGGCTGCTGGAGTTATGCCGCCAATCCAGCGATCCGCTGCACCGGCTGGCACAGAACCGGGCCCGTGTCGGCTTCCTGATCGATCTGGTGCGCAGCCGCGGCTACTCGCATCTCGAATTCCAGCAATACCGTGAAGGCAATATCGGCGTTCCACTGATCTGCGATGTGCGGCCGCTCGGCGGATTGGTGATGCGATACATCAAGTCGGCGATGAAAGGTAACGAGCTGCAGGAACGATTTGTTCCCATTTTGCAGGAAACGGCCGCCGAGATCATAGAGAGGTTTCGCCACCGGACCGCCGAGCGCGCCAGGATTGGGTTTGGTCGTGCCACGCATGGCGCTGCTTCGGCGCAGAGCCAGAAGCCCTACACTGCAAAGATCGCCGATGCGGGTTTTGGCGCCCCGGCCGGGTAGTGTCGCGCGGCGTTGATTTCGCGCCATTCTGGTGGCTGAAGCTTGGTGGGCTGAAGCCTGGCCTACGGGGGTGGCTGTTTTACCGGACTGGCCGGTGGTCCCGGTTCAATGAGCGGAACAGCTGCGCCGTCATGTCGGCGCGCATCGCGGCAAGCGTTGCCTGCTGTTCGGCCGTCGGCACGAACGCCTCAATTGCCTCGCTGACCGCAACACCCTTGGTCTGCAGAACCGCTTCCACCACGAATACGCGTTCGCGTACCACCCATAGCTCCGCCGCCAGTTCCAGGACCATGGAGAGAAGCTGATCCATGCCGTCCTGGTCGAAAAACGCAGGCCGGCGCCCGCCGGCCTCCAGCGGCAACATCGCCATCCTAGCGCTTCCAGGCGCCGAAGCCGAACCATTGCAGGGTGGCGCTCAAACGGCCGGTCTGCCCATCGATGGCGGCGGGGCGCTGCACTGCCTCGGTAAAATCATCATCGGACATATAGGTATATTGCGGCACGGTGAATTGCAGATAATCGTCCGCCGCGAAGCCGCCGGCCCGGGTAAGGCCAGCATAATCCTGATCGCGGAAGGCGCGATAATATGGCTCGGCATTATAGTAGCAATCCCAATCCAGATAGAACTGATCATAGGGATCGAGCGCCTGGTTGGGGGGGAGTTCCATGTTGATCAGCAAACCGCCCGGGCGCAGCACACGATGCGCTTCAGCAAAGAACAGTTTTATATCCTTCACCGAGAGCTCGTGCAGGAACATCGAGCTGAACACAACGTCGAAGCTCGCATCCGGGTAATCCAGCGCGGTTGCATTCATCTGCCGGAAATGCGCGGCGATCCCGAGGCTGCCGGCCCGTCCATGCGCATAGCGCAATACCGATGACGACACATCGATGCCGCTGACCCTTGCCTGTGGATAGGTGCGCGCCCAGGCCAGGGTGTTATGGCCAACGGTGCAGCCGCAATCGAGAATATCCGTGGGCGCGAAATCGGGGAAGCGCTTGCGCACGTAATTGGCCATCGACATGCCGATATCGTCGAGCTCGCGTCCCATGAAGCCGGCGGAGAACACGGCGAGCCCGTTATCGTAGATCGCGCCGGCCGAAGGCGTGTCTGGCGCGGCATAGACGCCCGGCATCAAGTGAACATCCACCGCGGTCACGTTTTCCGGCGGTGCGAGGGTGGGGTCTAGGGTTAATGTGCCGCCGGCGCGATCTTGCACCGTGGCCGCACGGGCGACCATCTCCGGCAAGGCGGCTTCGATGCCTGGGATTACCGAGCGCCAGACCATTTCCTGCGCGTTGTAGCGGACGGAGCTGTAGAATTTGAAATACAGATCGCCCTTCATGGCGTCGTGCACATCGTCCTGGGTCGGCAGCCGGCCGCCGAGCCCTGCCGCCATGGCAGGGGCCACCTCTTCCTGGTAGCGCTGCTTCATGCCGGCGGCCATGTCGTTCAGCATGTAGCCGCGCAGCGCGGAGACAAAATCCTGGCGGGCCCGCGCATCCTGGCGATGCGCCACCTTCAGATCGTGCAGCAATTCCATCGGCATGGCAGCCTCCGTCGGTTTTTTCGCGTAGCGAGATCAGACAAATGAAGTTTTACCGCCTCGTCAAGGCGGATATGCCGGCATTGGCTTCAGCCGGCCGCCGGACATAATTCGATGATTTCCCCTGCCGCCCCGCGCAGGCAGGATGCGTGGGTGGAGGCACCCGCCTGGCCATCGAGGGAAAACGAAACAATCGCCATGCCTGGCGGCAGATGCCCAGGCAGAGTGGGGCGCGGGCCGGTATGTGGCGGATATTGATCGAGCTCGATCCGGGTGCCGCCGGGAAGGGTGACCAGCCCGAGCTTGTAGCGCGTATCGGCCGGCAGCGCATTGGCGGTGCTGATCACGCCGATCGGTATTTCCACCGGCGGCGAAATCTCGTTGGGGAAATGGGCGCCATAAAAGGCCGAAAGCGCGTCGATATCCGCGCCGCCCACCACCACGATGAACACCTGCCCCACTGCCGCACTTGCCTGCGCCAGACTGGCTTCCGCGCGCACATCGGTGAGATACAGGCACTCGCCCGCGGGGCCGGTAACCTGCATCGCCCTGATCGATTCGAAGCCTTTCAGATTGGCGGGCGGGCCGATGATCCGGAACGGCGAGGTGGCCAGGCGCGCGGCCAGCGCGTCGGTATCGCGCACGGTGATCTCGGTGGCATTCCAGCCGAACGTGGTGAAAGGCGCGCAGCGTCCCGCAGCGGGGTCGGCAATGAAGCGCAGGCTGGTCGCCTCGCCGATTTCCGGCACCAGGGTGAGCGTGGCGCAACCGGCGCAGGCGGGCGCGCCCCAGGCTTGCGCCTGCGCCGCATCCACCGTGCCGCGCTCGATCACGCGCATGCCGAGATAGTGCGTGTAGGCATGTTCGATGGGATCCAGATCGGGCACCACCGTGGTTACGCCGCAGATGGAACCCAGCATGATCTTAGTCTCCTCGAAGGCGTTTCTCCGTGGGTGGGCTGCTTGCAGCCCAGCCACAGCTCTAGAAAGACCGGTGCAGCTTGAAATCCCAGATGCCCGGTATGCTGTAATATTTCACGAATAGAAGCGAGGTTTCGTATTTCTGCTGGGTGCAGTTCTCGCATTCCGCCGTAAGCGCCCAGGGCGATTGATGAAACTGGAAATGCACACCGACATCCAGCAGGTAATGCGGAGGCGAAATACCGGCCAGCGATCCTTGCGTATCGACGTGGCTGGTGCCGGAGAACTGCAAGGCGGCGATCGGCTCGATATGCAGATTGCCGTAGTCGAAATCATACACGCTGCGCAGGGTAAAGGTGACTGGCGGGAAATTCTCCGGCGGCGCCAGCTTGCCGCCGGCGTTGACAATGCCCTGTCCGCAATCACCCTGTTCGGCCGCGTTCCCTGTTCTGATACCGGCCAGGCAGGTTTGCTGCTGGATCAGCGTGTTGGCGCTGGGGTCCACATAATGCCCTTGTTCCAGCCCCAGATTGCCGCCGAAGGTCAGGCTTGGGATCGGCTTATAGGCAACATCCGCCTCAAACCCGTAGGCATGCATGCCGGCGGCATTTTCGGTGACGAAATTGGCCGTGCCCGGGCCAAGCGTGATAAGCTGATAGTTCTTCACATCGTTGTAAAACACATCGGAGTTGATCTGCAGTTTGCCGTCTGGCGTGCGATAGCGTTCGCCCGCCTCATAGGTCCACAGCGTTTCCGGCCCGAACGCGGTGACGGTATCGGCGGCCGCGGTCAGCGAGTTCCACCCGCCGCCTTGAAAGCCGCGTGTGGCAGAGGCGAAGGTCATCAATTGCGGGGTGATTCGGTATTCCAAGGCGAAACGCGGCGTAAGCTGGTCGGTTTTCAGTTTTGTCCGGTTGCCGGCTGCCAGCACATCGGCGGTATCGTAGCTTGGGCCCAGCGCCAGCGCACCGTCATCATATCCAGCGCTGTTCACCCGATAGGCCTTGTCCTCATGGGTGATGCGCGCGCCCACGGTGAAGGTCAGCGGATCGATGATCTTGTAATCAGCTTGCGCATAGGCCGCCTGGGACTGGGTGGTATTGTGAAAATGCTCGGCCGGCGCCAGCTCGAATCCAAACACCCCGGCCGAGGGCTTGGCGCCCGCCGGCACTGTCAGTGTCTCGATGAAGTCGGTTGAATTTTCCTCGTACAGGTAGAATCCGCCCACCGTATAGGTGAGGAAATCACCGTATTTTCCGGTCCATTTCACTTCCTGCGAATATTGCATGTCGGAGGAATTCAGCACGATGCCGAATTGCCCGAGCTCGTTATTGTCATAGGGAACGATCGGTCCGGAAGCGCCGGGGAATGGGAAATCGGCAGCGCTGATCTGGCTCTGATCGCGAAACCCGCTGATGATATTCAGCTTGCCGGCATCGAAATCGACCTGGACGTTCGACATGGCGCCGCCGGATTTGAAATCCTCGGCGTTCTGCAATCCGGTAAAATCACGCTTGAGGATTTTGTCGAAATCCTCGATCGCCGCCGCACCGCCGATCACCGGGATCGGAGATGAAGGATCGCCATAGCCGGAATAGGAGATGCGGTCGCCATTCACCGGGGTGTTCTGCACCGCGTTATAGGTGGTGTTCGATACGTCTGCGGAGAGATTCCAGGTGACGTTCTCCAGCGTATGCGGCGCGACGGTCACGTCCTCGCGCACGCCCCAGTCGCCGTGATAATTCAGCCGGTCGCCGGTCGCGACATCCTTTACGTAGCCGTCATCACGAATGCCGTAGAAGGAGAATTTGGTGAGCAGGTCGGGGCTGATCGGCAGGTCCACCGCACCGCGGCCGAAAACGCGATTATAGGCGCCGTAGCCGACATCCAGGTAGCCGCCGAAATCAGGCGCCGGCTTCGCCAGGGTGATCACAATGGCGCCGCCGGTGGAGTTGCGCCCGAACAGGGTGCCTTGCGGCCCGCGCAGGACCTGGATCTGGCTTACGTCGAACAGGCCGAAATTCGATCCGCTTTCGCGGCCGATATAGATATCGTCGACATAGGTGCCGACCTGAGGATCGAAGGTGGGAAACGACTCGGTCTGGCCCAGGCCGCGCAGGAAGTAGACATTGCCGGAGCCGGTACCCACCACGTTATTGGCGAACATGTTCGGCACCAGGCGGGGAATGTCGGCCGTCTCGTTCACCTGTTGCTGGGCGATATCCTTGGCCGAGAGGGCGGTGACGGCAATCGGAACGTTCTGCAGGTTCTGCGAGCGCCGTTGCGCCGTCACCGTTACTTCTTCAAGTGCGCCGGTATTCGGCGCCGGTGCGGCGCTTTTGGCCGGCTGGGTGGTATCGGCCGGCACGGTCTGGCCTTGCGCAGGGCAACATGTGGCGATGGCAAGGAGAGAACAGCATCCCAATAGGTACGTCGATCGCATAATCATAACACCCCCGCATGATGGAACGACACAAGGCGCTTGGCAGCCTGATCAATTCCTGGGGCAAACCTAGACGTGAACTGACTTCGCGGCACCGCCTCTCTCCCGACGTACCACATTTCGGACACGCGACGCGACGTATTCCTTACTCTTTCGGTCTCACCGTAGGGCATCTTGCCGCGACGGCTTTCAACACCAGATGGCGGATTTATCGATGTCCGGATGCCGGATGGCGTTCTGCGCGTACGTCCCGGTCTCAGCCAAGTTTGGGCGCAAGCGTGGCACTGCGCCAGCCCTGCCTCAGGCCATCACGCCGGACATGGGTGTCTGGCGCGCCTGGCTAAGCCCATCACGCCGCGTTCTGAGCTAGCCACGCCCCCGTAGCTGCGAAACGTCGCGCACCGCGCCGCGGGAAGCGCTCGTTGTCATGGCCGCATAGGCCTGCAAGGCGGTCGATACCACGCGTATCCGGTCGGGCGTCCAGGCAGCTTTGCCGCGGGCTTCCATCGCGGCGCGCCGGGCTGCGAGATCGCTCTCCGGCAGCGCCACGCGCAAGGAGCGGCCGGGAATATCGATGTCGATTTGGTCGCCTTCCTCCAGCAGGCCGATCACCCCGCCCTCCGCCGCTTCGGGCGAGACATGGCAGATGGAAAGCCCGGCCGTGCCGCCGGAAAACCTGCCATCGGTGATCAGGGCGCATGATTTTCCCAGCCCCTTGGATTTGAGGTAGCTGGTCGGGTACAGCATTTCCTGCATGCCCGGGCCGCCTTTCGGCCCTTCATAGCGGATCACCACCACATCTCCTGGCTTGATCTTGTCGCCGAGAATGGCCGACACCGCTGCATCCTGGCTTTCGAAAATCCGCGCCGGGCCGCTGAACACCAGCGAGGAGGGATCGACGCCGGCGGTCTTCACGATCGCCCCATCCACCGCCAGATTGCCGGAAAGCACGGCCAGGCCGCCATCCTTGCTGAAAGCATGCTCGGTATCGCGGATCACTCCGGTCTCCCGGTCCAGATCTAGCGCTGTGTAACGCCTCTCCTGGCTAAAGGCCTGGGTGGTGCGCACGCCGCCAGGTGCTGCGGAAAACAGGGTCATTGCGGTATCGCCCTCGGCGCGGCCCTCTGCGCGCACATCCCAGCGCGCGAGTGAATCGGCCATGGTGGCGGCATGCACGGTGGGTACATCACGATGCAGCAGCCCGGCGCGGTCCAGCTCGCCGAGGATGGCCATGATGCCGCCGGCACGGTGCACATCTTCCATATGCACATCCGCCTTGGATGGCGCCACCTTGCACAGATTCGGCACCCGGCGGGACAGGCGGTCGATATCCTCCATGGTGAAGGGCACATTGCCTTCCTGTGCCGCCGCCAGCAGATGCAGCACGGTGTTGGTCGATCCGCCCATGGCGATATCCAGCGACATGGCGTTTTCGAACGCGCGGAAGCTGGCCACATTGCGCGGCAGCACGCTGGCATCGTCCTGCTCGTACCAGCGCCGCGCCAGGTCCACGATGGTCCAGCCGGCTTCCACGAACAGGTTGCGGCGGTCGGCATGGGTGGCGAGCAGGCTGCCATTGCCTGGCAGAGAGAGGCCCAAAGCCTCGGTCAGGCAGTTCATCGAATTGGCGGTGAACATGCCGGAGCAGGATCCGCAGGTGGGGCAGGCGGAACGTTCCATCACCGCCGTTTCCGCCTCGCTCACCGTCGGGTCGGCGGCGGCGACCATGGCGGTGATCAGATCGACCGAGCGGGTGGTGGTGCCGTGCACCACCTTGCCGGCCTCCATCGGGCCGCCGGAGACGAACACGGCCGGGATGTTCAGCCGCATCGCCGCCATCAGCATGCCGGGGGTGATCTTGTCGCAATTGCTGATACATACCATTGCATCGGCGCAATGCGCATTGACCATGTATTCCACGCTATCGGCGATCAGCTCGCGCGAGGGCAGGCTGTACAGCATGCCGGAATGGCCCATGGCGATGCCGTCATCCACGGCTATCGTGTTGAATTCCTTGGCGACGCCACCGGCTGCCTCGATCTCCCGCGCCACCAGCTGGCCGAGATCCTTCAAATGCACATGGCCGGGCACGAATTGGGTGAACGAGTTGACAACCGCGATAATCGGCTTGCCGAAATCCCCGTCCGTCATGCCCGTGGCGCGCCAAAGGCTGCGGGCGCCGGCCATATTGCGGCCATGGGTGGTGGTGCGGGAACGATAGGCGGGCATGATCGATCTGGTCCTTCGAAACTGGCGTGGACTATAAGCGCGTGCGCCTACCGGGCCAAACAGGCGGCGCCGCCAGGATACGCCGATCATCGGGGCGAGTCCCTCATCAAGCGCCATCGGGCCGATGATCCCGGCACATATGAGTGCGGAGCAAAGCGCATGAGTGCCGAACTGCTTTCACGTTTTGCGGCGCCGGATTAAGCAGGGGCGCTTATCCGAACCCGCCACAGGAAAGGCTTGTTATGCGCATAACTGCACTGGCGGCGCTTGCTGTCGCCCTCCTTTGCGGCGCCGGTGGCGCGCGGGCGCGGCCGCATAATGTGGTTCTTTTCGTGGCTGACGGGCTGCGGCAAGACATGGTGACGCCGCAGAACGCCCCCAGCATGGTGGCGCTGATGCGCCAAGGTGTCCGCTTCGCCAACACCCATTCCATGTTCCCAAGCTTCACCACCGCCAACGCTTCGGCGATGGCAACCGGCCACAAGCTTGGCGATACCGGCGATTTCAGCAACGTCATCTATGCGGGCTTCCAGGTTCCCGGCGCCGGGGCCAGCGTGGTACCGTTTCTGGAGAGCGATCCGGTGCTCGGCGACGTGGATGCGCATTTTGCCGGCGACTACATGAACCAGGAAACGGTGATGATGGCGGCCCGCGAGGCCGGCATGAGCACGGCGACAATCGGCAAACTCGGCCCGGCGCTGATTTTCGACCACACCGCTCGCACCGGCGCACAGACCATCGTGATGGACGACATGACCGGCAATCCGGGCGGTATTCCGCTCAGTGCCGATATACAGGCGCGCCTGGCGGCTTCTGGCCTGCCTGTGCGCACGCCGAGCCGGGGGGATAACGGCAAATCCGGCAGTTTCGAACAGCCGGGCACGCTGGCCGCCAATGCTGCGCAGCAGGATTTTTTCCTCGCCGCCGCCACCCGCGTGGTGCTGCCCTTATTCCGCCAACGCGAAAAACCGTTCATGCTGGTGTTCTGGTCGCGCGACCCGGACGGTACCCAGCATAACCAGGGCGACAGCCTGAACCGGCTGGTGCCTGGGATTAACGGCCCTACCTCGCTGGCGGCGATCCGCAACGCCGATTCCGATCTGGCCGGGTTGCTGGCGGCGCTGAAGGCCACCGGGCTGGACAGCACCACCGACGTGATCATCACCGCCGATCACGGCTTCTCCACCATCTCCAAGCAGAGCACGACCAGTTTCGCCGCCACACGCCGCTATAATGACGTGGTGCCGGGCTTTCTGCCGCCGGGTTTTCTCAGCATCGATCTGGCGCATGGGCTCGGCATGAACCTGCTGGACCCGGACAGAAAATATGCGCCGGTCGGTGATGGTGCCCATGGTTTGCGCGGCAATGCGCTGATCGGCGGCGATGCGGCGCATCCTCTGGTGGTGGTTGCCGCCAATGGCGGTTCCGATCTGGTCTATCTGCCCACCGCCGATCATGCGCTGGCGCGGCGCATTGTCGATCTGCTGGCGGCCGAGGATTATGTCAGCGGCCTGTTCGTCTCCGAGGATTTGGGCGCCATTCCAGGCACCTTGCCGATTTCGGCGATCGACCTGAAGGGCAGCGCGGTGACGCCGCTACCGGCTATCGTGGTGAATTTCCGCTCTTTCGCCACTGGCTGCGCCGACCAGACGGTGTGCGGGGCCGAGGTGGCGGATACCGGCTTGCAGCAAGGCCAGGGCATGCATGGCAGTTTCAGCCGCGCCGATACGGCGGTGATGGGCGGGGCGTTGGGGCCGGATTTCCGCACCGGTTTCGTGGATACCGCCCCCACCAGCAACGCCGATATCGGCAAGACCATGGCGCATATTCTCGGCTTGCGTATCCCCGATACCGGCAGGCTGGTCGGCCGTGTCGTTACCGAAGCCATGCCTGGCGGTGTGCTGCCGGCTTTTCGCCATTTCCGCCAGCAATCGGCACCCGATTCGGGCGGCCGGATGACCGTGGTGGAGACCCAGGCGGTGGCCGATGAAAGGTATTTCGATACCGGGGGGTACGCCGGCAAAACGCTCGGCCTGTCGGCGCCGCTCACCACGCCACCGGCGCTGCCTCGGCCGTGACGACGACGTTCGAGCAATTTTCAGGCGGATCGGCACCCGGACAATGCCCTTATACCTCATCACAGTGATTTTGGGCGGTTGCAAAGCGCGCCACCGCCGCCGCGATGCGCAGTGCGGC
>Ga0116229_10012546_pt1 | contig 12192 bp, 7 predicted proteins | sample S1TSphgellanicum_3_FD_87313 | JGI IMG/M metagenome (GOLD analysis project Ga0116229, IMG submission 87313) | Host-associated microbial communities from peat moss isolated from Minnesota, USA - S1T2_Fc - Sphagnum magellanicum MG | ecosystem: Host-associated > Plants > Peat moss > Unclassified...
AATGCCTTCAATTCTTGAAGTGCATCATCAACGAGAAAACATGATGGTTTCCAATGTGGCATGTGTGATAACATCTTATCTTTTAATGGTTTTAACCATTCGATCAAATCCTGAACTGTTTGCCTACTTATAATGATCCAAGTTAAAGGGACACCCATGTGATGATCATCAAACTCCATCAAGGTGAATAGATGGAATTTCATGTCATTTGTGCCAAATGTGGCATCCATAGAAATGGCACCATTGTGACCATATGATAGCATGGACTCACATTGAGTTAGTGTTTGAATACCTATGGTGAATGGGACTTGAGTCCTGTTGATTTCACCAACATCTTGGAGAAAAAACACATCTTTCAGATATTGGAGAGCCCAAGACCGAATTGAAATTGCAGGATTGGTGTGTAAACACCAACTCCCTTTTTTATGTTTACGATCCAAACATGCAATGTCTTGAAGCCGAATGAAATCATCTTGTGTCATGCTTTGACCCGCATTCACACGTTCCCACCAATTTGCTTTATGCTTGTCATATATTTGTTTGGTCGTGTAATCTAAGTTTAGTTGGGCCCATATGTGGTCCTTCAATGTTTGTGACATGCGTGGAGCATAACGAGACATATGAGAAATGGATTCCGGGTATGGATTCATACATGAATTGATGTGCATGTATGGATTCCATCAATTCATGTATGGGCCTTATGATAAATTATGATCTCAGCCACATCAGGTCGTGTGTATAGACGTTTGATTGAAAATGACGATAGGCATCCTCGCTTAATAGATCGAACATGGGTTGAATTTTCCTGATAGTCCTCTGGTCCATATCCACACTGATACCTAAACCAAAAAAATTTCAAAATGTAAATGATTACATCTTGGTATATGAATTAAAGAAATAAAAAAGGTCAATACCATAAATGTTTACCACGTATGCCTAAGGTGGTTTTTGATAGTTGGTTGCTTGACATCTATTTGGCTTGGAAAGTTTTTATAAACATTCCATTGCACAGGGGTGTTCATATCCCCTCGTTCACCTTCCAAGAATTCCGAGATGCGAGCATATGGAACATAAGCAAATTGAATGGTCACTTTATTTTGCCCTCCATGGCGTAACCCAAACCTCCACACCAAGTCTTTGTTTGAAAAAGGGGACTTGGTGGGGTTTTGGACATGAATGGAATGGGATTTTGGAACCCTTCCCATGATTGAAGGAAGTAGGACAAATTCTTACACCAAGATAATTTATAATTCTATAGACATTCATCATTGAACAAAAACCCAAAATGCAATACATACATGACATTATGAACCTATATACTAAAACAAATTTTGGCAATACCCACATTGAGTTATTAAACCCTTCCATCATTGAAATGTTCACATATGCAATACCCGAATTGTACCTTAAGCTCACAATGTCTAAAAACCCCATGTAGTAATACCCACATAATGATAATTAATGCACATTGTTTGAGAGGTGCAAAATGCAATACCTGCCTTGGGCCATAAAACCCACACTGGTTGTGGGGAGTTAATGCATTATTCACATATGGGTATGAAAAAATCAAACTACAAAGAAATATTGAATATGAAATTTTTGTGTAAAGGTATAAAACCTTTATTTATGGTTATATATTTAATGAAACTTGATGCCCTTTCTATATCCAATAATTTGGAAATGAAAAAAGGTTGAACTATGAAAATATAAACAAAAAATTAAAAATAACAAGAGAAAAATGCATACCTTTAGGAATAAAAGATGTTAACATTCCACCAAAGTTTGTAGTCCTAATTGAAAATGCAACCCTAAAAGATCACAACTCATACAAAAATGGGTTAGAAAATATTAAACTTTAGCAACTATGGAACATATGGAAACAAAACATATTCATAATTATGGTATAGATCTAAACAAGTGATAAGATCAAAAACCAATACAATGAACAAAATTTGAAATATAAACCTTAAGCTTTGAAATATCTGAACCAAATTCCTATACACTAAATCATAAAGCATAACCCTAAAAATTCAAATGATATTTTGCCATAAGCCTTATTACAACCCTAATTATACAAACCATAACAAAAGAAAGTCCAAATGAATGCCCTAAATGCCCTAAACCCAAATAACTTTACAAACTATACAAATTATATAATGCAAAATAAACAAACTTAAAAGAACATAGGAAAAAATTTAAAAACCAAAATTTAAAGGTTTAAACTATAAATATTTATTAATTGGAAGAAAATACTTTAATAACAATCAAATAAGTACAAAACCTAAAAAGAAGATATGTCTTTTACCTTTGTGTGATCTTTACAACTTAATTTTTTCCATTATCTTTGAAAAATATATAGAATGCAATTGTATTATTTCACATATGTGTAAACTCTAAAATTTTCCCCCCAAATTTAGCCTACTTTAGGTTAATTACTATACATTTGTGAAAAATTTATTAATTAATTTATGTGTCCCAACCCTAAACTTAAACCATAATCCAATAGTACATACTTATAATAATTACATGAAAAAATGTATTGTAATGTCCATTCAATAATAAATTAAGTGAACAAAATTTAATAAAATATGCATAAATTACCCAAAATGGCTGTAATTATGGCATTGTTTTCATTATAATTCTTTTTTAATATTTACATATGGGGACCTATGTTCGTCATCCATAAACTAGGGCGAACCTTGATAAATTGATAGGTAGATTGACAGGGCGAGGTGAAAAAAATGAGTAGGTAGTTAATTAGGTATTTGGCTATGAAAAAAACATAGATAGATAGGTAGTTAGGTATATAGGCAAGTTAGTAGAGTATGTAATTAATAAGGTAGCTAGGTTAGCAGGGTAGGTGGTTAGTACAGTAGCTAGGTCGCTAGGTGAATAGCATAACTAATTATTAGTGTAACTATCTCAGTAAGGGATAATAAATAAAGTACGAAGGTTGGTGCAGCACTTAGGAGGTAGGAAAGTGAGCAGGGTGGCAGGTCAGGTCCAGGGGAAAAACGGCCAAGAACCAAAAAAAACAAAAAAGGTACAGTGATCAGCAGCAAAAAGAAATGGACTGTGATGAACCCCATCCAGTGGACAGAACGGTCAACTGGTGCATTGGTGGCTGCTGGTTCACTGCCCTGTGCTTTCACAACGCCCTGGCTCGTGAGGTACAAACATAATTTTGGAATTTTACTTGAGAGCTGCGTTACAATGGATAATTTTAAGAAAACAAATGTTTAGCGGATTGAAAGCTTTATGTATTCTAGTTCTTGGACCAATTATTTGGATGGTCGTTTACATGAATTGAGGAGTGGACTGGCATCATCTCTCTTCTCAATATATGAATAGAATTTAAACCAGCATTTGAAACGGCCATAAGTGGATGCAAAGCTTTTTGTATTTTAGCTCCTGGAACACTTGGCCTGTTCGAACATGCCAACAAGTAGACAGTCATCATCTACTTTCTTAATTCAAAAGAAGAATATGAAGATTCAAGACATCCTTCACATATTCCACGAGGCCCCACCATTTTTGCAGTCACGGCATCATAAAAAGGCGCAGCTCTGGAGAGCCAGCTTGCCAACAGCATGTGTTTGTATAAAAAAGGGCCAAGTAACTTCACTTGGAATAAAATAATGCAGGCTGGAGGCATTCTACGTCGTAGCTTTTTTTTTTGCTGGAGCAACGCGATGATGACGGTCCACTCGGTGGTTGGGTGAAATAATCCTAAGAGCATGCCAAGAGCATGCCCAGCATTGCCTCACCAACTCACTCTCCAACCCTATTTCTATAAGGCACTTGTGGAGGCCGCAAGCAACCTGCCCAAAACCTTCCAGTAGCACATGAGGCTCACACGACATAAATCATTTATCCTCCAGGAACCCAGTGCGTTGGCAGCCTCTGCACCCTTAGTTCTTATAATGAAATTATTGATATTCTGATTTCTAGATAGATAGACTGGTGAGTTAACACTTAACAACTCAAAGAAGGTTGAATCCTCAAACATTGTTCCTCTGCTTTTGAAACTCAAAGAACATTAGTAGCCCTCCACTTAGTGTCTCCAATGCTGTAAAAATTGCTGAATTCAACAAAGGAATGGGAAGACATGGATGTTTGATGTAATGAGGTTCAGCGTTTAATGATGGGTGAATTAAAATAAATTAAGATTTCAAGCTTAAAATCTTTGATCATTCCATCTTTTCTTCTGGGATACAAAGAATTTTTTAAAGCCCTAGTTGATGCACCCATCAGCTTTTAAATCATTCAAAATGCCCTCAAAATGAGAAAGATATGGGCTGGAATTAGAGAGGGTCCCGAGTTATTTTTCCAAAAAAAATTGAAGCAAACCATCACTTATCATTTTCCTGTGTTGCTCCTTTACTTTTGACACTTAAAAAAAAACAGTTGTAGCCCTGCAGTTTGCTGACATGAAAATTATTCAATTTGATTAAGAAATGACCAAAATATTGATAACTGTTTGATGATAGGTACATGTTGGGTGATGGGCGGTTCTACCATATATGATTCCATGTCAGGGAATTTTGTTCTACTGACCAGAACAATGTTTGGAAGCTGAAAAATCAGTGAAAATTTTGTAAGGATCTTTAGGAGGAAGGCATGGTCTCAAGGCATGGTCTCCCTTCAAATTTATGGCCAGCCTATTTTCAAACAGATAGACATATGTCCCCACAACTATTTTTGAGGTACTTATTAGTTGCGGTGCCTCAAAGGTCCAACTTTTTCTATTTGGCAATGAGCCAATATAGGTGAGAAGGGGAGGACTTTGGGCAAAACATATGGGAACATCCTTGGGGAACACATTGAGAACCTAAAGAACATATTGAGAACCTGATGGGAACTCGTTGGGATTAGAAAAGAGAACAAAATCCTCTCCCCTGCCCCCACCCCACCCAAAAGTTAAAAGAAAAATAAATCAAGGCACGTTGAGTGCATGCTGAGCCTTCCCATTAGCTGCATGAAATTTCCCTTTCCAAAACCATTCATCACCATTTTTGGCCTCAGCTAATACCCCCACTATAAACTTGGGGGTACTTATTTTATTCTCCAGTGTGAATGAATCACCCTTCTTAGGATGATGAATTGTGATATGCCCATATACTCTGGGTAATCATGGATTACCCTGAATCGTTGATAGAAGACTGCTATTAATTTCAGCAGGTGACTTAGACTAATGTTTTTTATTAAACAGATCAAAGGTCATCAAACATCACAATACAACAAAAATTTACATTTCTTTTATTAAGTAAACAAGTAACTAGTGGCATAATATCTCATCATAGAGAAGGTTAACATCAATGCTTATGGCATACAGAATTGGGTGAAAAACACAATGCCAAGTAAACTATATCATTTTTGGCCTTGCCTACCAAGGTAAGGATATTGTGTATAGATTCGTTATAGAGTACAGTAGCTTAATGGATTTTGGCCCCTAGGTAGTACGTCTATTTTTATATGAGTAACTTTGAAAGATGATATTTTGGCTTGTCTTGAAACTGGAGGTTAGTTATAGAGTTATGATATTCTGAAGGATTTTGGTTTCTTTTAGAGCATTTGTTTGAAGATTATATTTTTGCATGGTGAAATATTTGAATTTTCATAATTCTTCTTTTGCCTTAAATACTTTTTAATGTAAATGGCAAGGCCACAGTGTGACACATCCATTGTGTTGTTTAAAGTTATGTTCCATTTCCAGTGAGAAGAGAAAGTAAATGTGAAACATGAATGGACTTGAATAGACATATATAAATACAAAATCCATTGATTAGATCCTTAACAGTATTCAAGACACACTTGCAAACCCTAATGTGAAGACAAATTGAAGTGATGTAGGTATCAAATGAATTATTAGTCCATTGAGCTCAACGTATCAGCTGGGAAGAAGTGCCCAAATGTTACAGCAGACAAAGATTATTTATGGTCCTTGCGAAGTAAGCCACAGAGAACCAACAGCCACCAAGGGACTGATTGATGGATGATGTGGGGACAGAAAACATTTTTTCACTTGGTTCTAGTTCACTAGCCAACGACGGTCATTACATACTAACAACCCACTAACCCTTACCCAGGCACTAACCATCTACATGGATGTACTATCACAGTAGCCACCTATTGTACTACCTACCTAGAGCACCTATCCTTTACAATATTGGTTACAAAGGTGAGACCTGACATCAATTCAGTTCAGATCCATCCACAGCTGAGTCATAACTGGCTGCCAAGGCCACGGTAAACCTGCACCGAGGATGCTACGTTGGCCTTTTTGAGTGAGGCCTCTTTGTGGCCATATTAAGCCTGAAAAATTTTACGTTTGAATTTGGAGACCCTGATTTAGGCACGGGATGTTTGTAATGTTTATATATAATTTAACTGGATTTTGGGATTTTTACCAGGTACCAATGTGTGTGCTGGTTCACCCAAGGACCCAATGGATGGTGTCCTTTCCAAGATTGGTTGCTGAGTTGAAACCAGTCATCAATTCAGTCAAGATTCATTCACAACATAAAACATTCTAATTGGCAGTGTCAATGGCGCCTTGTCCACCAAAATTCACAAGCCTGCATTTCCAAAAGCAAAATTCCCACCAAGGTCACTTGTTGAAATGCTTGCTAAACTTGTTTTAAATGCTATAAGGTAGATATGCCTATCACCGGACGCTTTGCCAGATCTTTCTCAATTCTTCTCCATTTTGAATATTATAGGAGCGCCTTCTCAATCTATACAAATCATCTTTGAAAGGAAAGCCCAAAGAGCAGTAAAGAAAATATGCTTTGTCAAATTGCAAAACGTCTTTTTTTTCATTTGTCTTCATTTTGACCTCCTCCTGCTGTTATTTTTTTTTCAAATCGAGCAATTTAAACTGCTCTGAAATTGCCAACTTAAGCTCTAAAATTCATCTGGTAATCCTAAAGGCAACAGAGTAATATTTAAGGATTTTTTGAGGGGTTTGGAAACAGGCTATGAGCTGTTTGTTTGAGATTTTTCTGTAAAAATGACCCCTCCCCCCTGCATCGAAGGACCATAACTTTCTTGCCTCTAATCCATTTTTGCCGATTTTTAATGTGAGAGATGTGTCAAGAGGAGGCTCCATCCACTCTTTGGACACCATAAACAGTGGTGCCCTCCTGCCAAAACAATGAGCAACCCGACCTTAAGTGCTCGGACACTGTCAGTGGGTAGCGTGATAATTTTCTTTTTTTAAGTGAACAAGCATTGAGTTTAACACTTGGTAATGCCCTTGGGCTGAGGCATTCCAGAAATCACGGGCCCTCAGCCTCTGGCCTTGGGGGCTCATTATTTTGGCAATGCCCCATCGCTAGAGCATTATCCTATAGTGAATCATAAGTGACTCCCCTTCGTTGGTAGGCATGCTTGTGGCTGTTGGTTCACTCTGGTGAGCAAACTATGACCACATTAGCATTTTAGAGGTTGTAGATATGCTGAAGCCCAAAATGGTCGCTCTAATTGAGATATTTTCTTGGATTTTTTGGGTCTGGAATGTGGATTTTATGAAGCCTTATCTACCTTGTTGTCACTGTGTGTAGTGTTCCAGGCATCAGTAATCTACGTCTATCATACACTTCTAAAGACCATTTCCACCAGAGAGAATATGTGAGTTGCCAATAGTTATCAAGAGAGAATTTGTCCTTCTGCAAACTACCATAGTACGTTGGCTCTTATACCTTGGGGGATTCTGCAAATGTCTGTTGATTAAACAATTAATTTTCAACATTTCAAGTTTTAAAAAAGAACATGTCAAAAGATTCTTCAGTTTCCTTCACAAAAAGTTTCACTTCAAGAAAAACATTTTTTTGAATATTTTGGCATCTCAAAATAGTATAATTTGTGCTGAAGCCAGCAAGGTGCTACCTCAATGAAAGTCTTCATTGTTGACAACAGCAAGAAGCCCCTTTTTTCCTGCCCTTTCCCTGGGAAAAAGGAATGAAAAAAAGAAGCTTTTGTTCCAAAAAGAAGTACTGCACACAACGCTGAAACGCCAAGTACAACTGTTAACACTTTATTGGGCCCTGCCCCCACAGGGACAGTTTCCTTCAGAAAAAGTTTCACTTCAAGAAAAACTTTTTTTTGAAAATTTTGGCATTTAAAAATATTATAATTTGTGCTGAAGCCAGCAAGGTGCTACCTCAATGAAAGTCTTCATTGTTGACAACAGCAAGAAGCCCCTTTTTTCCTTCCCTTTCCCTGGGAAAAAGGAATGAAAAAAAGAAGCTTTTGTTCCAAAAAGAAGTACTGCACACAACGCTGAAACGCCAAGTACAACGGTTAACACTTTATTGGGCCCTGCCCCCACAGGGACAGTTTCCTTCAGAAAAAGTTTCACTTCAAGAAAAAAAATTTTGTGAAAATTTTGGCATTTAAAAATATTATAATTTGTGCTGAAGCCAGCAAGGTGCTACCTCAATGAAAGTCTCCATTGTTGACAACAGCAAAAAGCCCCTTTTTTCCTTCCCTTTCCCTGGGAAAAAGGAACGAAAAAAAGAAGGTTTTGTTCTGAAAGGAAGTACTGCACACACTTTTGAAATGCCAAGTACAACGGTTAACACTTTATTGGGCCCTGCCCCCACAGGAACAGGGTCTATCACATTGGAGCCAACTTTTGGAACTTTTACCTTATTACAACCGGTTTCACAATAGATGAAACGGATTCTTTGGTGAAAGTGTTTAGACTGTTTAGATTGGAACGAATTTTTTTGGTGTTCAGAGCGTGGACACAGTAGGTAGATGCACAACATCTTATCTATTGGCAGGGCCAGCATGTTTGTGATGCCTTGTTGTTCAGATAATTTGCAAAGTTTTTATTATAATATCCAAAATACTTAAAATGTGCATGTATGGAACAGGCTCACAATCGACAAGTGGCTAGGTCTAAGAAAATGTGCACCCATCTTTTCCTCACAACTGTGGCAAACATGAAATAGGGACTGGATATCCATGCCCAGTACTTTCTACAAATGTTTTGTAAATAGAATGCACGCCAAAAGAGTTATGATGATGATCATTCAGCTCATCAATATCTCTGAATGCTGTTTAACTTGAACAGGAAATAAGGGACCAATTGAAGCCGGGAGGTGAGGCAGTCCCCTTAGTTCCATGCAGCCCTCCTCCGAGCCTGAAGACCTGGCCCAAAATTTATTTCATTCGGTGAACCTAGATATTCACAGCTGGTCGGTTCTGGTCAAGATAGAAAGCCATGGCAATGGAGGCAGTTTGAATGCAGAAGTGAACAGCGAGCAGAGGTGTGGGAGTCTAGTGGCTTGTGCACCAAAAGCTTTTACACAAGGGCCATAAGAGAAGGGATGCAGTGACCAGGAAAAGAAAAGGAAAAGCAAAAAGACTTTTTAAGGAAGGGAATAGGAATTCCCAGTCAAATTCTTAACAGCTGGGGCAAGAGTGTAATTTCTCAAAATTTTCACTTTACACCTGCCCCCCCCAAACCCAAAATAGCCTTAAAATTTAGGATATGTCTTTACCAGTTGTTGAGATTTAGACAGATTCGAGTCGATGTTCCAAGGTCTTTCAATCAGTTTTTATTTAATTTTGTAGAGTAGCAACAGTGACGAGCCTTGACAGGCAGATTTGCACTTAACTGGCCACAGTTTTGTACATGACCATTAAATGTGTAGCCTGCCTATAGACCAGCCCATGGCAACAATGTCCCCAAAAAAATTAAATTGGGCGAAATTTGGTGATTAATTTTTGAAAAAACAGGAGATTTTCCCATACAAATTTGGATTAGTGTCACCTTTTGGCGATTTTTTCTTAACAAAAAACGGACTGTTATGTGCTAGAGGTTCTCAGTCTTGTTAGCACTGTTATTAGAACCCAACGAAGCAATTGATCTCTTTTCAAAATTGAATTAAAACCTAAACTGATAGTGTTGCCTCATTTTAAATAGGTTCACATTTTTTGAAAGATTTTTAAAAAATGAACTTGATGCTACATTTTGTGCAAGTTATTGCATTTGATTGGTTTTACATAATTTATATTTCGTAATCTCTATCTTGAACTATGTGTATTAATTGAACAAAATAATATTACATGAAATTTATTTTTTTAATTACGTGTGATGAAACAGAGATGCACCTAGTATTAAATTGGGCTAACTCTAAATTCTTTGTGCCCATAACCTGAAGTTATGAACAAAATCAAATACCCACCCAACACTTGTATGAACCTTGGTCAAGTCAGCTCCATCATGCTCACCTCTACCTCCAATTCCTTGTGCTCTGAGCTGTTGCCGGACGGTATATAGGTCAGTGAGCGAACACTTAAGAACTCAAAGGAGGTTGAATCCTCACACATTGTGTTCCTTTGCTTCTGAATTTTTTTTGTTTTGTTGAAGTTTTGAAAACTTATTTAATACTTTTGTCAAAATTTTAATAAAATCTAAAGTTCAACTGTCAGGTTTTAACTGCAGACATTCAAGTACTGAGACTTAAGTCTAAGACAGACTAGACACACTAGACTGTTCCATAACCTTGAGGCAAATCTGTTTGTTATTTTATTTAACTATTACCTGCCAAAAATTTTCAAAATTAAAAAACCAAGTGCTGAAATTAAGATTTAAAATTTAATTAATTATTTGGCAGTTTGTTGCCGAAATAGTTCAGGTACTACAGCAATGTAAGGAATTACAAGGCTTTACATTTTGCAACTCTAGAGGGGGAAACCTGGAAAAAACCACCGTCAGCTCGAAATAGACTTCTGATAGTTGACCTCTAAATCCCATATGTAAAGTTTTTTTCTACCCCTTTCCACCCAAACCTCACAATCTCCACATTTACAAGGAAAAGCCCAAGACACTATTGTTTGTTGACCCTTGACACTTTGGGCAGATATTTGCACAATTTGGAAATATACTCATTGAGAAATTACACAACATGCTATTGTTGGTCGACACTTTGGGCAGATATTTGCACATTTGGAGTTACGCTTATTGAGAAATTACACAAAACATTTAGAAATCACACATGCTTTGTGTGAGGGAAGGGCAAATGCAAGGGGCAGTTCCGATGTCTGATGCATGGAAACAAGACAATATTGTGTCCGATCTTTTGAGGACAACCAAAACCCCACTTCCCCCCATGACCTGCCCTTCCCAAATGTAAGAATGCACTTCGCCTTTATTTATTGGTGAAATTTGGTCCAAAAGTGAAATTAATAATAAAAAATAAACTGAAAATTTGTGGAAATGTTGATAATATTTGACCGATTTCTGTATCTGGTTGCAATACATACCCAAAAACATAGAAAAATGCTTTAAATTTTTATTTTTCATATCTTGTTTATAGCCAATTTGGCTCAATTTTCTTATGGATGAGCAACACTTTGGCTACATCACAAAATTGACCCAAAAACACCATTACCACACCTTCCACAGTCACTACTGTACCTTACAGATTTGTATGCTGTTTTGGAGGCTAAGAGGAGGGCTCTTTTTAGGCAAAATACCGCAACTGCAGTGATTTTTTTAATGATGACAAAAAGGAGTTTTTCAGGTATTCTAGTTGCCAGATTTTTTTTGAAAATTTGAAAATCACCAGATTTTTACACAGTTGCAGTAGGTTAGCAAATTAATATAGAAGGATGCTGGTTTTAAAAACTTTGATTTTCTTGTAGCCATATTTTCTTTAATCATCTTATGGACAATCACCACCTCTGCTCCATTACAAAATTGAAAAGAAATAGAACTGGCTAGGAGGAAGGATCTGCTTTGAAAGGTACTTGTGAATCAAAAAGGGGAAATGCAAATTTTGAATGAACTTGTCTTTGAGCCATTAATTTGTGTTGGTTTGTGTTTACTAGTTTTTGGAGGATGCGAATTATGGAGCATGGAGCTTCAGAAGATATATATATATTTGTACAGATGTGGATTAGTGAACAAAGTTAAATAACTCTTTTTTTGTTTTTTTTGGTCAATTGTGTGTGTTGTCTTTGTGATAGAGACGACAGGTTAGAGTGGAAGAGCATTAGAAAAACAGTGTGGGAAGAATGTACTACTGTTATTGATAGCTTTTGGATATATGTTCTTTAGTGGAGGTAGGCCTGAGGGCTCAAAACGCAATCTAAATTTTCAGAGTGCCACGTGGCATCATTTAAAACACTTTCAAAGGAAAGCTGAAGGTGACCAACCAGTCATCAGTGTAGGTG
>Ga0116229_10012548_pt1 | contig 12190 bp, 10 predicted proteins | sample S1TSphgellanicum_3_FD_87313 | JGI IMG/M metagenome (GOLD analysis project Ga0116229, IMG submission 87313) | Host-associated microbial communities from peat moss isolated from Minnesota, USA - S1T2_Fc - Sphagnum magellanicum MG | ecosystem: Host-associated > Plants > Peat moss > Unclassified...
GTTTAACTAATTTAATCTTAGCTAAAATAAACTAAACTTAGTTAAACTAACCTAAACTTGGCTAAACTAAATTCAACTTGGCTAAAATAATCTAAAATAAACTAAATTTCACAAAACTAATATAATCTTGGTTTAAATCAATTAAATAAATCTTGGCTAAACTAACATAAATTTGGTTAAATTTGACTAAACTAACACAATCTTGATTAAATTAACTTAAACTTGGATATATCATTTTGTTTTAGATATAATAAGTTAGTTAAACTAACCTAAACTTGGCTAAACTAAATTCAACTTGGTTAAACTAACTTAAAATAAACTAAATTTAACAAAACTAATATAATCTTGGTTTAAACAAATTATGGCTAAACTAGCATAAATTTGGTTAAACTTGATTAAACTATCAAAATCTTGACTAAATTAACTTAAACTTGGATATGTCATTTTGTTTTAAATATAAATTTAGAATGGTTGTTTTAAAAATAAAATCAAGGAATGTTGAAGGTTTTTAAGATCTCAATATTATTCTACCACCACATTAGAAGAAAAATGGGTTTTTTCAACTTGTCTAATGTGACTATTTTTGTCCAAGGCGACTAATTTTTGTTGCATGCAACTAAAACACTAGTCGCCTTTGACAAAAATAATCACAAAAGTTGGTTACAAAACCCCATTTTTTCTTCTAGTTAATTATTGGAATAAATATATTTAGGAATTCAAAAATTGCAAAATAACACATGAGTGAAATAATTAAAACAACAAAATTATGTGTAAAATAGGTACTAGCAATTTCCTAGAAGGGATCAAGGTCCAAGTTGCCATATTACATGAAAAAAAAATTATAAAGTTGTCTTATTTAGATAATATGTGCCGAGAAGTCATCAAATGAACCTTTTGCATAAGATAACATTATAAATTCAACTATGAAGTTTGTTTAACAATCCTAAAATGAAAGGTCCATAAAATTTAACATGAACTTTCATTACTCCTTGTGAAATATGTATTTATTTTGATTTGAGAAATAATCAAAATTCATAATTTTCAAATTGATTCCATCATTTCAACTTTAGGGGAAAAAACATGAATTGAATTTTTCAATCTTTGACTTGAATATGTGACCATGGTTTTGTTTCTCAATTTTGTGATATCAAATTTTGGGAAATTTTTCCAAAAATTAATCAAATTTATTTTAGAAACACAAAAATTTTCAAAATTTTCTCAATTGTTTTATTAATGTGATGATGTGTTAACCATAATGGATATTTGGAAAAGGGATTTAGTAAGAGAAATAATGATGAAACAAAAAGGATTGAATCAAATGAGAAGGCTATCATATGATACATAATACCAAAATGGCCATGCCATGTCCTTAAAATCTTTAAATAAAATGCCTAGGTAGCCTAGGAATCTTGGGATAAAAAGTTTAAGTAACCTAGGGTTAAAAGTCTAGATAATCTATAGTAAAAAGCTTAGGTAACCTAAGGTAAAAGGCTTAAGTAAATCAAAAAGCTTAAGTAACCTAAAGTAAAAGACCTAAATAACCTTGTGCAAAAAATATAGGTAATCCATAGTAAAAAGCCTAGGTAACCTAAGGTGAAAGGCTTTGATAAATCAAAAAGCTTTGGTAGCTTAAGATAAAAAGCCTAAATAACCTATGCATCTTAAGATTAAAAAAGTCTAGGTAGCCTTTAGGGTTTGTGTGTTCATGGTTATTTGGTGGTGGATCTGGAGGCTTCTTAAACTATTTTATTTTGAGATGCATAGGTTACCTAGGCTTTTTACCCTAGGCTACCTAAGCTTTTTTATTTACTAAGCCTTTTACTTTAGGCTACCTAGGCTTTTTATTGTAAATTACTTAAACTTTTTACATTAGATTGCCTATGCTTTTTACTATAAATTACATCAACTTTTTACCTTAGGTTACCTAAACTTTTTATCCCAAAATTCTTAGTCTACTTAAACTTTTTATTTTAGGACCCTAGGTTACCTAGGCATCTTATTTAAAAAATTCCAAGGACAAGGCATGGCCATTTTGGTGGGTCTTGGTGAGCCTGAGAACCATCTGCAATGCTTACAAGTAGTTCAATCCTAAAAAAAAAGCAAAATGCTTGTAAATAACATTAAAAGTACGAAGAAGTTCCATAAGTTTGTTTCATTCACAAAACTCTATCCTTTTTTGTGAGCTACTAAGAAAGTACGAATTGAAATATATTTCAATTATGGCATACCTAGTGACCACAAAAATAACGAATGTCAACCTTCAAGTTATAATACACCTGCATTGCCATCCAAAACTAAAGTATGAATATTCATGACCTTGTCAATTCCTTCATGCATGTACAACCAACTTGTAGCCATTTTGTAAAAAATCACAAAGTTACTTAAACATAAATAAAATCCAATTCAAAATGATGGACAACTTAAAGGACTTTTTGCAAGTATTCATCAACCTATGAAACATAGTTATATCTTCTTAGAATTCTAAAGCCATGAGAACATTTATAATGTGTGGTTTTTCTAAACCCAAACATCAAGCACATGGGGCAACACGACTAGTTTAATCAAAATGCACAAATGAATTCAATTAGGGCCTCTTTTTAAATTAATAAAAACCTAACACCCATTTGGCAATACTCATACGTATATTAGTTTACTCACAACTCTGTTGGTTCACTCATGATTTTGGTGGTTAGCTAGGTGGTTGAAAGATACAAAGCTATTACATTGTTGCCATCTTGCCTTCCATAAGTGTTTCCAAGTGAAAGATCTATGGATATCGTGATTTTCCATTCTAAGAGATGCATTTTGGGTACTGAACATCATCTTCAAATTGTTGTTATAAACCCTAATAATTCAATGTCCTTCAATGTTCAACCCCACATTCCAAAAAACCCAATGTTGTTGCGACCACACCTAACTTACACCTTCCAGGTTCCAAAACTTGGACACTTGTTAATTGCATGCTAATGCGTACAAAGATGTCGACCACAATTAAAGGAGGCATAAATAATATACCATAACTAACAGTCATTGGACATATGTTTTCAATCCTAAAATTATATTTCTTTGTGATTGTTCTGCATTAGCATTCAAATGCATGCATCTACTAATCATGTGAAGTTGGTAAGAGATCGACCTAAGGCCTTTAGTCCCATCCATCGAGCCAACTCTTCATCACCAGTGATGGTTTTCAATTTTTCCATGGCCTTGTGCATGTCTAATGAGTTGCAACATTAAATGGCCCAAAGAAAAATTCGGTATTGTTCACCCCAAATCTAACCCAAGCAATCAACACCATAACTTCTTCCTCATGCAATAGGACATTGCCCAATGCCTGACTGTTGTGCAAAAGGTGGCGCTTGGGAGAATTGTTAGGTGAGTGGGGAATGGAATTATGGCAATCCACCCTAAGATGCAGTCCAAGACATTTGAAACACTGATAACCATTTAGCAATAATGGACAATTTTGACTTGGGTGACCCATGTCTCCATCACTGTCATAAACACAACATAGGAAACAATTGGGTTCATTAGGACCAACAAATCGACAAAAATTCATCAAGGATGTAAGATCCTCATTCATGAAAAAAGTGAGCATTGTTGCCCTCACCCTAAGCATTGGCAATGGCAAAGGTGGTTCCAGTAACACCACTTGTGATTATTGTAGACAATTGCCACATGGTTGTGCGGCTGGAATTAAGCTACACCGTTGGGATTGACCATCAACAACTAAATGAAGATTGTGATGTCAATAATTCTCCATGTCCATGATCCAAGCATTGGGTTTAGCAAAGGATGAATCAATGTGCATAGCTTCAGCTCTTAATTTCGTACTAAAAATCATTTGATTAATACTAGGTTGATCGTCACGAGCAAGTCGGCCCAACTCTTGGTGTAAAGCAACAAAAGATCTAAAAGATCCACGATGAATGACAAACCTGACAAATGGATAGTTGTATCCACACCCAATGACCCCAATGACCACCATAACACGTGCTTTGCCCGAAAGCCATGATTGTAACTACATCTTTTTAATGTTTTCATCAAGATGGGCATGAAGATGAATAAACCTGACGCATGCCACATTATTAGCATTTGATGCCATTCACTCAATAGATTATCATGTTAAGCAATACACAATTGCCCTATCAATCTCAAAAGATACATTGCAATCCCATTTAGTGAGTTATTGAATGATTTCATTGTCCACATCAACCACTTCATCAACAACATACCCAATCATGGGGCACACCATCAACATCTGGATGACAGTGAATGTTGTGAACATCACAATCTTAAGGTCAATTTCTTGAGATGGGGACAAAGAGGCTATCAATGTGACAAGTTAGCAACCCACAACCCATAATGACAACATGTGCTTCATGACTAGTCTAAAATTTGACAAAAGCAAATGTGCTTCATCTACAACAACACAATGAAACTTTTACAAATGGTTCAATGTATGTGCCAATTCCACAAACCTTAGAGTTGCTACACATTCCACTATTACAAACAAGATGGATGGAAGATCATCAAATGTAATTGTGTCCATGCCATAGGTTGCATATCATAAGCCAACTCGACTTGCATTAGTTTCATGTCCACTCACAAAGATAGTTAGAGGTACCACCGCAATGATGGTCTGATTAGTGACCATTGGTGGGATCATGAACATAGCTGATTTGCCATGTCCAATGGGCATGATCACTAATAAATCAAGTTTATTTTCCAAGACCAATGTCACAGCTAAGCCTTGTTCCTTACATGTCCATTGCTCATCACCCAATCAACAAAGAGCTCATAGAGAACGCATTTCATGTGCTTGATCTTGAAGTGGTGGTGGGATGGCTAGTTGAATGGTAGTTTGTGTGATTGAATACATGAGCGATGCAAGAAGAGATGCACATTTAATTTATAATGGACAATGGCTGTTGGGTTGGTCAATATGTTACAACCTTAACCTTGGGCTCATAACCAAAGCAAGGGCTTACAAAGGTGCAAGCCAAAAGTGAAGCCTAAGAGTCACATTTCATGCTCACGGGAGTGTAGGAAAGTGTGAGGGAATGAACCGACACACTCCCAAGTGGGCTCCCATTTTGGGAATCAGAGTCCCAATGGACTCTTGAATTTTCAGAGGGCAATTATAAGGGTCAAAACTCATTGGATTAAATAATTATTTATATCATTAAAAATCTCCTGAAACGTAAATGTCTAAAATGGGCTCGCATGACCCATTTGGGTACTTAAAACATAAGTTATGACCAAAAGAAAAGTCAGGAGTCAAACTACCAATTTGACTCCCAACCACTAAAAGTTGGGAATCGCCTTGATGTACTTACGTGCAAGTGTTGTGCCACATATCATTGGAAAGCTCTCAATGAGGCTACAACTTTGCTTTAAACCTCACCTCAATTGGAGGTTTACACACAAAGTTATGGGCCTCCAAAGTTGTGGGAGTCCCAATTTCCGAAATTTTGGGACTCCCAACGTGGGAATCCTTAGACAAAACGACATTTGGGTGTAGGCCTCATGGCCAAGCATAAATAATAATATAAGGGGGAAGGTGGTGACTTCCCCCAAGTTTGGGTCGTGGTAAGTCTTGTGAATCTATGTTTGCCCATGGCTCATCCATGCACCAAAAATGCTCCAATTACGCACTAACCAACTTGTTGTTTAGTTTATGCAGATTTGTGTGAATAATTGACCCGCTTGTCACTCGCCTTAATCCCCATCCTAGAGCTCTAGCATGCCCTTTTACCTTCAAAGTCTTGTGAACCAAGGAATGTATTCCAACTCCTTATCCTTCTGTTGTTTTCACCTTTGGACTCGTAGTTGAGTCTATTAAAAAGTTTGGGGGTGTGTCACAATAACTGTTGGAATTTCAATGGTTGAAGTACCTTATGGAGGTGGATTGACAAAGGTCCCATTGAGTTGTAATAAACGATGTCGTGCCTCAACTACCAATTTGTATGTGTACATTTGTTGAATGTCCATGAATCTATGATCATTTGAATAATTGGCATAATGTCGTACAGTTGTGGCTAAAAAGTGCCCTAACATCTCATTAATGGGAAATTTTGTGCAATAATTATGTTTGATGGCATCGCCAAAATAAGCAACAAGATCTGTAATTTGTAATTACATATTACGATAACCTATAATCCCTAAATCAAGATTTGCATACTCAAAGGCCACCAAACAAAAAACGTTTTAACCATCCATGGTTGCATCTGGTTGAATGGCCCAAATGTTCATGTATTGTTGGGTAACATCAATATTGCCACGCAAACCAACAATGAATGATTACAATGGCCGCACAAACAACATATATTCAATGAATAACAAATTTAGTTTTGGAGGTAGGAAACGAAGTATCAATTTGACCAACAACCTTGCGTTGGTGTCCTTGTGGTATCTTTAGAAAATCATAAGGGTGCCAGCTAACCAATATAATGTCCTATCAAAATGTTTCATGTTGCAAATGAGATAGTTTTTGTATTCTTCATCATGAGGAGGACTACCAGTAATGAAATGCATTAGTAGAAATAATTATGCATGCATATGATTAGTTACTCATGCCCACATTGCCAAGGCATTTTGATTCCATATAATGGATCGATCATTGTTTGTGCCTTTGATAAAAAGACTTCGGATATGCCAATCACTAAAAAGGTGGATAGCAAGATCTTGTCAATGACGATGAAATTCATTACAAATATCTGATAAGAAGGAATATCCAATGTTGTCTTCATTCGCCCTATTAGTAATGTTGCCTTCAACTATCACCTAATTGATCCAAATTGTTTAGAGACCTAGTATCAATTGGTTGTTCATGACTTTATTTGCCTCATTAAGTAACTTGCCAACTAAGTTTCGTAATGTTTCAATGGTGACAATTTGACCATCAATCGTGCATGCCAAAAGACCAATCCAAACGAGTCTTGGGATGTCTAAAGCATCACCCAACACAGTGCATGCAAAACACATGGTTTCTCATAGTCTATTGAACAGTGTGTCGTTAACATTGTCACGAATGTAAACAAGCCATTCATTAACTTCACACCAAAGGATGGTTGGGTGATTAGGTTGCCACATTGGACGCACAAGTTACATGAGGATTATACATTTCCACCAATATTGGAAAATGGCTATGGGACCTATGACATGTTGAACATGTTTAAATGCAAAGTTGCTTGATGAAGGGTCCAACTTTAAGTTGTTCACAATCAGGAACCCTTATTATTGGACAACTAGTTTGTAGCTCTTGTTGAACGACTAGACATGTTGGCGGTCGACAAATGTGCAACAACACCATGTTTGCATCTTGTCGACATTGGATATAAGAAATGAAATTTTCCAATGCATTTGCTAGATCCAAATGCAAATTGTCAAGAACATTGACAAATGGCTTATCATCCACTAGGTTGTTATCTCTTGATCGGACCATTATAATGAAAAGCTTAGTCATTAACATACAATACTTATTTATTGTGGATGGCACCCAAAGCTGGTTGAGCTTCATTGTGGCCACATGGGAATCTTCAACATAAACAACCAACCACTTTAAATGATATGGCACATGACCAATCATGGTTTGTGTATTCTCCAAATATGCTTGGACCATGAAAGGCAAGCAATCTAAATTGAATTCCCCACTAATCAAGGTCAGGAACACATTTGTTTGCTTGTTATGGTCAAATGGTGTACTTGTTAGAATGATGTGGTTGACAGCTAGCTCATGCCAACAAAACATTTTGAGCCATGGACTCAACTCACAAATTGATGGATTTTGTGCCATGTTCAATATTGAACATTGGTGGACCTCTAATGAAACATGTACTTGCTCTTTAAGTTGGAACCCCACTTGGTCACCTACAAGCTCCATATTTTGGTGGTCGACACCAAAATGTGTAGTGTACTCGACCTTTCTGAAAAGGCATTACACTTGGCATGGTTTATAACTGGCATTAACTGGTAAGAAAAACTGGTTGGTTAAACAATGATTGGCAATAGTCTTTTTGGAAGTGCAATAATACGCACATCCATCTACCTTACATCGATATCCATTAACAACCATGATCCTTGGGACCACTGGAAAGAGCTCTTGTTATGGAAATGTGGTATACTTTTTAAGGCAATGGTCTTGCAATTGGGTGAATTTAATCTCATCAAACAATAATGTGAAATATGTAAGAGGTGGGATTGTATTCACATGATGTTGGCCACCAATACGATGTCATTTGGGAACTTAATGATTGTCATGCCCCAATAAGTGGTTATGCATTTGGCAAGGCTTTGGCTCTAAACATACATTGCAAACCACTACTAGAAATTTGGCATTTTACAACTGTCTTATGCAACTAGTTTTCAATTGCATGCGACACATGCAACTGGAAATTCACCTAGTTGCCTAAGACAAGTTGCATGAAAATTGTAGTTGCATGCGACAGTCGTATAATACAAGTACATACGGTTGGGTTATACGGTTTCATCCACCCATACTCTATACTAGCAGTTGGTCGTGCGACTGCATGCAACTACAGGGGTTGCGTTCACATTGCATTACATGTTAATTAACTAACCCAATTGTATGCGAACATGTGTACTTTTATTTTGTAATTAAATATGTAGTTTTAAAAATAACTTTGATTAATCTAGACCGTCCAAGTCGTAGCCGTTAGGGTGCGGACACGTGTTGGGTTTAAGGCTATGTCATTGTACACGTGGCATAGATTAGGGTTAGGGTTATAGGGTTTAATTATCAGGATCATGCCATGTGGCAACCTAGTGACCGCACAATGTAGTTGCAAATGCAACTAATATTTTAAGAGTTTGAATCGCCATGTGTCACATGGTCCCACTATTAGGGTTAGGGTTAGGGTTAGGGTTTAGGGTTTTCATTTGTTTTGTTCAATGTGCTATCTAAAATTGCCAAGAGTGCCTGTCAACAACAGATCGATCAACAAAACTCTACAATCACTGAGAAACACATGCACAAGGCAAAGAACTGCATATTCCAAAAGGAAAGTTATAAAATTGTGGGAACATTTTCCAAGGTTCAGCAATAGCAAAAGAGCATTATGCAACAGAAAGGTGTTTTTCAGGCCTCGACTACCAATTGATGCCAAAGAAGAAAATGTCCACAATGGCCTGGCTTGAGTGCTATCCCTTTTTCCTTGTCTGGGTTTCTGAATTCCAGAACACTCTGAGATTCTTGAAGACTCCAGGGCCTGGCCCTCAGGTGTTTCTGCAGGGCACATCATTCCCTAGTGAAAGTTATGCAACTGTTGAGGCTTTGCCAGCTTACCTAAACAGACCCACAACATGCAAAAGGATTGCACAAGTCATTACCAAAGCAAATAATGATATGACAGAGTTACACTCAAGGAAATAGAGATGAGATCATACCTTGAGACTAAGTCCATACACTTTATTTGGTTCTTAAGAGTTCACCTTCACGACCAATTAGAGAGTTAAACCGCCGCAAGTGAGAAATAGTTGAGGCATATGTCAAGCGATTGAGCACCTATACCAAGCAGCAATCAATGTGTGATGAGAAAATTAACATGCATGTTTGACTCACCCATCTATGACAATTAGCTCACAAGCACCCTAGGCAGCCAGGCACAGCTTTATACAAGTCTCGACTAAGACAAAAATGTCAATACATTTAGCAAAAAAGTCAAGCTAACTTGCAGCAGCACCAGCACCAAACAAGCTGGTGAAGCTTTGCAAACTGACCAGAGAATGGCAACACTGAATTCTGTAACCAAGTTGGAGACTGTGTGTAGATGGTGCACTAGAGCAACCATGGCTAAGGCATGATTGGCAACAGTTGCTCTTCCCTCTGCTGTGGTGCAGAGAAGCTCCAGAACCCCTAAAGCAAGCTCCACATTGCTTCTCTTAACATCTGGAAGAAGCTCTATGAGCAAAGGAACCACTCCAACCTCCGCAACCCTAATCCTGTTTCTCCTTGGAATGCAGATGATAAGCAAAGCCTTCAAGTCGGCCCTGATGGCCTTGGGGTAGAACTCCTCTCGCAACAATTTGGCTAGAGCTTCAAGCACTCCCGGCATCGCTCCGGTGCTGCTGATGTGCGACAATTCTATTTCCGATGCGATTCCCACAAGAACGGTTGCGGCATTTACCCTGGCATCCAAGCTTCCTTTGCACAAAAACCAAGCTAGGGTTGCAACCAAACTCTACGTCAGAAGCTGCTCTCGCCATTGTTTGTTTGCTCCCACCTCAAGAAGCGCAAGGATGGCGAGCGCTTCTTCACAAGCCTCTAAGCTGAAAAAAACTTTCTATTGCTTCTTCTTCTTCCTCTCTTGTTTTTCTTCTACTAGCATTAGGTATTTACATCGGAGTTCTAGAACACCACCGATCACCGAAGTGAACACGGAGACGGCGTCAGATTCTTGGATGCATTTGCGATTCCTCTCGCTCTCTCCAGCCACCGACCTAATGTCCTTCAGACTGGGAAGCGGATCCACGGAACTCTGCACTTCGCGAAGCATTCTGGCCACAGTATCCGCAGCCACGAGCACAGAGGGAGTCGAGAGGAGTCGTACAAGGGCGCCGGACGAGCCGCTGCCACCGTGCGCTTCGCACCAATTCTGGATGAGACGCCGCAACGTGTGGTTCAGCACAAGCTCCAAGGAAGCCAGCGTCTGCATCGTCGCTGGACATGTATGGTTCCCCGCTTCTAGCCATGGCTCGATGTTGCTCTGCTCGTAGCTTTGTCCTGTGCACAACACCACTGGATCCCTCATAAGCTCCAACGAAATCGGACATTTGAAAAAGGATAGCACCACTGCTGTTGTTGCTTCTTCTTCTTCTTCTTCTGCCACGCTCTTATGAATCTTTTCTGGCCTCATGATCTAATCTCAGAACTCTCTTTCTTTCTTGCAAGCATCGTCTCCAGCTACAATTCTTCTCCTTTAACAGCTTCTCTCCAAAGTTTCAACATAAGATAAATTCCCTAAGCGCATCAACAAAATTCTTCTTACAATACAAAAACGTTACAAAACACGCATATAGTTAATCACAAAACAAACCAACAAGACTAAGTACCAAACAAACACAAAACTTGATTAAAAAGCAGCTGGAGTGCATAAATTAAAAGAACGTCAAGCTGTTGATCAATATCACACAAATGGAGAACTAGTGTAACTGCTACAGCTGCTCATTATAATACAAAAGTCTGACAAAATTGGGTTTGTTGCAAAATTAGAAAAGAATGAAGATCAGACAACCCAAAAAGCCCATAATTGTGAAAGACTGGAAACCAGAGAGAGAGAGAGAGATTGAAGAGAGAAATAGTGCAAAAGATCAGGCAACCCAAAACTTGTAGCACATGCACCCAAAGCTCCCCACCGCTTGCTTCCACGAAAGGGAGTGCACAATCCTCGTCCCCATATGGCATCACCTTTATAATCCCCTTCATTGTGGACATCTTGATCACGACTCCCTCGAAAGAAAAACTCCCCAGCCTCCTCCCCAGAGAGAAAAGGAGAGGGGATTTCTTTTGTTTTCTTTACCTTCCCCACTTTGGCAGCTTCCAAAGAGGCTTTTTCCAGCACAAAAATGACTCCACCATCCTCCGCAGATGGAGCTGGAACTGGAGCTGCTGCATCCGGAAGACTGCTAGGTCTAGAAGCTTCCTCCTCTACAACATTTTCATTCCTGTCCTCTACACCCACCATCCTAGAACTCTCCCAAAAACACCAAACAAGCCAGACCTAAGCAGTTCTTAGTCTGGAAAAGCAACAAGCCAGCAAGCAAGCAAAAAGGACTCTGCAATTCCTCTAACAAAGCCCAATCTGCAAACGAGAAATTGTGCACAACCAAGAGAAGAGTGAAGGAAATTCCATTAAGGTTTCCAATGCCGAGGTTTAGGGTTCGTTGAGAAGCTTGAAAAAGGTGGGTGGCAAAATAGATTAGGTTATTTTTCACCTATATCCTACACCTTATCAATGGGATTGTCATTTGTAGGCAACCCTAATCCTAGACATGCTTACAAAAAATGTGTACCTAACTTACCAAAAGACCATAGTTGGCCTATTTCGGTTGCACATGCAACTATGAGTATATGCATATCAAATATATACGATGATATATCACAAAAATCATCCAAAGGTTGGGATGAAGGTGATCATAGTTGCACCATAGTTGCATACACACCCAAAAA
>Ga0116229_10012551_pt1 | contig 12186 bp, 8 predicted proteins | sample S1TSphgellanicum_3_FD_87313 | JGI IMG/M metagenome (GOLD analysis project Ga0116229, IMG submission 87313) | Host-associated microbial communities from peat moss isolated from Minnesota, USA - S1T2_Fc - Sphagnum magellanicum MG | ecosystem: Host-associated > Plants > Peat moss > Unclassified...
GAAGGACCATTTGACCTCTCTCCTCAACTCTCCACTCACCTCAGACCTGCCCCCACTCTATAGAGTACAAGAGTACACAGGAGAGTGGCATCCAATGCCTTCCACGTGCAGCTATTTCTTGGTCTGTTTCTGAAGCAAAAATGTTGTTGGGACAGTCAGTTGCTATTTGACTGAAGAGGCACTCCATCACTCCAGCTTGGTGTCGAATCTGGATGGCCTTGAACAAAGATATATAATTCATAAAACCATATGTGGATGGATGATAATTTGAGCTGTGGCATAAATTCATCAACTTCAAAACTGGATTCCTTTGAAAACAATCCAATTCAAAGGATATAAGTGTAAATATTAGCAAGTAGCTTGATTGTTTCTACCAAGCTTTGGCATTCAAAAGTCATGTATGATAGGTTCTTTTTCTAATTCCTCATAGATGAATTTGGGATAAGAATGGAGAAGGGTGTTTCTGCAAGAGTACAATGGAACTAGCCCCACAATTTTATACGGAGTCACTCTATTATATGGTGCTAGGTTTATCATGGGCATGTTCTAAAATAACACCTTCTGAGCACATTCTCCTCTTAAGAAAGGTTGTTTGATTGTTTTGTCATGTCAAGATCCCCAACCCATGGTGCCCCTCCCTCTCTTCCAATGTTGGGTAGGTGAATTCATTAACCTGATATATTGATAGGTAAATAATAGGGTAAATATGTACCTTATTTGGTTAATAAATTTTTTTTATTACTTTTTAAATTACCCTACCTAACGTTTTGTCATGTTGAGATCTCCCGAACATGCCCCCCCCTCCATGTTCCAAGGTTAGGTGGGTGAATTCAGCAACTCACCAAACATATGTTGCACATTGAACAGAAATTAAAATGCAACACTATTCCAACTTCCAAGAAAACAATCAACATTGCACACTAAACACTAAAAACCCTTGCCACCAACAGAGAGCTCTAAAGATGTGGGGAGGGAACATGGAAGAATCAAGGTTTGGGTAATGGAATGCCGAGGTGTGTTACAATGGAGGTGAATGACCTCTGTCATGAGCCATGGCACAAAATGACAACCACTTTGCTGCAGGTGAGGTGACAATATGATGTCCCATATATCCTTTTGTCTATGACATGTCACATGCAAGGGGTTAGAGGCATGTAAAATAGTAATAATAATAACAATAAAGGGCAGATTTGCCGGGCCCTGATCAATATTGCAACCTGGCCACATGTTGCCAGGAAGAAAAACTATGATCCAGCCACATTGTTTGCAACTAAGGCCGAGTTGTTTTGGTCACCACTGCAAACAGTTTCTACTTTGCACTACCCATTGATCTATAACTCACCAACCCCTTCTACTTGATTAAAACATTGTCACTAGTTCCCTGGACATTGTTATAGTATTTTACAGTAATAAAGTTTGACAAGTGTAAGGTAAACCCCGAAGCGAAGCTCCACACTTTACCATTAAGACCTGCTTCGATTTATTTATTTACTTATCTAATTTTCACTCGATACCCAAGTGCATCATGGTGGGTGGGTATCACAGGCAAAAACCATCAAAAAGTGCTGGGCATGAAAAAAAACAGAAAGCCTGTAGGAGTTTTTTTTGAAACACCCCCACCAAACAGCATAGGAAAAATATGCTGGGGTAAGGTGCCCTTCAATTTAATTACCCGAAAAAATGAAATTGGATTGGGTTTTTACATTTTCACAATCATTAACCGTCATCTCATGGGAGAGATGCTTGGTGAAAAAGTTGCAATACAGGTAGGCAATAAGATCCCTCCCGCTCTTAAGGAGTAGTAGATGTAGTTATCCCTTCCTTTTTGAAGGAGGGGATGATGCCCTCCAAAAATACACCAGGGGAATGTTTTCACCCAGAGTGCTTTTTATGTATAATTGATGAACTCTTTCTTGCCTGACAGGGGATGGGTGAGGAATCAGGATGGGTATTCGTTTCTGCACTTCTACACTAACCACCAGCTATGAACATGATGTTGTGTACATTGTGAGTACACAAACCCCCTTTTGTTTTTAGATGCACAAAACCAATGATACCCAATTGATCTTTTTGGGAGAAAGAGTAGGAAAAGAGAGAGAGAGAGAGAGAGAGAGAGAGGGTCCCCACCAGCCCATGTGAGAGATCCATGTGAATGCTCAGAATCCCACCCACAACACAAAGAACCCCCCAAAAAAAGTCAAACCTTTTAACACCTAATAGGTACCAACTCTATGACCACATTCTTCTCCTACTACTAGGCTACTACTAGTACTACTACTAGGCTTACTACTACTCAGCAAATCAGCCTTTAGTTGGGTAGGTCCGCTAATACCAACATTTGCATGGCTCTTTTTCTAACGGTTTTTTCCATGTATTGAGGCGGGGTGGGGGGGGACCGGGTGGGTTTAAGGGCCAGTTTAAGCCAGGGTTGTGGCTTTTATGGCTCTAATCTCAATTAAGGAATGGTGATTAGTGCACTGCTAATCTCAATTAAGGAGACGTGATTAGTGACCGACGCGGACTCCGTGATTGCTGGCTAATTGCTTTAGAGTCTTGTCTGCGCCGCTAACACTGTGCACAAGAAGCGCTGTGCGCGAGTGCGAGAATAAGAGGAGGGAGAAAGAGCTCGCGCTGGGTTGTCCTTGCGGCTGCGTAACTCGACTGTGGATGCTGGCTGGTGTAGGAGAACGAGAGAGAGACACAGAGAGAGAGAGAGAGAGAGAGAGCGGGGTTTCAGAGACTGTGTCGTGAGAGTGGGTGGGAGTTTTGGGAGAGTGCGGGTTCGAGAGGATTGTTGTTGGGGTGGCGCTTTTGGAGAGGAGTGCCGTGTTTTGTGGGTTGAGATTTTTTTGGTTTTGGTTTTCGTGGTTGGATATTGTTGAAGTCAGGTACGGGAAGGTGGTTGTAGCAACGACGAGGCGTCTGGATACTAACTGTGAACAGCCGGAAAGAGAGAGGCACAGAGAGAGACACATACACAGACAATCAGCACGCGTGCGAAGAGATAGATCAATATGCGGTGGTGTATGGGACGCTGGGTACTGCTTTCCACGTTAGCTCTATTTCCTGTCCTCATCGTGGGTCGACTTCTCGCTCAAGGTACTCTCTCGCTCTGTGTGTGTGTGTGTGTGTGTGTCTCTCTCTCTGGGTGTTCTCGTCTTGTCGTTAAAGTAACACGCACTGGTTGTTCCATCTCTAGTTTTAGAGTCACAGACATGGGCTGCGTCGTGGAGAGTATCAGGTTTTTGGGCACCTCGTTACATGAAGGGTGAAGAGAGATGCCGTGTTCTAGGAAGTAGATTTGTTAAGGCCGGTCATAGTGACACCGGCATTGAATGGTAGGACGATGAGGGAGGAGAAGACAATTCTCTCGAACTGTGTACATGGAATGTGTATTTTGCACAGAGTGCTGTGAAATCCATGAACCCTCACATGACTATGAACGTCGTGATGTCCTTCGTAGTAGAAATAGACGCGCCCTGGAGGATAGTACCCACGCAGCAGTTCTCCATCATCTCGCAGTTTTCTTATCGACGAAAACTGGTGATATTTTTTCTTTCTTAGCGCGTCGGCACTGGACACATTTGTTAATCTCTGTCACGATTCTGCAGTGTACAGATCTTCCGAAGACGTCCAGTACGAGACATATTTCTTAGACTGACAAAATCTGTTTAGTCAGTACACTGCAAAATGTGCATTGAGAGTAGCAGCAAAATTGTAAGGAACCAAGATGGGTCTGCGTCAAGACTTGCTAGGTGCTCAGATTAGGGTTCATTAGTCTGTCGCGGGAGAGCCTGAAGAGAAAAGAAGCAGCAAATATTTTTTCCTGGATCTATGGCAAAGCAAAGTCTAATGAATTTCAAGACACAATCCCAAATTTTTTGAATAAAAATTGCATATCAATCTTCTTGGGGATCAACTTCTAACTCCCTCATGGGTGTAATTCATGTGCAGAACCTGCTGAACATGTGTTGAGGGAAAGCCCTCTGACTTTGAACATGAACCGTCTCATTCAGAGCACAATCAAAGACAATGATCAGGTACATGGAACTCTTTCAACACCAGGAATTAGATAACCTCTGGTTTGTTTTGCCAATTGACATAGGAATAGTTGCAATTCCAAGTTGCAATCACAAGGTGCAATAGTCTGCCTTACTAACACTTTTCATGTGTGGACTTTTATTTTGCAAGCAGATGTATGACAGTAAGAGATTGCCTGCAACTGTGATCAACCCACAGCAGCAGCAGCAGCAGCAGCAGCATGCAGCCTTGTTGCCTCATGGTCCAATGCCAAGAATTCATGGAACTGAAGAGTTCATGGAAAGAATTCTCTACAACTCCTTTGCAGACTATGTAGATCCTGGGTCCAACACCAACCCTGGGGTTGTTGATCCTCCAATACCAGGAATTCTCCCACCACCTCTTCCTCTGTAGAGGTTTTTTCTTTTGTATAGTATGTATGACCCCCATGGCTGATGTACTAGTTTCTGAGGTGCTGATTAAAATTGTCCTCAGTGTTACCACAAGCACAATATTCTGCATGTGACACAGAAAGGGGCTCTTCGTCTTCAGCTTAGGGGTATTACCCTCTTACCTCATTATATACAGCTTTATTGGAGAAAGAGAATCACTATATAGAAAACCACCAAATCTTCATGGCTCCTTTTAAGGCAGAGCTGGTATCACGAATGTTCTTAACATGTGAACTGAGAGATGGGCTCAAGCTTGGGAGTACATTTTACCATGTGAGTAGTAGAGTGCATACCCTTCCTTTGGGGTTCATGATATGAGCACAGCCCAAACTTCGGATTTGTCAAAGCTATATGTATATCTTAATAGTTTTGTTCTGAATTTTTGGCTTAATCTTCTTGCTTGTTCACAAATCTAAGATTAAGCTGTTTGAAATGCATGTGTAAACTGCACAAGTAAAATAATCTCTTTGATTGAGTTCTACAAAAAACTGGTTGCTGATTCTCTTTCTGGATCCGAATTGTTCAGGGATCTCACTTCTCGTGAACTCTGTAGTAGGGATTCTTCTGGAACATGCCCATATGTGGTTCTTTGTGATCAATGATGGACTCTTGTTGTTGGCTGTCGTGATCTTCAGGGAAGATTGCAGTAAGTATTGTGCAATATTTGTTCATAACTTGCTAATCTTATTGATGAGCTGTTTGGATGTGAAGATTCTGGTGTGGGTGCAAAGGTTTATGCTGGTTTTTTTATAATGAACTCAGATTCTAATGGATTTGAAATGAGTTTATGTAGTTCATGGAGTGCCCATGTGGCATTTTTTCCTGCAGAAGGTATTGGTGTTTTATTTCTCAACAAATTGAGGCATGATCACATTTCAATTCCTAAGTTGCGAACTCTTAAAAACCTGACTGCATTATTATCACCAGACAGTGTTGGAACTGTCATTGGAGCTAGAGTGAACCAAGGAGCTAGAGTGAACCAGCACCTACTGGCGCACCATGAAGGATGGATGGTATGTTGACAGGAAACACTTTTTCATTGTATTTCTGTCCCGTAGCCTAACCATGGTGATTAGCTATGTATTAACCATCCCACATGTATGTGGAGACAAATGTATATGAAAGGTCCTTACATGTATGGTGCAAGCTACTTTGACTCAAAGGCTCAATCTTAAGCAATGTAATCAGATTGTTTCTTCAGTAAAAATCATCAAATTACAAGCATAATAAGAGGAGTTTATTACTAAATCAGATCTTTTTGGAAAACTTTGAAGAGTTGTTTTTCCAATTGGGAACCTTATCTTTTAGGAGCATTGAGTTGGTGCTATGTTGAACTTCTTTCACTTGTTTGGATTTTCTCCAACAATCATGTAAAACATGAAAACTTCACATGAATGATGAGTATGATCTTGGTTGGAGGATATTTAACTAAGTTTTACAAGTTTATGCCTAGGCAAAACAACATTAGTGAGAACAACTATGTGTCAAACTTAGTTCTCCTACTCCTCTTGCACCTTGATGGTCGATTTTACCTATCATCTTCTTATATTCCAAATATATTTCTTCATTTTCATCACCTTTCTTCACCTTCCTAATAAGTAACATGAGAACTATGAGAATGAAGATAAAAAAAACATGAATTTACAACAAATTTTCTACCCAACCTTAGGACCACACAAGTTGCTACAAACTTTAGTTAAATTTAACTAAAGTATTTGATAATTCCAAAAGTTAAGTGCATGAAGTACAATGTCTATATTAAAAGAAACTTGATAAGTTGTTGATATCCCATACCTTGTTAAGTGAGCTATCAAGTTACACTTGTGACACACCCATTAAGCATTAAAAAACGCTTATGCTTGTCAATATTGACATACCTTACATTTGTCAAATGATATTGGGGGTAAAGAACCTTGTCAATTTTTTATTGTTGCAACAAAATGCAAGCCAAAGGCAAGTTCTTTCACTCCCACAAACAAAAAAGGCATGAGAACTTCAAAATGGAATTAAAACAAGTTTGTTAAAATAAGATCAATGTGAAGTTAATCTATGCAAATTGTCAAGCAAGAGGGTGATTAGTGCAAATTGAAACTAAAATTGTGCATCAATGAACTCATAGGAGACATCCATTCACATAACTCATCACAATTCAAATTTGAGAAAAGTTGGAACTTTCCGCCTTTATATTATATTCTATAAATGATGACATAGACTATATAAAAGTGACATATAGCCAAGTTATGGGTCCTACAACTTTGTGGGTTCATAACTTCTCTATATGGGCTTTGAGTCATAATTTGTCATAGGCAAAATTGTAGTCCTTAAAGAAAAATTTCAATGGTGTATCATATGTTTTAATTAGAAGTGATTTGACCCTTTCATTGGGCATTTTGATGGTCGAGAGTTGAACTATCAATTTGACCCCAAGCTTTCAATTAATTATAAAGGTGTAACATGATAACATGAACCACCTTTATTGGTGTGATATTCCTTTTGGAGCACACCTAGTTCAAATTATTCCTCTTAAAACCTTATTTACCATAGACATTTTCATCACAACGCACAAGACCTTGGCTATGGTAAACATGTTTAATTTTGGTTATGGTAGACATTTATGTGAAAATGCACTTGGCCCATAATGTTCCCATCATAACTTAGTTATGGTACATGATTTTGTCGAAACACATTTGGCCCACAATGTTCCATCAAAACCCTAATTACGATACACATTCCCACTAGAATGCACATGGCCTCAATTAAGGTAAATGTTCCTTTCAAAATTCAATTGACCTTGCATTACAATGCATCTTGGGTTTTGTGATTTTCATTTGTAATTAAGTATTAATTGCAAAAGACATATGTGAATTACAATTTATGAATTGTTAAATTATATGTTTCACTCACTTAATTTTAAGAAACAATGACATGGCATCTAGTTGCAAAGGTTAGTCATATTATTAATTAAAATTTTCTTATTTTGTGATAATATTGAAATTTCATGTCATAGATTTCATGGTTGTGATGTGTAAAGTGTAAGATCGTATGGATGCCATGTCAACCTAATCATTTTATTCAACTTTGCATTATAAAAGATGCCTTCTTATAAAAGTGATGTGTGTCAAAAACAAATATTCACATTTGTTCAATTACAAGCCCAAGGGGGGGAACATTTAGTGTAAAGTTTGGGATCTAAGTGCGTCAAATGACCATTTTTAGGGGGGGTATTAAATAATTGTCCAACCTATTTCTAATCGCCCTATTATTATCCAATATTTTAATATATATACATATTAAAACCACCATATATTAATTATAATCCATTATTTTAAATTATTACATACCTTATATTATAATTAAATTGATTATTTGAATATTATGTACCATATTTTAAAACTAATTAACTTATAATTTTTACCCAACAACAAATATGTTGCACCCTATATTTTTACTCATGTATTTTTTACTTTTTTTTAAACTAGTGTCCCCCTTGGGACTATGAGTCACATATGACCAAAATTGAATTGAGTGTGAAATCCATTTATCAACTTTCTATTGGATGTTAAAGGTTAATAAACATGCAAATATTTAGGTCAATTTATTATACCAAAACATGGCATGTATATGGGCTAGGTAGGTTAGGCAATTTAAATTAAATAACATAAGTTAAAACATGGGCTAAATAAGAGCCTAGGTGGCATAACTTACACACTTTCACCAAAATTAACCCTATTAACGCAACCTTAATATTGAATTCGCAACTAAATGTGGAATGCAAAGGCCCATGAGGTCAAGAAAGTTTGTTCATGTGTGAAACACATTCCCACAACTGGGGGAAAGTGCAAAAGATGGCCCAATGATTCTCAAGTGCACTCCCATTTTAGGAGTTGCACTCATGCAAGAATCCTAAATGTTTAGACCCTTGGTTGAAAAGGAAAACAAGAACCAAATTGGGCCCCCAGGATACCATTGGAAAGTTATTAAAGTGTAGATGCCCAAAGTGTTTTCACATTATTCATTTAGACGAAATATGCATGAGTTATGATCAAAAGAAAGGCCGAGGGTCAAATTGGGACACAAATCCCCTTAAAGCAGGGGTCAAATGATTTTTAATTGGAGCATGCAATACACCATCGGAAAGATCTTTTTGAAGGCTATAAGATATTGCCTTTGCATGTTCCAAAAAGGTTTAAATTGAGAAAGATATGACCATCCAAAGTTTTACAACAACAAAAGTCTAAATCTCAGGACTCCCACTTGGGAGTTTTGGGAAAAAGTGCCATTTGGATGTAGCCCACACAGAAAGTCATTGCACAAAGTGCTACAACTTAGGGATTGTGCTTCGATTTTTTTCTTTTTTTGTTGTTTTACTTTAGGACTCACATTTGGGCTTTTAAAAATGTTTAGGGGCACATCGATTATAAACTACCTAACCTAGATTAGGGTAAATAAGTTATAATAATATAGATTTAAAAACATCTCACCTTCACATTGAAGGGCAAAGTCTTGACCATTGCACCAACTTTTTATTATGTAACATAAATTTTAATCACATTTTAATAAAAGTAATTTAACCTACTTAAGTGACCTATTCAAATTACTTTAGGCTACCCAAGCTATTAAATACCTATTTACAAGTTACCTAGGCTATTTAAACTACATAGGGGTTTATTTATAAGGCTGACCAAACTACTTAAGATATGTAAAGGCCTACTTATGGGTTTACCTAAAGGTTGCTTAAGCTAAGCTACTTAAGGATTGTTTAAGTTACTTGAATGCCTACCTAAAAACTGCTTAGGATATGTTTCCAATTTGCAATATCTATGATACCATGTGTGAATCTACCATTAAATAATTAATGACCTACAATTGTAATGTTCATTTAATAATCACATGTATTGTGTTTTGTTGCACCCACATGTCAAGGTTTTATTTGATATTTTTTCATTTGAAGACGCAAAGAATCAATGTTAATTGCATAATGGGGATTTTTTTTGTTGCCAATTGCCCTAATTATATTAAGCCCACCAACACGTCTTTGAGTTTTAAAAAATTTCTTGTGATGTAATGTGTCAGTCTATTATTTGATAACTAGGGACCTAGAGTTGTAATGTTCATCTAATAGTTGCATACATATTGTGTTTTGTTACACCCATGAATCATGATGTTGATTTTAGTTATAACACATTATTGCCACATGTGCCATATTATTATCATGGGAGATTGAATTGTTGTTACTTGGAAAGGCTAATGGTATTTTCAACTAACTACTTTTGCATCACAAATATATATATATAAATTTTTGAATAATAATGAAATATTTTACCCCAAAAATTAACAAGTTGTCATATTGACTACAATTGCAAAATGTTGATGCCACGTGACATGTTGATGCCCTTTGCCATCATTTAATAATTTATGTGACTAAGTAGTTAGAGATGTTTTTATCTTCAATTGAATAGGACACAATGTGTTGTCATGTTAACTATGGCAAACATCCCCATTGAAATGCACCTTATCAATAATGATCTAATCAAAACCTCAATTATAATAGACATTCCTATTGGAATGGACCTAGCCCTAGTTATGGTAGATCTTGCTTTTGGAATGCACCTAGCCATGGTTATGGTAAATGTTGTTGTCAAAATGCACCTAGCCCATAATGTTCCCATTGGAACACAATGACCTTGGCTATGGTAAACATTACTTTTTAAATGCACCTAGCCTTGGTTACAAAAATGTCATCATTGAAGTGCACCTAACACATAATGTTTTCTGTTGTAACCTTGGCTATGATTTTGATCTGGTTCCAAGTAACCCAAATTGGAACCAATAATTAACTGGCAATAAACCAGACCAAGACTGATCTCAACTCTTGGATTTGAATTGGCAACTGAATGGAGTTTGTTGATATGCAGGACTCCTACTACTATGGCAACACAATATTTACAAATGCCACACTCGGTTCTTTGGGGTTGTGTTACCAACAGATAACTGCCTGGAGAAGCTTCATGAGCAAACAGAGAGACTCAATTCAGAAGAAGAGTTATGGTGTGCACATTGCATAAGAACACATTCAGACATTTGAAGTGCTCAAACTTCCAGTGGTATGACAGAAAACTTAAAATTTCCAGGTAGACCTGTTTGTAGTTGCTGGAGAAAGTTGTCAGTCTAGAACCCATGAATCAAAATCTTCCATTCAACTATCTGATGCACAAGTTTGGGAAAATTCAGATCTCAGTAGCAGCTTTTGTGCTGAACTGTACATCATGTTCCAGATTTCTATCCTCACCCCTCATGTTGCCAAAATAGACAGACATTAGTTTTCAAGTATTGAATAGGACCTCTGACTGCCATGTACAAATTTTACATTTGACACAGGCTTTCATAACAAGTCTGGTTACAAACAAAAAAACATACAGTTCCAAATGAAACACAGTGCTCTTCATTCTGATAATTGCTTGCAGGAGTTCATTCTCTAATTGATAGAAGTTCTTGATTTACACTCAACCCTAATCATCACAACCCAATAGGACTCTCCTATGTCGACAAATGACTAGTATTATTCCTGCATTCTGAATTGGATTCAAATTATGAATCATTGCAACATGCTGCAAAGCTACAAAGTTGTGTGTGCACAGAGCTTCAAAGTGGCAGTTTTATTTCCCTGATAGCTCAGTCAGAGTAACACTTTCCCAATTGTTTTAGAAACAATCAATCATTCATGACTGAACCCATTGATCATGAGGTGTGCTGGGCATCTACCTGTGATGCGTGTATGCCTTCAATGTGAATCTGTTTGCGTATCAAATAGAAATGTATAGTTCAGTGAGGACCAATTTGATAATTATATTTACTATACATTAGCAAATAGTTTGTATGAACTCACATCCAACACAATCTGGCGGACAGCTGAAATGCATCCCATAAGGCCAACAATAGTGAACACAACCATAATCACATAATTCAGCCAGAATTTGACTGTCCAGATGGAGGGTTTGAAGGTGACATTGTAAAGGAGAAACGGTAAGACAAAATCCAAAGGGGTGCATGTAAAGGCACCGATAATAGCATTGATGTCACCAAAGAAGGGAAATGCAGCAGCAATAAGAGTAGTAAAGGACACATAAAGTGACCGAATTACGAACCGCGGTAGCACATTACGCATAGAGAACTTGCCACTTTTGACACTTGAGGAACGACCTTCAAAGATCTCGAATGTTGGTTGTGAGTACACCTACAGATGACCATTACTACTTCAGATTTTATTTTATTTTATTTCCCAGGCATCCCAATGAGTACAAAACCCATATGTCCTGCTTAAAACTGCTGCAAAAATTTATTGTTAATTGTATGTCATGGTTGAACCCTTTCAAACAGGCATACCCAATACAACAGACCATGCAATATCAGCTGCAACAACTTTAGGGTTGAAAGGCTTAAAGAGTTCCACTGATAATGGGGAGGGTTGAATACTCACCAGAGCCACAGCAAAGAGCTCAGCAATGACAAACATATTGGCCAGAAATAGCAGCCAGTTTGGAATGAGTGCAACCCCACCACTTGGGGCAAAATTGTTAAAGATATTGCCTGCTGATGCATTGCCAAAAGCCCAATATCCAGCACCCGCTACAGAAAAGAATGTTGATATGACTACTGCATAGCAGATCAACAAGCCCTTGAACATCTTGCCTGATACCGGTGGAGCCAGAGTTGC
>Ga0116229_10012554_pt1 | contig 12180 bp, 5 predicted proteins | sample S1TSphgellanicum_3_FD_87313 | JGI IMG/M metagenome (GOLD analysis project Ga0116229, IMG submission 87313) | Host-associated microbial communities from peat moss isolated from Minnesota, USA - S1T2_Fc - Sphagnum magellanicum MG | ecosystem: Host-associated > Plants > Peat moss > Unclassified...
CGACCGACGCCTGCCCGGGCTGGATCGAGGTTTCGAGGTAATCGAGATCCGGCGTGCCGGCGATCTGGTCTTCGAGCGGCCGCACGATCGCGTCGCGCATCTCGGTCGTCGAGGCGCCGGGATAACTGACCAGCACTTGAATCGACGGCGTATCGGTGCTAGGAAACTGTTGCTTGATCAGCACCGAAGCGGCGACCGACCCGGCCAGCAGCACGAGCGCCAAGAAAACCGTTACCAGCGTCGGCCGGGCCACGAAGAGGCGCGTCAACCACATGTTAGCGGAACTCCGTGGCTAGCGCCGGGCGAGTGGGCGTGCGTCCCGCGCTGTCGTCGGGCGCGGTTTCCTTGGGCGGGCCGGGAGCGATCCAGACGAACATGATCGGCACGACCACGAGCGTCAAGATCAGCGAACTCGTAAGCCCGCCGATCACGACCGTGCCGAGGGAGCGCTTCGCGGCCGACCCCGGGTCCAGGGCCAGCGCCAGCGGGAGCATGCCCGAGATCATCGAGACGGTCGTCATTACGATCGGCCGGAAGCGTTCGCGCGCCGCGGCCTTCATCGCCAGAAACTTCTCCATGCCTGTCGCGACCTTCAGCTCGGCGAAATCGACCAGCAGAATTCCATTCTTGCTGACGAGACCGACGAGCATGACGACCCCGATGAGTGAAAACAGGTTGAGCGTCTCGCGCGTGATCGCGAGCGCCCCGAGCGCCCCGATGGCCGCGACCGGCACCGCGAACATGATGACGAGCGGCGCGCGGTACGCGTTGTAGAGCGCGATCATCAAGAGGTACACGAGCGAGAACGAAAGGATCAGCGAGAGCCCAAGGCCGTTGACCGTCTGCGCCAGGTTCTGCTGGTTGCCGCCCGCCCCCGTGCCGACGATCACGGTATGCGGCAGGTTCAACGCCTTGACGCGCGCCGCGAAGGTCTTCTGGACGGTCGAGATCGCATAGCCGGGCGCGACGTTAGCGCCGATGTGAATCACGGTCTGGCGATTGTCGCGCGTGATCAACACCTGCGACGGCGTGCTGACGAGCTTGGCGATGTCCGAGAGGTGGATCAGGCTGCCGCCGCTCGTGCGGATCGCGATGTTGCGCAGGTTTGCCTCGCTCCCGGCGTAGCTCTGCGGGTAGAGTACTTGGACGTATTTCGTGCCGTTGACCGTATCGAACTGCGTCGCGAGCGTTCCGCCGAAAGCCGCGCGCACCGCCTGCGCCGCGAGCCCGATGTTCACGTTGAGGACGCGGGCGCGGTCGCGGTCGAAGACGATGTCGAACTGCGGGGCGAGCGTGGAAGCCGAGCTATTGACGTTGATCGCGCCGGGCGTGTCGGAGAGCACCGAAAAGATTTGCGCGGCGTAGGCGTCGGGTTCACCGCGCGTCGTGGCGACGGTCACGTCGATCGGTTGCGAGTTCCCGCCGCGCGTTCCGGTCGCGGGGACCGCCACGATCTTCGCGTCGGGCACCAACCGGTGCGCCATGACGGTCATGCGCCGCGCGACCTGGTCGGTCGATTGTTTGCGATCGGTCTTGAGAATCACGCGCAACTGACCGGTCGAGCCGACGTTGAGGCTACCGCCGAAACCGGCCTGCGACGTCCCGGTCGTCGAAATCGTTTGCTGGACGTCGTCGATCGACATGAACGCGTCGGTCACCTTACGGACGGCGTCGTCGGTCGTGGCCAGCGGCGTGCCGGTCGGAAACTGGATCGTCGCGAAGATCTGACCGCGATCGACCGCCGGAATGAAATCGAAGCCGATGAACCCGAGCGGAACGAGCGAGACCGCCCCGATCGTCAGCAATACGGCCAGGACGACGATCGGAATCGAGAAGCGCATCGCCGCGGGCAAAATGCGTTCGCTGTAGATATCGCGCAGGCGTGCGAAACCGTCGGCGAAGGCGAGGATCGGCCGCGGCGGCTTCCAGTTCGAGAGCAGCGACCAGTTGCCGGCCAGAGCCGGCGTCACCGTGAACGAGATGGCCAGCGACGTCAAGGTCGCGATCGTCACGACCACGCCGAATTCGGCGAGGAAGCGGCCCGTCTGTCCCGGCAAGAACGCGATCGGCAAGAAGACGACGACGTCGACCAGGGTGATCACGACCGCGGCCGCGCCGATTTCCGCCCGGCCCAAGATCGCGGCGGTCCGCGGCGCTTCGCCGTCTTCGTAGTGCCGCTCGACGTTCTCGAGCACGACGATCGAATCGTCGACCAGGATGCCGATGATCAGGGTCATCGCCAAGAGCGAGACCGTGTCGATCGTGAAGCCGCCGAGCTTCATCACGAAGAACGTGACCATCAGCGACGTGGGAATCGCGATCATCACGACGATCGCGTTGCGCCAGGATTTGAGAAAGATCAGCATCGCGATGCCGGTAAACACGATGCCTTCGATCAGCGTCTGCAGCACGCCGTAGAGCTGCGCCTTCGTGTCGTCGGCCTGCACGTTGAGCACTTTGAAGGCGATATCGGGATACTTGGCTTCGATGGCCGGGAGCGCCGCGAGCACGTTCTCCGACGCCTGCACTTCGCTCGCGCCGGTGGCCTTCTGCACGTTGATCGAGATCGCGGGCGCGCCGTTGACGTAACCGATCACGCGTTTGGGTTCGTACCAGTCGGTCACGCTCGCGACGTCGCCGATGCGCGGCAAGAACGCCGCGGTCGAGAACGGCTCGGTCGTCTCCGATGCGGCGCCGGTCGACGCCGCGCCCGATCCCGCCGCGACCGACGAGCTCACGGTCGCCGAGCCCGGGCTGCCGCCCGTTTCCGCCGCACTCGTGCCGTTCACAAGTGAGTTGGCCGGCGTCGCGGCCGTGACCGGCGCGAGCGTCGGCGCCGCGACGGGCGTTGCGGTACTGGCGGCGGTCGCGGTCGTCGTGCTGGCGGTCGCGGCGAAGGGTGCGATCGTGGCCAGCGGCGTCGCTTCGGCGGCGACCACCGTCGACGTGGTTGACGCCCCCGTCGACGCCGTCGTGGACGCCGGGTTCGGCGTGGCCGCGCTGGCCGAGGCCGCCGAAGCCGCAGTCGACGAGGACGGCGTGGCTTGCGCCGTCGCGGAACTCCCGGTCGACGAGCTCGACGATGCCGCCGCAGCCGAACCCGTCGACCCCGAGCCTGTCGAGGCGGAAACCCCCGCGGTCGAGGCCGCGCCCGACGCGGCCGATACCGAAGCCACCGCCGCACTCGACGTGCTGCCGAAACCCGAGGCCAGGGCCAGCGCCTGGTTCGTCGAGCCCGACGTGTTGCCGTATTTGACGGTGAGCGCCCCGGACGGCGACGTGGCGCCTTGCAGCACCGCCGTGTTGCTACTCAGCAGCGTGTCGGCGATCGATGCGGGCGTCTGCACGTCGCCGCGGACGTCGAGCGAGGTCTCGCGGTTCTCCGAGTACGCGATGCCGCCGGGCGAGCGCGAGTTGTTGGCCTGGATCGCGCTGACGACGTCGGTCGGCACGAACCCGCGGCTGGAGAGCTTCGCGGGATCGAGCAAAACTTCGAGCGCCGGCGTGACCGAACCGTTAGCGCTGGCGCTCGAAACGCCGTCGACCTGCTCGAGGTCGGGCACGACGTTGTTGGTGACGATGGCCGAGAGCGCGGCGACGCTGAGCGAGCGCGACGTCACCGATAACGTGACGATCGTCGACTGGGCCGGATCGAACGAGCGGGTCGCGGGCGCCGGGAGATCCTGCGGCAGCGCGGCCTTGACCGATTGCAACCGGTCCTGCACTTCGGTCAAGTCCGTCGTCTGATTGGAATCGAGCGTGAACGTGGCGGAGATCGAGGCCTGATTCTGCTGGATCGAAGTCGTGATGTGATCGAGGTCGGGCGCGCCCGCGATCGCGTCCTCGATCGGCCGCACGACCGAGTCGCGCAGCTCCGACGGCGACGCGCCGGGGTAGGAAACGCTCGTGTTGATCGTCGGAAAGTCCACGTTCGGAAACTGTTGCTGGACCAGCGTCGCGAGCGCGAACGAACCCGCGAGCATGATCAGCGTGATCAGCACGAACACGAGCGGAGGACGGTTGACGAAGAGCTGGGTGATCCGGCGCATCAGTTCTGCGCGATCGATTGTCCGTCGGCGAGGCCGAGTTGTCCGTTGGAGATCACGGTTTGGCCGGCTTTGAGCCCGCTGACGATCGAGGTCGTGCCGTCGCTGCCGAGTTCGCGCACCTTGACGGTCTTGGCGACCACGTCGACCAGTTGGTCGTCAGCGATCATGACCGTCGTGTGCGTGTCGTCGAGAAACGCCGTCGTCGGAATGCCGATGCCGCTCACCGGCGGCAGATCGATGGTCGCGGATACCGGAAGCCCGGCTTGCAGCTTGCGGTCCGGGTTCTCCAAGATTACCTGGACCGTGAAATTGGTCGAACCCGGCGTTACTTGGCCGAGAACCGCGACGACCTTGCCGTTGAAGCCTTGCGACCCGGCGCCCGAAACCGAGAGCGTCACGCCGGCGCCGACCGGAATCGCAAACGTATCTTCGCTCGACGCGTTGAGATCCGCATAGACCCGATCGATCTCCTGGATCGTGAAGATCGTGCGCGAGCCCGGATACTCGCCGGCGTTGAGGTTACGATTGGTGACCACGCCGTCGACGGGCGAGCGGACCGTGGCCTTATCGATCATCGTTTGGTACTGCTGGATCTGCCCGCGCGCTTGTTCGATCGCGGCCCGCGCGGCGGCGGCATCGGCGACCGCGGACGCGACGGTCGCAGCTTGGAGGCCGCTCTGCGGCGTTCCGTTCACCTGCTGGTTCGTGATCGCGGTTTGCAGATTCGCTTCTGCCGTGCGAATCGAGGCCTGATCGTTGACGACGGTCGTTAGTTGTTGATCGACGGTCTGCTGGGCGACGTAGCCGTTCGCGACGAGTTGCCGGTCGCGGACCAAGTTTTCCTGGTCGTTGACCAGGTTCTGCTTCGCTTGCGCGAGCGCCGCGCGCGCGGACTTGACCTGGTCGTTGCCGGTCCCGATGTTCAAGGTCGCCGTGTAACGGCTCTGAGCCACCTTCGCATCGTCGGAATCGGCCGTCTTGATATCGGTGTCGAGGACGCCTTGCGCTTGCGCCATCTCGGCCCGCAAATCGGCCGTGTCCAAGACCGCGAGCACCTCGCCGGCATGAACCTGATCGCCTTGCAAGACGTTGACCTGATCCGTGGGTTCGCTCAAAGAACTGGTAATCGCGACATTTTCGAAGGGCGCGATCACGCCTGAGATCGTCGACGTGCCGCGCACGGTCGTCACTTTGGCGGCGCTCGTCGGCACGGGGTTCGGCGACGCGGCGGCGCGCACGCGCGCGGACTTCTGAGAGCAGCCCGCGGCCAGGACCGCCGCCAGCAGCACGAGCGGAACCAGCCGCATCGGAACGTCGCGCCCGATCAGGACTGCGGGCTCGCGCCCGGCTGGCGCTCCTTCCGCATTTCGTCCAGCTTCGCGTGCCATTTCGTTAGTTGGTCGGGCGTGAGCACGCCGTCGATCTTCGCGATCGCCGCCTTATAGTTCGCGCGTCGTGTCGCGGGATCGGCCCCGGCGCTCTCCTTCCGCGCCGCGCTCATGATCGCGCGGATTTGGCTCTTCTGATCGTCGCTCAAACCCAAGCTCGCGAGTGCCTGCGCCATCCGGTGACGGCCGTTCGCGGCCGACCCCGCCGGGGCGCCCGCGCCACCGCCGGACGCATCTTGAGATGAGGCCGCCGCGCCGCCGCCACCACTCGAGCCCGCGCATCCGCCGAGTGCGAATACGAACGCGACTCCGAGGACGGCGAGCGAAAGTTGACTTCGAACGAGTGTATGCAAACGATCCTTCACGTATGGCTCCTCTTCCAACTATCCTGGACGACCCTTAGACGCTCCGGTGAACGGACTGAGCGTTCTCCCAGCAGTCCGTCGGGCTGATCGAGCGCCGGCTGGGCCGAAACCAGCGTTTCGCCGTCCGGCCGAGGGCATCTTGTTCCGTATCGAATGCTAAACGCGCAGCGTCTGGCGAGTATCCTGGGAACGCGCGCGATTTTTCTAAGCTTTGCGTTCGCTGCGTTCCTCAGCGGGCCCGGATTGCCGAGAGAGGTTGAACGCGCTGTTGACCAAACCCACGTGCGAAAACGCCTGCGGCACGTTGCCCAGTTGACGCTTCGCCTGCGGGTCGTACTCCTCCGACAGCAGGCCCACGTCGTTGCGTAGCGCGATCAAGCGTTCGAACAGCGCGCGCGCTTCGGGTTCGCGCCCGGCCAACACGTAGTTGTCGACCAGCCAGAAACTGCACGCGAGAAACGCGCCCTCGCCCGCGGGCAGGCCGTCGGCCGAACCCGGCGTCCCCTGCGTGTAGCGGTAGACGAGCCCATGCGACAGCAAGTTTCCTTCGATCGCCGCGACCGTCCCGCGCACGCGCGAATCATCCGGCGGCAGGAAGCCGACGATCGGCAGCAAGAGCGTAGCCGCGTCGAGTTCTTCAGAGCCGTAGTATTGCGTGAACGAGTTGCGGACCGGATCGAACGCGTGCGCGCAGACGTCGGCATGGATCGCGTCGCGGGTCGCGCGCCAGCGTTCGACCGGCCCCGCGCGACCGAACTGCTCGACCACCTTGACGGCCCGGTCGAGAGCAACCCAGGCCATGACCTTCGAGTGCGTGAAGTGCCGCGGCTCGCCGCGAATCTCCCAGAGGCCGCGGTCGGGCTCCCGCCACCGGTCCTCGACGGCACCGACGATACCTTTGCAGAGCGACCACTCGTCGTCGTCGGGTTCGATGCCGTAGCGATGCGCGGTGAACAGCAGATCGACTACTTCGCCGTACACGTCGAGCTGAAATTGACCGTGGGCGTCGTTCCCGATCCGCACGGGCGCGGACGCCTCGTAACCCGCAAGCCACGGCAGTTCCGTTTCCGGCAAGCGGCGCGCGCCGCGGATGCTGTAGACGATCTGCAGCTCGCCCGGTTCGCCGGCCACCGCGCGCAGCAGCCACGATCGCCAGTCGCGCGCCGAATCCACGTAACCGGCGGCCAGTAGCGCGTAGAGGGTGAACGTCGCGTCGCGCAACCAGCAATAGCGGTAATCCCAGTTGCGGATGCCGCCGAGCCGTTCGGGCAGCGAAGTCGTCACCGCGGCGACGATGCCGCCGGTTGGGGCGTAGGTGAGCGCCTTGAGCGTGATGAGCGAGCGCACGACTGGCGCGCGATACGGTCCGGAATAGCCGCAGGCTCCGCTCCAGCCGCGCCACCAGCGCTCGGTTTCCTCGACTGCGGCGGGTGCCGGCCAGGACTCCGGATAGGGCTCGTGCGATGCGAAATAGGTCAATACGAAGCGTGCGCTCTCGCCCTCGGTCAAGGTGAACTCCGCGACGGAGACCTGACCCTCCGCTCGCAACTCCTGGTCGCCGGCAAGCAGCAACGCGTCGGGTCCGGCGATCGCGAGCAACCCCGCGTCGACTCGGCGGACCCACGGAACGACGGACCCGTAGTCGAAGCGGACCGCATATTCCATGCGCACGCGGGCCAGCCCGCGGATTCCCCGGACCGCGCGCACGAGGCGCGAGTGATCGCGCCCGAGCAGCATGCAATCCGTCAGCACGAACGAACCCTCGGCGCCGTGGAACGTCGTTTCGAGGACGAGCGTCTCGTCGCGATACGCGCGCTCCACGCGCTGCGGCTCGGCTGCCGGCCCGATGCGCCAACGCCCGTTGCCGGCATCGCCCACCAGCGCCGCGAAGCACGCCGGGCTATCGAAGCGCGGCAGGCAAAGCCAATCGATCGATCCGTCGAGTCCGACGAGCGCGGCGGTCTGCGTGTCGCCGATCAGCGCGTAGTCCTCGATGCGTAGGCCCACGCTTTGGCGCTACCCCAAAAGCGCGCCTCGCAACCGGTGCCGGTCTAAGTTGGCCGTGGGCCGCGAAAGCCGTGCGATCGGGCTCGGTGGAGGTGGTGCTTGCGCAAGATTCGGGCACCGCGAGCGAGCGGCTGAGGCCCGCTGGTCCCCGCGGCTTGCGAAAACACCGGGGCCGTCGATATCGTCACGTCGGATTGTCCGTTCGGCCCGGTGAGCACGGGTGCCGGATTTCCGAGTTCGTCGATCGGGGACGCGGCGTACGCGGGATAGTCGAAACCGATCACTTGAACGGTGAATTGATCGCCGTCGGACTGGCCGCTGAAGCCCGTCCCGTTCGCCAGCGAATACGCCGTGTTTTGGGCCGGCGTGCAGAGCGACGGGTTGGTCGCCGACGGTTTCCCTACCGGGCCCAGGGCGTCGGCGAGCGTATACGTTCCCGAGGCCGTTACGCGCAGCGTGTAATACGTGGGCAGCGGCGTGTCCGCGTCGGGACCGGCCGACCCGTTGCAGCTCAGCGCGTTATCGGCGGTCGGACCGAGATCCGTGATTTGAACGAAGGCTTCGGTCACGCCGGGCGGCACGACGATCGGAATCGATTTCAATCCACCGTTGCCGTCGGTCGTGACCGTCGCCGGCGGAATGATGGCGGGCAGCAACGCCGTCGAGTGCAAGGTCGCCGTCGTCGACACGTTGAGATTCGCCGACAGCGTCGGAATCACGACGCCGAGCGTGTACGTGCCCGGGTGCGGCACGACGCCTTGGAACACGTCGATGCCCTCTTCGATGCCGAGCTCTTCCGACGGCTCGCCCAGCCCGTCGCGCGTGCCGCGCCCGTCGCCGTTGAAATCGAACGCCGGCGGCCCGCCGAAGGGCACGAAGGCGTTCGCGTCGCCCGACGCTGCGAGGGGATCGTAGAGCGGCAGCATGTTCGGCGCGTAGGAGACCGGCTGCCCCGCCGGCAGCTCGCCCGGACCGCCGACCACCGTCGTGTTGAACGGCTCGATACCGCTGCTGTAGACGCCGTTGGACACCCCGAAACTCGAGGGCGTCACGGGATACGTACCGGCCGGCGGCTGCGCCGTCGCCGTGATCGTGCTGTGGGCGATCTCCGTCGCCGTCGGCCCCGAGAGCACGGTCGAGCCGTAATCGTCCGGCACGCCGTCGAGTGCGGGGAGCGTGAAGGGCCCCGTCAGCGACGGCGTGTTCACCAAGGTTTCGCTCGCGCCGACGGTCTGCTGGCCCGATACCTGGCGGAACGTCGCGACCACGTTGAGCCCGCTCGCTTTCGCGCCCGCGTCGTCGCCGAAGATGTTCGCCGTACCGACCGCCAGCTGGAGCTTCCCTTGCGCGGGATTGACCGAGGTAACGCCCTGCGGCGTGGAACCCGAAGAACTGCAGCCTGCCAGTGCGATCGCCACGATCGCCCCGCGGCTAATGAAAGTCGAGCGCGCGGTGAAACCCTTGGTACCGATGGTGGATGTCCTCACTTAAAGACTGTACTGATAGTAGACGTCGACGTGAAACGGCACGTTGAGCGGAACGAGGTAGGCCGCGTTCGTGAACGCATCGTACGAGCTCGGGATGTTCGCATAACCGCGCGACGCGCCGAAATCGGTCTGTAGGACTTGCGGCACTTGGTTTGTTTGGAACCCGGCCACGCCGGTCGCGACCGGTTGATAGTACGGGTTGAGCACGGGGATCGAACCGTATGCCGGGCCGCCGGCCACGTTGAACAGCTGGATGCCCACGGTGCTGCGCTTGAATTGGTATTCGAACGTCAAGTCGGCATGGATGTTCGGCTTCGAGAAGACGCCGCCCGGCGACGAGGTCTCGGGCGTGCCGCGCGTCGCCGCCAGGATCGGATCGAGCGCCGTGCCCGGCAGCGCGGGATCCGCGTAGTGCGTGGCCGCGGGCACGCCCTGGCTCCCGTTGAAGCCGGGAACCGAGGTCAGCCCGGCGCCGCCCGGAAAATTGATCTGCGGGATGTTGGCGTTGAACCCGCCGATCGGCACGTTCGACGCGGTCAAGGTGCCCTGCGTGTAGGGATAGCCGCGGTCGTACTCGATCGACGGCGTCACCCGAAAGCCCCCGCGGGTCTTGAAGCTGGCGCCGAGGCGAGCCTGAATCGGCGGCACGTAGCCGGCGTGGTAGACGTCGCCCAGCAACAGCGAACTCGAGGTGATGGCGGGCACGTTGTTCTCGCCGCTGGTCAGCGGCGGCACGGAGTCGAACACGTTCTGATAGGTCGCGCTGAAGAAGCCCGAGATACCGGCCGGCACGTCCGGCGTCGTCAGCCCGAACTCGATGCCGCTGGTCTTGTTCACGGCCAGGTTGTTCGTCTGAAACACCCCGCCGAGGAACTGGCCCGTCGTCGGGCTGATGTCTTCGCTCAAGAACGAGTAAGACGGCACCCCGATCGCGTCCTTGTAGAAGGGCGTCAGCCGCGCGCCCCAGCCGTTCTTGAACTCGTGCTGATACGTGAGATCGTAGTTGGAATAGATCGTCGGCAAGATGCTGCCGACGTCGGGCGCGTCGTTGTTGGCGTCGCCGAACCAGAAGAGCTGCTGCGCGTAGTTGGTGCAGGGGAACGTCGGGGCGTTGGGGACTTGCGAACCGCAGATCGCGCCGGGCTTGGCCGGAATCTTCAGCAACTCCGAGTAGTTGTACAAGCCCGACGGTGTCCCGCCCGTCGATGCGTTGGCGAACTGTGCCGAGCGCCCGTATCCGAAGCGCAGCGCGTCCGTGCGATCGATCTGAAGCGCGACCGCTGCGCGCGGTTCGTCGACGATCGGGCGCAGGACGTCGGGGCCGATCGTCGCGGGATCGACGTCGGTGGGGTTCGTATACGTGAGGCTCAGCGGCGCGAACGGGTTGATGCCGTACTTATAGATTTCGGCGTCGCGCCGGTAGCCGAAATCGAAGTGCAGATTGTCGATGGGCGTCCACTGGAAGCGTAGAGCCTCGGCCGAGGTGATGAACGTCGAGTTGTGATAGTCGACGCCCCAGATCGGCAGGCGCGGCACGTTGCCTTTGAGCGCCTGCCAAACGTATCCGCCGTTCGGCAAGCCGGGACCGGGCGGCAGAAAATCCTGATAGTCAACGGAGTTGCAGCTTCTGTAGGTCTCGCCCAGGTTGTACTGGCACTGGCCGACGAGACTGCCGTAGGTGTAGGCGCCGCCGCTTTCGGAGCCCAGCAGCGCGTACGGCTCGTAGTCGTTCCACAGCGGTTTGAGGGTTTCGTACTCGCCGTGCAACGTCACCGAGAACCGGGGTCCGAACGAGCGCGTCACGTCGAGTTGGCCGCCGACGCGCTGTCCGCCGGTAATGTCCCAGGTGGGCGCGCCCTGACCCGGGCTGCCGATCAGGTCGCTCGTGTACGACTGCTGCCAGGTGTTGTAGTAGCGGAGCGCCGCGAACGTGTTCGCGTCGATGTTGGCATCGTATTCGAACTTCAGCAAGTTATTGCGATCGTATTCGCCGAGCTCCGGCGACGTCGGATAGATCTGCGAGATCGAGGAGTAGCCCGGCACGAGCGGCACGAGGCTCGCGAAATTCCGCTCCGCGGCGCCGGGGGCGATGCCCGTCGCCTCCCGCACGTAGTCCGGGACCTGCGCGTTGATGCCGAGGTCGTAGTTGTCGACGAGCGACGGGTCGTAGGGGTAGTACGTCAGCGGGTTGGACGTTCCCAAGAAGAGGCCGCCGCGGTCCGCGTAGCTGCGGACGTCTTCGTTATCGAAGAGGATCTGTAGCGATTGCCGGTTGTCCCGGCCGAACTTGAAGATGAAGTTGTTGCGGATCGCGTCGGCCGTGCTGTACGACGTTCCGTAAAAGGGCGTGTTGCCCAGGGTCGCGGCGCTCGTGTTGAACTGTCCGTACCCGACTTCGCCGTTGATCGTCGAGTACGGCACGTCGCGCAGGCCCGTGTAGGCGAGGTAGTCGGAGATGTTTCCGCTGCGCGAGGCCGCGCCGTATTCGAACTGCAGTTGATGCGAGAAGTTGGGGCCGCCGAGATCGAGGCCGAACGTGCCGAAGCCGGGATACGTGCCGCGTTTGGTGATCGTGTTGACGACGCCACCGCCGACGTTGCCCTGCGTGGCGTCGCCCGGACCCTCAACGACCTGCACGGAGCCGACGCCGTTGTTGAAGCTATCGGAGTCGTTGAGACCTCCGAACGGGTCGGTGAACGGTACGCCGTCGAGCTGATAGCCGATTTCCGTTTCCAATCCGCCACGGATGGTGATGTCTCCGGAGGTGGAAACCGAAACGCCGGGAGCGGCCAGCAGCGTAGATTTCTGATCGGTCGAGAGCGCCTTGCCCGTCGATTCTTCGATGCGCGCCGAGTTGATCGTGACCGAGTCCGTCGTCTGCGTC
>Ga0116229_10012556_pt1 | contig 12176 bp, 5 predicted proteins | sample S1TSphgellanicum_3_FD_87313 | JGI IMG/M metagenome (GOLD analysis project Ga0116229, IMG submission 87313) | Host-associated microbial communities from peat moss isolated from Minnesota, USA - S1T2_Fc - Sphagnum magellanicum MG | ecosystem: Host-associated > Plants > Peat moss > Unclassified...
AAAAAACATTTCCACATCTAATAAGAAAGCAAGAGAGAAGATACTCATTTGGATATATTCCAAACTAGAAAACATTTATAAATAATTATTTTGTGTAGGATGGATATGACCAATGGTGGCTTGTGTAGTTAAAGGCCATGACAAGGGTGGTAACTTGAGTTCCCAAGCTTAAAATCGTTTTAATTTGCCACCTTTGAGGTTCCTTAAAGATTTGTAAGGTGCTTTGAAGGCAAGGAGTAAGATGATGTTTAGTTCATTAGTTGCAAATACAACAGAAAAATCAATTCATGTTGAGATGTTGACAAAAGTAATGTGCACAACAACTATTTTAATATTAATAATTATAACTTAAATGGCACTTTGTTTCTTTTGGGCAAATCCACCAAATAGAATAATTCAATTGGATGATTCCATAAAAATAAAATAAAATGATGTTCATGGTGTACAATGGTGCCATAATTGTAAGTGTGATGACAATTTCACAAAGTAAGTAAAAAAAATTATTATTATGTTGCTTTCTCTTTCCAAAGACTCCAATGGGTTGCCAAAGGAAATTATATGATGTAGAAGACATACATAATTTTGAAATGTTTTAGACATGGATGTTTTTGTTTTGTTTAAGAAATTGTACTAATTTTATTATCATCATTATTGTTTCCTTATAAGAAAAATAACTAGATTTTGAATTTGTTTTTGAAAATATATGTAATAAAATATATAATTCCTTGGGGGGGGGACCAAGATGGATTTTGATTTCATTGAATTTACATATAACAAACATATATATACTACTAGACACAAACTTGGTTGAAACAATGTATTGCATGGAGCACATTTAAGTGCTCCTTTAAGTAAGGGTAATGTTACATAGTTAAGTGGTTGGGAGTTCAAATTTCAATTTGATCTGTTCCATCATATTAAGTGAGAATAATAAGTTGTTGTGGTAGTTAGCCCATTGAGACTATCACTAAAGTTATCAATACAAACAAAACTATTTATTGCATGATTAAATAGGACAAGCAAATAGTAGCGAGTTCCAAATTACTTGAGAACACCATCACAAGAAGATGACTAAGAGCACAACCATGGTGGTTCAACCTATGAATACCCTAAGCATGAAGGTAAGTTATCAATACAAAAAAAAGTTGTTTATTGCATGACTAGAGATGACCAACACAAGAATAGCAACAAGCTTCCAAACTTGAAAATACAACACAAGAAGATAAACAAAAACATAACCATGGTAGGGACTTGTGAATATTCTAATCATGAAGGTTACCAAGAGCACACCAATAAATAAAAACTCAAATAATAGGGTCTAACCATGCTATAAGGAGTCACATGTGCCCCCTTAGACCATTTTTTTTTTGGAAAAATATTCTTAGAATTATATATATATATATATATATATAATTATTTTTTCTTAATGATATTATGTTAATGTGTAAAACTATCTTTAAATATGTCATAATGTTTTTCCAAATTGTGCTTGTAGTGTCAAAATTGCTTTTAAGTTGCTTTTAAGTAATGTTTAAACAATGGTTACAATGTTTTAAAAGTATTTATACATATTTTTCACTCATTAAATTGATTCCAATTTTTTATGATATGTACATAATGTACTTACAATAACATTTTATAAAAAAATATTTTATTTATTATTATTTTTACAATACAAAGTTCAAAAAAATTAAGCAATAGTTATGATTGCTAATCGTACATGTTAGTATGACTGCACCCAACATACATATATGATGTCCACATTGTTTATTAATAGACCTATTGATACCCTAAACATTACAACAACCAATAACATACCAACAATGACAAACTTGAATAATAAACGCAAAAATTATCCACATTATTTAGTAATAGGAAGGATGTTATTTGTGTATGAAGTCCAACATGTATAATTATAAGATGCACTTTAGTTGCACATGGAAGAATATGTGTTCACAAAAGCCATGGTTATTTTTTGGACCCCCTTTATTTTGGGAGGTTTTATCTTTCTCATTTCAAACCCAATTGAAGGTCTATAATTGCTTAGAGGGGCATCAAGTGAGGGGGTACTTGGACCCTTTGACATCTAAGGCTAAAATGTTAGGCCTAAATTAGTTTAGCCCAATTTTGATTAAAAGGGATATGTTGGCTAAGGAAGTTTCATGGTTAACCTTAAGTTGAAGGGGTTAGGTTAAGGCATATGTCCTTATCCTAGTAGGGCTTAAAAGGGTGGGTGGCCCGGTTAGGATAAGGGGGGAAATAGGTTGGCTAGATTAGGATAAGGTCAATTTTTTTTTATCCTTGTTCAAAACTAGTTAAACTTGCTAGATAAGGGGGTATAAACAGCCTTGTGGAGGGTGCTTCCTAAAAGCTTATAACAATTAGGCTTAGGGAAAGATAATATTAATGATGTTTCCATGGAGCTAAGAATAAAAGAACTAGTTTCTAAACTTTTTTTTTCCTTCCTAAATGATGAATGGGCCATGAAGGGTTGTGAGGACGAGGAAGTGATGATGATGGTTGTAGGGAGAAGTAGGGGATATTGACATACCATGAGAAGGAAAGGTAGGTGAAGGTGGGAGGTTATAACATCATGAAGAAACAAACTTCTCAAGGGGTAATCAAATCAACATTTGTTTTGGAAAATGGAGGCAAGATCTTCAAGTGATGGTGGTTGTGGCAGTCCAAGTGGGGAAAATTCATGAGCATGGTGACTGATGAACGAATGGTGGAAGTCAAGAAAAAGTACCTAGACTGTTGTTGAACTTGGGAACTAAGAATAGAAAAGAAGAGAAAGTTGGGGTTATTGGTTGTTGGGCCTAGGAACAAGCAAGTGATGGTTTGTCATCTTGTGAAGACAAGTGAACTAGTGAACTAACACAACAACACATTTCAGGTTTTGCAATTAGCCTTTACAACTAAATATTAATAAAAAAGGACATATGTGACTAATGACTAATGAGTTGTTAAACCCATGTTGTTTCAACCATTTAATCACAAATGGTGTTCAATTGTAAAGCCCAATCGTTTTAACGATTTTTAAAAATAATTTATTTATAATAATGAAATTCCATGTCATCATTAACTTTGGTATGATGTGTAAAGTGCATGCCATATCAACTTAATCATTTTATTCAATTAAGTGTTACAAAATATAGTTTGATGGATGGATGACACGTGTCAAGAATCTATAAACATGTTACGAGTCATTGCACATGACCAAAAGTCAACTTAGTTTAGCCCATGTAGCTAGCATAGCCAAAAGTCAATTTAATTTAACCTAGCTAGGCAAAACAACCTAGCCTAGTTTATCTAGCCAAAAGTCAACCTAACTTAATTTAATAGGTTAGCTACTTGTGTTAACTGACGCGTTCCTAAGTCACGGGGCAAAACCCACTTGAAGGTTTCACAAAGTCAAATTGCGGAAATTGTGACTTAGCGGCACGCTCCCGACTTTCAACTCAAAAAAAGGGTAGAGGGTCGAGTTGGGAGCCCAGGGATTAGACTAGGAAGAGGGACTAGTTTAGCTCGTGTGAATCTGCATCCAAAAACCAACCACAAGAGGTTAGTTTAGCATTCGAGACACCCTTGGATGTTGGGATTTGTCACGGGCACTTGGACACACAAGACTCAGCACGGCCCGGACTCGGGAGTAAGCCACCACCTTACTCCCTATAGTATTCTCTACAGCTCACCGCCGAGGCTACATCCAAATGGCACATTTTGTTGGGACTCCCGAAATGGAGTCCCGAAACTGTCCCGACTAGACTCCCGGAACTTTGCACGGCCATAACTCCCGATTGTGGAGTCTGATCGCAACGAGGTCTAAACCAAAGTTGTAGCCCTCGTCGAGATCTTTCCAACGCCGTGTTGCACTCTCAATTCGGACGTCGGGAAGAGTCGATTCCTGACTTTTAGTAGTCGGGAGTCAAACTGTCAATTTGACTCCCGACCCTTCTTTTGGCCATAACTTGGGCTGCAGATGTCCGAATGGCCAATGCGAGGCCATTTTCGATATCTACGTTTCAAGACCTTTCCAATGACACCAAGAACACCTCAATGAAAGGTGTTTTGGGCCTTTCTGTCGAGCTTTAAACATTTGGGAGTCCCGGAGGACTCCAAATCTCCAACTTTTCCAAGTGTTGGGCTTCACCCCCACACTTGGCCAAAGTGGGGTTGCAACATTAAGGAACTTAGGCTACCTAACCTAGGTTAAGTGGCCTAAATTAAAAACAAACATAAAATTTCTAACCCAAGAAACTTGGATTAAGCTACCTAACCTAAGCCAAGTGGCCTAAGTATCATAGGTTGTAAAAGTGAGGACCTGAACCTTTCACCTTCACTTTGGGTTTCAAATCTTCATCCATTACACTACCACATTTTTTTATATTAATTATATTTAACACAAAATTATAAAGTTCAAAAATTTTAACCTTGAATTAACCTTGGCCACCTTAGGTTGACCTAAGTCAACCTACTTACTACCTACCAACTTAGCCTAAACCTAAACTTCCTTAGGTTGACTTAAAATGATCTAGTTTGTTAATCTATACTACTTACTAACTTAGCTTAGATTAACCCATGCATTCTTAGGCACAAAAAAAAACCCTAGGATAATTACGTCACATCTAGTCACATCATATAGTTGCATCAAATCGCATTTACTCAGATCATAGTCACATCAAGTTGCACAAATTTAAGGTTGTTATAAACTTGATAAAATATCTTGTAATGAATCTACCTAAGTTGGCTTGACAAAAACCCTAAAGTTAGGAACTTAAACAAGCCTACCAAGATTAACCTATTAATAAGGTAACCTATTCCAGGTATATTTTAACATATTATGATAAATTTCTTATGTCTAGTTAAGTAACTTACAAGGTAACTTATATTATAAAGTAAGTTTTTACTAAATAGCCTACATACATAGGTTAACTTAATAGATATGTTAATCTAAGTTGGTGTGTTAAGTAATTTAAAAGTCAAAGAGTTATGTATCACCTTTTTCAAAATGACTATTAATATTTTAATCATAATTACAAGTTAACAATAGATTGTTTAATTCGCATACACATGCATTTGAATTCGTGACTTCAAAAACTTCATGGCACACAAAAACAAATGGCATGTTATGACAAATATTGGTGCCATAAATTCAAGACATACAAAAACTTATGGTGTCACAAAAAATCATGGATTACCATGAAAATTTATGAGACCTTGTTGCCAAATGGCATGCGGCCATGTTATCATCACATGGAAAACCGAGTCATTATTAATCGCAAAGGATAATAATGTTTTCAACTAACTAATATATGAAATTGATTCATCAAATTAATGACATGAATCATAATGTTAACAAATAAGACCCCATCATCTTGTTGGCATATAACATGTCATGTCATCATCATGGGAAACTAAGTTGTTATTAATCACAAAGGTGGATGGTTCTTGTAACTAACTAATTATAATTGCAAAATTATGATATCACGTGACATCTCAATGGCCTTTACAACTACATAGTGATTTGTGTGACCAAGTATTCATAATTGTAGTCGAAAAGGATAGTAATCATTTCTTTTATTGGTTTAAAAACCCATAATATGTTGTTGACGTAAACTCTAAATTCACACATTAACGTCCATTAGCTCAAGGCAATAACAAAACCTATAAAAATAATTGGCATATAAATCTAATGAGCACACCTTATGAACTATTACCACATGGCATGTATCCCAAAAAGGAAATAATATTGTAAATTTTCATTAATCACATGACCAATTAATAAAGGAAAATTCATTGTAATTAATGTCATGAGTCATGAAGTGTTGCAACTATTAGTCAACCTTGTTGCCACATGGCATGCCATGTCAACATCATTAGATCATAAGTTGTTATTATTCACCAACAATTGCAATAATTAATATAATATTGTTATTACCTAATTTTGGACAATTAAAATATATTTTTTATTTTATTTTTTATTTGTGCAAAAACCATCAAGTCACAATATCAACTATAGTTGTTAAACCATAATGCCAAGTGGCACCACAATGTCTTTTACAACTGGCAATCATTAATGTGACTATGTAATTACAATTTTAGTTGAAAAAAACATTAGTCGTTTGTTAACCGGTTGTAAAACCCAAGATGTGTTTTTGTGTAGGGGGTAGGTTGTCCCATAAAGTGAGGGTTCAAAAAGCTAGTTTGGGATGAAATAGAAAATTCTAGAGGTCTATGTCATGGTAGAGATAGGAGTTGTAATAGTGGAAGGCAATATAAAAACCAAGTTAGGAATTAGCTAAAGCAAGAAGTGGGAAAACTTGCATGTAAAAAAATACCTTGTAACTTTTTTTGAAGAAGCTAATTAAGTGTAAGAATACACAACGTGGTAAAAAGAAACATGATAGTTATCTAGAGCAGACAAAAGAAGGGAAATATAGCTAAAAACCAAGGAAGGACATTGTTAAAAGAATTAGGGGTGTGAAGTTTAAGTAACAAGCTGGGATTCATGAATGATGATGTTTGCATAAATATGCCCAAGTTAGGGTTGTAGTTGGTTAAGTGCAAGAAAACACAACATGGTAGAAAAAAACAAAACATCTATCTATAACATACAAGGGAAAGGAGTTATAATTAAAACCAGATAAGACAATTGTTAAAAGGAATAGGGTTATGAAATCTAGGTAATCAAATGTGATTTTTCCCTTTGATCATCCATAAGGGGGTAAGGGGGAACAACCCAAGTTAAGGTGTTAAATAGGTGTTAAATTTGCGTTTAACATAAAAGTGATGGGAAAGTAAATGCACATTATCCTGAAAGCTTAAATGTTCATTCATCAACCTATTTACCCTAATTTTGAATATTTATCATATTTCAATTTTAAATGTGATGAAACCTTATCAAACTTCTTTTTTTAAAAGACACATTTTAAATGGGAAAGGAGGGAACAACAAGTGAGGACTAACAATATATAACTTGGAACACTATGAAAAAAAGGGTGTTTTGCAATTGGCATTGCAACCCAATTTTTGAATTGTAGAGGACACTTGCAACTCATTATATTTATATGTTATGAGTGTTAATGGACAAATTGCATGAGTTGCAAAATTGCAATTCACCATATATATGGTGCAACTCATTGCAACTCATTCAAAACAACTCATTTTCAACTACTATGTAGCTCCATTATAACTACACCCATAATGTCATGTTGACATCATTAATTGTCATCCATCTAGATGGCACTATGAAGGATCCAAAGGGAGGGCTTCATTGTTTTTAATGTTCGAACAAAATTTGAACCCTTCATATTGGCACATTTAGCGTAATAAAAAATGTAAAAAATGGAATGGAATTAAGAAAATTACGACCCCCTAATGTGGAGAAGGTCAAGAACTCAAAAAAACAAACCACCAAACACTACAAAGGCCAATTCCTGAACACCCAAAAAACTCTTTGTAATTGTTTTGTTGATATTAGAATTCAAAAATGATTTGAAAAAAAAAAGGTGATGCTCTTATATCATTTTAAATCATTTAAAATGAATAAGAAATAAGGAAGTTATGAGGGTTTGAAAGTAGGAGGGCTCCAAAGAAAAAATAAAAGGGGAAAAAACATGTTTTATAAGTTGGAAAATTTATTTTTCTACTATTCTTTCATTATTCCTTTTCCTTTGCATTTCAAAGATGATTTTAAAGTTTGAGGTAACAGTTTCACAACATTTTAAATCACTCAAAATGAAATATATATGATGTTCATATATAAATAACTAATGAATATGTATCCTTATTAGGTTATAAATAATTGTATTATAGTCATAACATAGTTGAACAATGGTACTTTAGTAGTGGCACACTAATGGTCGTACTAATTGTATCAATGGGAATCATAATTGAAAACCAATTACAAATATATCCCATAATGGGTGGTGGAAATGTGGACACATGACATGATCACATGTATGTACTTTGTACATTAGTTGCAACATAATTATTGTTTCAATGGCACATTTACAATAATTTTAAAGTAGTTGCCACATGCAACTATGATATAACTCCTAAAAAAATAAAACATGGTTGACTACATATGTATGTACAATGTGTATAAATTATTGTATAGAAGACCCATTTTCAATTTAGTGCAACTACAATACAACTAACTGATTTTCTAACGTGGCAATTTATTTATTAGTACACCATATTTATAAGGGGATAGTTGCACACTAGTTGTAATACCCAAGGGATATTTGTTTATGCATTTTTTTTTGAGTTTTTGTTACAGGGTAATGTGGTTTCAATAAACATGAATTTTCATAATGGAAGAATAATATCCAAAACCACAAACACACAAATGGGGGTTACAAAAAGAAAACAATGTTTGGACCTATCAAAGGGGGAAAAAATAAAAATAAATTCCTAAACCCTTCATTTGTTGCATGAAACAAACAAGACAAGGAAATGGGTGAGAAACTTGAAAAAACACTTAGCTAGAAAAGGCTTCCCCAACAAAAATGATTCATCTCAAAATGGATATAGCAAAATAACTTGTTTTTTCTCTAGCCAAAATGTGTTAAAAAATGACATTTAAAAAAAAAATGGTATATTTTTTCACAAATTTCCCTTAAAAAAATTTCTCCAAATTTATATATATATAAGGAAGGTGTTGCCATTTTCATGTCTATTGGCCACAAATTTAAGAATAATTTGGAAAAAAATCACTAAATAAGTTGAAATATGCTTAAAGATTTCACCATTTTAGTTCCATTAGCTATTACAATTCTAAGAGGCTCATATTACAAACATTACCCCCATTGGTTAACCTATTTATAACACCCATCTTGCTTACTATCAATTACAGGGGTTTGTTCCAAATGTGATAACTAGATTTTTTCAATGTTGAGAATTGTTCCTGTGTTTAACACAATTATATTTCATGTGGTTGTGCAAGGAGTTACAAAAATGGCATTGGATGACGATTGTGATGTATGCTTAGATTGTTGGACGCTCAAATTTGATATTCCAAACAACATATGTGAAATGGAAGATCTTTGAATGCTTGAGGAGCCCAATGATTCAATCATTGCAAAACATGTAACAACTTTCAAATGTCATATTATGTTCATTTTCCTCTTATTGCTTGGGTTTGTTATGATACAATTATTGTCATTGGGACAACCATGGTATTGGGATTGTGGACAAGTAGCTTGTACACGTTGATGTAGTGTATTTATGTGGGTGTTGACTGATGTCCTATTGTAGTTACACTTTATCCTTTGATTTAGGTCATGAACCTTTGGTTTGAAAGTGGATGCGATCAGTACATTGTCTGCCAATGTGGAGTTTGGTGAAGTAGACACCACATGATTACTTGAAAGCACTTGATGGTAGGAGGTGATTATGGATTGTGGATAAGCAGGGAGATGTTGGTGGTCATGTCTAGCAAACCATAGAGCTAAATGTGATATCAAAATTTAGAAGGAATTGAACAGTGGTTTGAATTATAGGTTCAAAATCAATTGTTTAACTATAGGCATAGTTAGTGCACAAGGATATGAAAGACAAATGCTCTAGAAAAATTGACATACCATAGATTGTGTTGCCATATATTTTTAATCAATTTTGAAGTTTTGAAATTTTATGCATCCACTCCACATGTTGGGGCCTTTTTTTGCAAATCATCAACCTTCAAATTTCCCATGCTTTTATATATTTTAAAAGCCACAACATCAAAATTGATTGAATATCACACCATAATAATTTCCTCCAATTCTAGGGGATTCTAGGATTTAACAAGGATTTACAACTATAAATTTCAAATAATTTCCTTGTTACTTGTTGGGGTCAAGGTGTAGAACATCCCTAAAATCATTTTGGCACCATATTTTTAAATGTATTTAAAAAGGATAAAAAAAGTAAAAAGTATAAATTTAAACATATTTAAATTTGTTTCGAAGTGTACATACCATATTATATTTGTACACAACTTGGTGTACATATGTACGATATGTGTACTTCATTCTCTACTTGTACATATGGCTTCATATACCTATAGCTATACGCATATAAATGTTATTATATGCATAGGATGAAAAAGGCTCTAATCATAGCATAATCATAAAGACGACCTTTAATCATCCAAATTTAATTTGTAGTTGCAAATACATTTAGTTATAGTTGTAGGTGACTTTTAGTTACAAGTAGTCACAATAATAGTGGTTGCAAAAAATAGCATTTCTACTAGTGCAAGGCATTGAAAAGCAAAACATTGGTTTTAATTATTTAAAGAGCCATCAATACCCTTTGCAAGTATAAAATTCAAATGTAAAACTAACAAAAAAAGGCCACAAGAACCCTTAGTTGAATACATGATCATGTTAGTACATTAATGAAGAAAGTCAAATTGGCCTATTGTTGTAAACACCCAAACACTTTTACATAATACAAAGGATAAATGCATCCCCAAGGTGTCAATCACAATATAATTTGTTTTTTGTTTGGGCTATAATCATTGTAGCCATTTTTTTAGAAACAATAATTCATGAAATTATATTCGTTTGAATCGAATAGGTGATGATGACATCAATCATAATTCAAATAACATTTACGGTGAACACATATCAACCCATTAATCTGAAAATTGAAGGGAGGCCAATGGGAGGACATGTGTATACTCACATGAAACATTGAATCTAACGTTTTTGGCAATGGAAACAAAAGCGTTTCAAATGACGTTGTGGGTTGTCATGTGACGCCCCCTTTGGGAACATGAGAGATGGTGTATTCCTATTGAATTTATTAACTAACCATGGATGCAACATGCTAGGCCATGGGTTGTCAAATGGGGGAGGTACAACCTAGTGCATGGTGATAAGGAAAAGACGTCTCACACCATATTAAATGATGGGATGACTTGGTGAGTAAAAAGCCAAACACCTAAATTTGAACCTATGTAAGATTTCAAGTGCATGATGAAGAGATTTGAAGATATGTTTAAAATGATGTTGGAAAGGAATGTTTGTGCAATTTTTTTGAAATGGTTTCTTAAAAACAATCTCATTGCCCCACCCCCCGGAAAACAATTTGAAAGGTGAAATATATGCATGCATTCTCAAGAAAAAAAAAGGGTCTTGAACTAACTTCAAGTGGGTTTGGAATTAAGTGGACATGAATTATTGGACACTATAACCTCTAATAAAAATGGGTCGCCATCCTACAAGAATACGGATGTACTAATTGGGGCCACAAGCTTTCAATTCCCCAATGGCCTTGATGGAGATGAAACTTACCCTCTTTAGAAATCCCAAAGAAAGTGTCTTGTTGACAATTAATTTAAAAAGAGCCTCCAAACATTCTAAAAAACTTGAGCCCAAAAGTCTTTTAAAAATTTGGTTGAAGGTCATGTCAAAATAGGCTTAGATATCAAGTCTTGATCCCATGGTGTTTTCCATTGTGGGCTCCCCTCGCCACAAATGTATTCATGCATCTTAATTGTTTTGTGAGGTGTTTTTTTTATTAAAAAAAATTCTTTGGACTTTTTGGGTCAATATCCATCTAATATTGGTGCATTGCACCTTTTTTTTTTGTTCCCATAGTGATGTTTTCTAATATATAATAAATGGAAAACAATAAGGCACAAAGAGGTTAGCATATGCATTTAAGGTAAGTTCTATTAAATGATAAGGAAAAGTTTCAAATTAAACATGTCCGATGTGCACATGCCCTTGACACAAGGTTGCTCTAAACCAACCCCCTTTTAATGGTGCCCTCCTCCAAATGCCCCCACCTTCCCCCTCTCCCTTTATCATTTCAAATGGAGTTTAACCCTAAGGTGTGTTAAAGAATAAGTTTGTGCTACTAAAGCCCTAGTCCCTTGGCCATTGTTGTTATTTCATTGAAAACCATTAATGCATTATAAGCTTTCCATCCCTTATGTTTATGCCTACTATGCTCAAATTCCTTGATGGAAATTTAATTGGATGTGGACTTGAACCCATGGATTGTTTGAGGTCAACATTCATCCACTTGTTTCATTTATTAATTCAAAGGCCCTTATGCACAATATTTGAATAGCTTCAAAATTCATTTCAACTTGAGGATTTAGCTAATGGTTTTTTACAATTGTTTTTAATGTGCTAATCTATTGCCACATGTCATATGCCCAATCAAATGCATAG
>Ga0116229_10012557_pt1 | contig 12175 bp, 7 predicted proteins | sample S1TSphgellanicum_3_FD_87313 | JGI IMG/M metagenome (GOLD analysis project Ga0116229, IMG submission 87313) | Host-associated microbial communities from peat moss isolated from Minnesota, USA - S1T2_Fc - Sphagnum magellanicum MG | ecosystem: Host-associated > Plants > Peat moss > Unclassified...
AGCAAGGCCAATCAAAGGGAATAGGGAGGTTTGAATCAGCATCTGCTTCTTGAAATATTGTGAATTGGACCTCGTTCAAAGGTTGCGTGGGTGGTTGAGTGGGGGTGGTGTAGGATAAAGAGTCATATACAGCATGGAACTATTCTCATGGGGTAACTTCTGTGCCCTACCTTCTTGTCAGATTCAGAGAAAATTAATAAAATTAAGAACATCTATATTAATTCTGAAAAAATAATGGACAAAGAGACATCTATAAATAATTAATTAAAGTCAAAATTTTAAGAAGCCCATGTGTCAAAATTTTACTTGTTTTTTAAAAATTCAAATGTTGAAATAAATGGCCTCATAGCTTAAAATTAATTGATTTTAACACTTACTTGCTGAAATTGACCATCCCATTATCCATATGGTGTTCCCAAGCATTTTTTTCCCATCTACTTTTGTCATGCATTAAATTAGGACCACTTGAACCAGCACTCACCAGCGCACCAGAAAGGATGAATGGTACAAGTGGTCAAGAAACAGTTTTCTGTTGGGTTCCAGTATCCTAGCTAACCATGGTGGTTAGCTCAGTTGCTTTTCTTTTGTATCAACCTACTAAAAACCCACAAGAAGGTTGTTAGTAGGTAGGTAGTAAAATCAGCCCTTACCTGTGTACAATCATCTACTTGCCCAGTAATTATCTATTTTCTTACTTATCTACCTACATATGAGACCTATTTCCTACCGCATTGGTTACCAAGGTGAAACCAAATATTGACTTAGCTGAGGTTCATCCACAAGTGAGTAATAACAGGCATCCAGTGGATGGTGATGGTGCACCGGTGGGTGCTGGTTCACTATGGCACTAAATTACGAGGAAATGAGAAAGATATGAAAAGGATGAAAGTCCCAGCAAAATTCTACCACACAAGATGCTGAATCAACAATAAAATTAATCAATTATTACCAATTAGAACTATTTCAAGAACAAGAGGTCTTTAGCCTCATTATGATCACTAAACATAGAGTTGAAGACGTTTGTATATTTCCAAACATCTTGTTAGAGCGTCTCCCATGGTGCTCATTATGTAACTCTGGATAGTAAAATTAAATGTCTAAGTTTAGCTTTTTTTTTTTCTGGCAACCCCAGCAATAAAACTGAAACTGGAACTGCACATACATGGCGGACTACTAATAGCAAACCACCTGGACCAATCGTTATGATCGACCAATCAGAAACATTGAGCCACAGTCAGGTGCAATCTATTACACTCTTCTTCAGAGGTGCACAACTGTGTTGCGTCTTTTACCAGCCTCGGCATTCTGCACGAATTTGGTGCCAATAAACCAATTTCGTGAGCTAAACCAGCACAATTTGACTTTTTTGCAACAAATCTTACTGTCTCAAGTCACATACTGAGCACCGTTGGAGATGGTCTTAGGTTGTTTGTTCAAATGATAATGATTGAGAGGTGGCACCCTTTGAACCTTTGGAAGTTGGTGTCCGATACCACTTTGGTACTACATGCAAAATATAATTTGCTTGATTGTGCAAATAGTCAAAGATTTTCATTGTTAACACAAGGTTATATGAGTCAACTAGTTGTGGATCATGGTAATCCATGATGTCATTAAAGTGAAATGCATGTGTTTGAGAAGCAATATTTGCAAGACATCAAGTTGCACTCCCACTTTAGAGGATGTCACACCCCCAACTTTAAGTTATAATTTTCTTTTGACTAGTTGCATTTCGTTCACATGCTAGAGCATCCACACCACCATTTCATTGCAAGTTTTGAATGAAAAACAATAAATATTATTTTGTTAGTCTGGGGTAGTATAATGGCTTTGAACTAACATTTGTGCACATGATGATATGATTGGCAAAAGGCATTGCATATTTTAACATTTCTTATTAAGTAGCTAGATTGATCAATTGGTCCAAGTAGTTTGCTTTTCCTAGTTTCTCACCTTTTACAATCCCAATTTCATGTTTATGGGTGGTGAATGGAAAACAATAAGCCAATTGTGTCTTGAATGTGAGAAATATTGTTCAAGGCCCAAATATCAAGTATGAGTGAAGCAACTCTTATTAATCATTATGATCACTCCTTTCACATTTCATGGATTCTCCTGCTTCATTTACTTTGGTGTCCATGACTTGAACTTATTCAAATTACATTTGTTTATTGTAGGATAAACCTTCATTCTATTGTATACATAAAATATTCCAGGCATGGAAGCCTATTATTTAAAAGGAATAAATTTGTGGGGGGCATTATTTCAGCTTTCCCCTCATTCTAAAAAGGAAAACTATTTGGGAACCATATGTTAACACCAAATATTATACTTATCTAGCATGTGCATATTGTCCTCATTTTGTCTTGTTCAAAGTATGACATGATGCTAAAGTTATACTTAAAGTAATACCCAATTGCAACCAATTTGATCCTATATTTATTAATGCATCCCCTATTTTTTTGGTATTCCTAAAATCCACCCAACTAGGGACGAAATCCCCAAATTGGGGATAAACCAATGAGTAGTTCTAATTTTAAGTGGTTTAAATGAATTGAAGTCTACCTTGGTTGGGTTTAGATTTATGTGTTTCTAGGATTTAAACTAGGGACTTAGGACAATGTTGTTTGGGGTATGGAGTTCATAATGTTGTGTTTGAATGGTTGTTTTAATGATTTCATTTTAATGGTTATTTTTCACAAAAAAATTAGGGTTTGAGTTTTTTCAATTTACATTTTAGTTGTTATTTTTTAGGATGTGGGTATTAAGGGTTACTTTTTAGCCATTATTTTTTCAAGTTTGGGTTATAAAGGTTACTTATTTAGTGATTAGTTTTATGGCTTGAAAATTTAACCTATGGTTTTGACTCTATGGTTTAAAGTTTATGTTGACATTAGAAGGTTTGTTTTTAAATGGTTATTTTTAGGGTCTAGGATTCAAAGGTTTTTCTTTTGGGAGGTTATAGATTACTTTCATGGATTTGGATTTAAAGGCTACTTGTTAGTTGTTACTTTTTAAGATATGGGCTTAAGGTTTACATTTTAAGGTTAAGGTTTTGGGGTTATGTTTAAAGTTTCTATTTAGGATTAGGGTTTGGTTTAGTTGAAAGGTTTAGGTTGATAATTAGGTTTGAGTTTTATGTCTAAGGTATTGTTTTAACATATAATGGTGTAAATTGCTTTGCACATTGCACTAAGAATAAATTGAATAATTTGTTTTCTATTGTGGCTATAAACACCAAAATGATGACTGGAGGCTACTACCATGGTGTTCAAATGCAATGACTCCACCATATGGTATTGAACCTTTTGCCCAAATTGTGCTTTTGACTTCCAATTTGATTAACATCTTTCCTACATCTTGATCTTCAATTATGCATGTTGTTGTACAACCATTCATGATTATGTGGGATTCATCCATCCTTACACACTTTTAATGAACACATGGATTAGTTGCAAAAAAAGGCAAAGGTAAAACCAAAGGTCCAAAAAGATGGGAAAAAAGGAAAAGGTAGAACCAAATGGCCAAAAACATGAAATTTAAAGCAAAGGTAAAACTAAAGGGCCAAAGAGAGGAAACAAAAGGACATAGGTAGAGCCAAAGGGAGAAAAATTATAGTTTTTAAAAATATAATTCAATGCATACCTTTCTAGTTACAAAGTTCTATGGACACATTTCACTTTAGATTTTTTGGATACATAACAAAAAAATTCATCCACCACTTCTCACCTACTACAAATCACCCAATTTCATTATAGAATGTTATACTATAGTGTTATTTTGTTAATTTTCAAGGCCAAAACAACCCCCCTACGCCATTATATGCACTATAATTCTTTTTAAAACAAACATGTCATTACACATGTGAATTATCAAGACCTAAACATATCTTATTATGCATATTTGTCCCAAGACCAAATCAAGCCCCCATTATGCATATTTGTTATTTCCAAAAACAAAATCCCATTATGCATTTGTGAGCTTCCAAGATCAACCCTACTCTCCACCTCCAAAATGGAAGGAATCCTTTTGAATCATTACAAACTACAAATCAATTTCATTTGGTGAAGCAAGTTTGCCCAAAACTTTCCATGTGGACCTTTTCATTGTAGTTCCACATCTCTTGTTATGTTGGTCAAACACCACCAATAGTCCCTTTGCACTGCCTTGTGATTTTCAGGTGAAAATCTTTTAAGGTGTACCACACATGACAAAAAGGGCTTAGTCCTTATTGCATTCCTTTTTTACCTTATATTTTGATCCCCATAAAAAATATTGAGTCAAAATTTGTGAAAATTTTCAAAATGACTATATTTTAAACCATTACAATTTTAGATTCCATCATAATCATCCATAAACGTGTCTTTACATGGTAAAAAAGGATTACGTAAACAAGACAGAAAAAGGTAATGTGACAAGATTTTGGTATACCTTAAAAAATTTGGACCTTTTCATGAACATTTTTTAAACCCTCACAATTAATTCACATTCAAAAAAATTCTAGATCCTTCACACCTTTATGTTTATGCATGAAGTCTTTAATCCCTCACCTTGACATTCCCTTCAAGCTGGCACAAAAAATTTCTCTTCATACCTTCACACACATCAATGTTAACCAATTTTCACAACAAGCATGCTTGAGCTTACACATTTATTTCAATGTTGGTTCTAATTTCACTCAAAAACATAGACATAGAACCAAATGCGAAATAACACCAAGTTTGGGTCTCATTATAATTTTCTAGTGTACATGCTACATCCCTTGTTGTAGATTTCATCCCTTGTCTAGCCCAAACTAGTTGTTTTCATAGTATAATACAACTTTACATATAACTATAGTGTGTACAAGATTTTTTCTTTTTTGCAAAGGAGAAAACATAATAATACCCCATAGTATTGTGAATTATGTATTGTCATGAAATTTAGGTCATGATTAGGGTTTTTTTATTAAAAAATTGGTGAAATCAAATATTTGGTGAAACTTTCTCACAAAATAAGCAAAATAAGTTCAATTTAAATTACTAAAATTTTCAAAAAAACCTTGAATATTGTGTCCAAAAATAAACATCACTTGAATGACTATTGACCAATTATGTTGTTAAAGAGATTACCTAAAAGGACCATGTTTATTGTAAAAGCAATATAATTTTGTGATTAGCCCATGTCAAATGGAAATGCTCACATTTTTAAAATAGTTAAAATGAAGAAAAAATCCAATTTCCTAGCATAATTGATGGTTTTTCATACATTAGTAAGGTTTGGCTCATGACACATGTAAGGTAAATTATGTAATTTCACCCATTATTATGTAAAAATATATATGGTTTATTGTGGCTTGTATTACATTAACATTAATTATAATTTGGCTACTAGATGAAAAACCATACTATGTAATAATGTTTTTGGTGTTAATTTATATTCATCATATACATTATTGCAAATAAATGGAAGAGAACATGAAGGATATGAGGAAGTTCTGAATGTTATTGACAAGTTAACCATAATGATAATGATGCATAATTCTTTCCAAGAATCCATTATAAAAGAAAATAAATAAGTAGGTTTGTTACACTACAATCACACTTGATAACAAATATATATTCTTTTATAAAGGTTATGGGAATTAACTAACATCTTACTTAACATTTTACACAATGTGCTTTAGCACCCACTCCAATGCTACCTAGTTATCATCATCCTATTCAAACGTGTTGTTTACAATGGCTTTAGGGTTTAGAAAAATTATCTAGACATATATTGTTGCAATGATGAATTCACATTTATCAATGATGATAGGTTATGTGTTCCTCTTGTTGTTGTTTGCTATGTGTCATTCCCTTTGCCATTCATCCCACTTTTTTTACATTTTGGTGTTCATTAGTGTTGTAAACTCCATTGTGTTCTTGCCTTTTGAGCACCTTCTTCATTTTGTTATTTGTCATTGTTGCAAGTTCCACCATTCTTCATTTTAGTAAATCCATTCATTCAAAGAGGTAAATGTTTTGAATACTTGTAATCATATGTAGATCTTTGCTCTTATTTTGTTTTGAAACAAAGGCATCCATGAGATCACTAAATGAATTTTTGCTATGTGGTTTTGTTGCCAATGTGTTTTCAATTGTTTTTGGAAATGTTTTGTGTTGTTTAGCTATGATGCTTTAAAATAAGAATCATTAATCTTGGGGGTGAAATTAAGTCTTTTTCAAATGTCTTGTGTGTTGTCACAAATGAGTAACATTCATGTTCATGAACATAGAAAACGCCTATTCTTTTTCAAGACTAAGATGCAACACCACCTATTTCAAGTATCAACATGTATTGATTCATTAGTACTTGGAGAAGGGTAAATCGTTGTTTAGGTTAAATAATCTCAACTTGTCTTTCTAATATTCGATTTAAAATTTTGAAAGTATTATTTCAAAAAAGTAAATAAATTTAAAATAAATCCAAGGAATAATAGGTACATTTATGGTATATGTAATATAATAAAAACATGTTTATTTTTTTGGATTGCATTAGGTTTTGGTTTGAATTAATCAACCAAAAAACATTTGAAATGAAAATTTAAAAATGGCCCACTTCACATATCTTGTCATCTTCCATTTGAAAATGATTGTTTGTCAAATGTTAATTTACCACATATTTATGGTCATTGCTTCAAAAAATATCCATTTGTGATACAATCATTATCAAACTTTTTACATGGCTCACAAATTTATTCCCAATCATATGGAATCACAATGTTTAGTAAATATTACAAATTTCATAAAAAATAAAAATCATTTCAACCATTTCTTGAATATATTTGCATTTTTAGTACATTGTGATTTTTTTTTTGGGCACAAATACACAATAACATCACATCATATGAAATTAAAAAGTGTAATTTTTTTAACATTTGACTTTTTGGGGTTTTGATGTATCATAATATGCAAAAACATTGTGAAAATCCTTCATAATAATGACATGGTTGACATTCAAACATGGGAACCTTGAAAAACAATAGAATGTGACAATAGTTTTGCCCCCCCCATAGTGTGTTTTCATCTTCATAATCATACATTTATTTTTCTCAAGTTTATCCATTGCATGCCAAAACATATGCCCTTAAGTGTTCATTAAAGTTTCAAATTCTATACTACCTAGTTCGTGTAATCACCAAAAACAATTATTGATTTAATGACAAGCCTCATTTAAATGTTTCCTATCATTTTAAGAATTCAACAAGTTTAATAAAATGAAGGTGTGACATTCCTATTAGGTACACCCAAGAGTGCTTATGGTCTAAAACAAATGCTAAAAGTTGGGCAAAGAACAATAGGATTTGGTAGAAATATAATTGGGTTGCTCAAATAAGCAAAAAATTGTAGGAAAGTAGGTGTGATTTGAAATTAACATATTTGCAAGAATAATGTCTTTAAGCTTAATGGCAGTGTAGCTGGCAATCAGGAAGCTCACAAATGATAGTTTTTTTAATATGAATGTGTCAATTTGGAGGGTGAGCAAGATGTTAATTTTTCTTTTTTAACATTTGATTTTTAAATGGATGCACACATATGGTCTTAGTGTTTCCCTAAATTTAGGTATAATGAATTTTGTAAATTAACTTTGTCTGATTGTGCATAGAAATGTTTAATTATGATGTACATGAATTTCAAATAAAGGTGTTTGTAAATGATGTTGTTTAAGATTTTATTGATCAAGGCTTTATTGTCCAAGATTTTTGCTCTTCAAAACAAGCAAAAGATTTTGTAGTAAAAGTTTTCTATTATTCAAGTTTTTCAAAGACAAATGGTGCTCTAGATGCATGGCAAGACATTATGTGGGCTAAAAGTAGAATTGAATGACGGTTTTGGATTGAAAATTGCTTACATTCTTCATTCTATTCATCATCATAGTTGGAGAAAATTATCCCAAAAAATTTCATCATGACAATGAAGAAGTTGCTATTTGAAACAATTTGAACAATACTATAATTTAATGTTTTATACTTTCTAAACAAGACTAGCAAAAAGATATTTTTGCAAAATAGATGCAAAGCAAAGAGAGGAAGAAGAGGGAGGTAAAAAAAATGGTCTAGGGAGGGGGGAGATGAGAGTGGAAAGGAGCATGGAAGGGGAATAGAGAAGCGAATGAAAGGAGAACCTAGGGGAAGATGAAAAAATGTTTTGTTAAGTTCCCATTGACTTATTTAACCCCCTTTTATGAGCTCCTACTGAACATTAAACTTTTATTCCAAAATATATGTTTTCAAGTAGTGTGTTCCCAAAATAAACAACCCTTCAACTCTACTTCAAATTCCCATAATAAGCTCCCACTCAAAGGTGTAACCAATGGGGTGTTTACCTTGGGAACACCCCACTCTGATGGCATTACCCAACATTAAAAAATTCAAGAATTTTATTCTTTCTCATGATATCCATTGAATATCATGGGAAAAAATGTTTTAAAAAAAAAGGCAAGAATTTTTGAAAAAAATTGCTCCCTCTTATAGGCATTTCCTTTTTCAAGAAACCTACCTTTTGTGAGCTTTTTAAAACATATTTTTCAATTACACCATGAAATTTCTTATAAGTTTTTTTGTATAGGGAGTCCTACCCTACAAGGATACCATTGTGTGGGGATTAGTAGCCCAAGGGGTATGACATGAATACCAAGTTAGACTTAAATAGGTATGACTCCCATTACATAGAAATTTGGATTTATTAGGCCATGCCTTTTAACAAGGATTACACTTTCACATGGGTTTAAGACACTTCAATGGTATAAGTAGCTTGGACCTTAAGGTGAAAAGTAGGTTTTCTTCAAGCATGCCTATTTAAAATGCTAATAACTTATAATTAAGTTTTCAATATTATGTATTCTGAATTTAGAGTTCTAGAAGTAGGTAAGGGAAGTGGAATGATTTAATATTTCAAAAAAATTGAAAATCTTTTCAAAAGCACTAATGAACCCTTGTGCCATTGGTCCAAGTGGGATCATCTTTAAAAGCTTCATAGGATACGAGTTTTCAAAAAATATTTTCAAGGTTCTAATAGACATGATTTTGTAAAAAAGTCAATTGTGAAAAACTTTGCTCAATGTGAACTCAAATGTCATTGTTATTGAATTATTAAACTTAAGATGTGAAAAGGTGTTAAAATTTGGGGTGTGAAGGGACAAATAGAAAGGCCAATATGATGAAGATGCATTGATTGGTTAAAAAATCATTTCAATTTGCCTTCTAATTTAAAAATTTGTTCTAAATTTCATAAGTTTTACTTTGTTGGTCTACAAATTGCAAAATAACCATTATGCACACCACCTTGACAAGGATATTCCAACAATACCAAAAATGTGATGAAAGGCCCCACAATTTGGGAACATTAAACCCAAACAAAAAAAAACCTATCTTAACTTTTTCATAATAAATAATCATCTTAATTTATCATATTCCTATGCAATTTTGATTTAGTTGAGTTTTCGATCTTATGTAAAGAAAATTTTACGTAAATGAGGTAATCACAAGTGCAATTGTGTTTAAAATTATAAAAGAAATCCAATGACAATGTTTCATCAAAGCCAATTTAAGTAAAACAAGTTTAGTTTCCATTGTCATAAATCATCACTTGAACAATTCAAAATTAGAATTTGCTTAAGCAATTTTCAAAAAAAGAAGCATGGAAAGGTGTCTTTTCAAATTTGTTTCTTTTTGAGGTTTTTTTTCCCAACAACATATGCACAAGAAAATTTTCGATACCTTTTCCACCAATTTGCATCCCATTTCTCCTTAAATGAATTTTAATCCAATTGTTAAATTGAATTAAAATTCAATTCAATTCAATTCAAATTTTTTTCAATACTAATCAAATTCAATTCAATTTAAGTAGCATGAAAATGTCATTCAATATTTTCATTCAAATGAAACTTAATTTCATTTAAAACCCCCTTATAAAAAACAATTCACATCTTCCTCATTCCTCGACCAAATTGAATGTTTTTTTGTGGCATTGGAAGTGTTAGGTGGAAGGCTACAAATGTTTTTTGAACATTAGAAAAAAAGGAACAATGTGTGAGGATTCAACTTCCTCTAAATTTTAAGTGTATGGTGGTCAATTTATCTACCTTAGAGTTACACAATGTTGTGGTTCCTTTTTATTATCCCATATCATTTGTTGACAAGTTCAATTTTGTAAAATATATAAATAGGTGAAAGAATGGATTACTCATGGTTTGCATTTTAAACATTCAAAATGCATGAACTATATGAAATCAGCCAATTGGCCCATCTACTAATGAAATAAATCTTGGGTCCTACATATTTACCTAAGCCTAATTACCTACCTACATATCTATGCATTTATTTAGCTTATGCTAAGTTGCCTACCTTGACTTACCCTAGCTTAAACTAGATAATTGTCATGATTATATTATTTGTTATTATAAAAACTTAAATGATTATTTATTACCACATGTACATCATTTAGTGGACAATTTTTATCGATGTCCAATTGACAAAGTTTTTGCCACTTGCATACATCCTAATTCATTGTCATATGTGGCTACACATTTTGGTCATAAATTCAATTGCAAGTGGTCATGCCATATAGCACAACAAGAAATGTGTCCATTGTTAAGTGTTTTCATTGGATTTTGAATGAATTCATTGATCCTACTGAATGAAAATTAGTGGGGATCCAATGGATTCACTAAATAAGAACTAGGGAATTACACTCACATTTTGTAGTAGTGTACACATATGCAATTACACATTTTAGTCGTAAAAACTAGTTGCAAATAACCTTGCCATGTCAAATGGATGAAAGTTGGTGTTAGTTGCATATTGATCCTTTCAACTAGGTGCCACATATTGTCTTTGACTTTTGAAATTCTTATGACCTATCCAAAACAATTAGACAATGTAACAAGTCGCATCTATCATTTAGAATTACAAATTAATTGTAAATCTGGCCATTAATTTGCAAATTTCTTGTAGTGTGACCACATGTGCTTCATTCCTCTTCTTAACTGCCTGTTGCAGCTCCTCCTTGAATTGTTTAATTTGTTGTTCTTGATTGCCAACTACAACATCCAACCTAGTACTATCTTGAGTCAATGTAGCATTTCGGGCAACATTTTTTTCATCAATTGATCAATTGGTTGTCAATGGTAGTGCAGAACAAAGCAAAGCCCAAGTTGTTATCGATATCATGGCATGGACCTCATGTAGTTTAAACTATTATTTCATTTACATATGTAGCTCATTGACAACAAGGCCATGAAAAATACAAAGGAATTTTCTAAGGTATTTTAGGTGCAAGGGAAATCTTTGCCCAAAATTTTCTTTCTTTTGGGATTGAAAATACAAGTAGGTGAGTTTCTCCTCAAATTTCAAATCCTTAGAAACTTTTTTTTCCCCAAAAATAGATATTTTGCTACATAATTGCTGAAAAAGATGAGCAAATTTGGCCCAGGTTTTAAGGAAGATTAGATATTTTAAACCAGACGCAATATTTGAGAAAAAAAAATCTATAAAATGATAATTAAAACACATCCACTGAATATTTCAAAAAATGAGAGAGAAATTGGGTGATCATATGATGCAATAGAACAACAGTGCACAAGGAATGTGCAAGAACCCTGTCCTTAAATACATATTAAACATTGAATTGTTAGTTCACTCAAGATAACTAAAAAAACAAATGCAGACCACCAAATCCAGCAATCCCATTGGCCTGAAAAAATAAAATATTAACATTTACACACAACCCTATTACACTAAGGGTTGAAAATAATGATCCCTTTCTACCATTTCCATTGCTCCTCTCAAATTCTTAGAAAACTATTAAACCCTATTACACATAATTGTTGGGTAGTCAAGATAACTAAAATATAATCATTTCAGACCACCAAATCCAGCAATTCCGTTGCCATAATATTTTTTCTTCATAACTGCACACAAGCCTATTCAAAACCCCCTCTATATAACAAGACTAATATTCCAACCCTTGACTATATAGAGACAGGGTTAAAAACATGAAGTCTAATGGGAGCCCTTCATCAACCCTAAGTGCACACAAGTTGCTACAAACTTTATGTTCAGATCCAGGTTCCAAGTCTGGTTCCAAACCTAAGGTCCACACAAGTTGCTACAAACAACTTCCAGATCCAAGTACCAACCAGGTCTGGTTCCAAA